>Ga0209890_10000230_pt1 | contig 26309 bp, 19 predicted proteins | sample OrgsoiDNA2013049_FD_185799 | JGI IMG/M metagenome (GOLD analysis project Ga0209890, IMG submission 185799) | Permafrost soil microbial communities from the Arctic, to analyse light accelerated degradation of dissolved organic matter (DOM) -... | ecosystem: Environmental > Terrestrial > Soil >... | reverse complement strand
CTGGACTCCGAGCCAGCGACGGCAATGCGGGTGCCGCCGCGTGACGACCAGGGGGTCGCCGCTCCATTCGAGTTCGCCAGCGGCCGCTATCCGAACTTGGTCAAACCCGTCGTCGACCGGGTCGGGGCAGCGCTCCTGCTTATTCCAGCCGCCCCGTTCATGCTGATCATCGCGGTCGCTGTGGCGGCAGGCCTCGGCCGTCCGGTCATCTTCCGGCAGGTGCGCGTCGGCCAGAGCGGCCGCTTGTTCACCGTCTACAAGTTCTGCACGATGGCGGCTGACCGTCGCCGTGAGGACCTCCCCAGCACCGGCGAGGACCGCCGCGTGTGTCACAAGAGCGAGCACGATCCGCGCCTGACGCGGCTCGGCCGGATCCTGCGCCGGTGGAGCCTCGACGAGCTTCCCCAGCTCTGGAACGTCATCCGCGGCGACATGAGCCTCGTCGGGCCGCGGCCCGAGCTTCCCAGCATCGTCAACCGCTTTGCGCCGTGGCAGCACGAGCGTCATGCGGTGAAGCCGGGATTGACCGGCTCCTGGCAGGTATACGCACGCGGCAACGGCCAGCCGATGCACGAGCGGACGGACCTCGACATTGCCTACGTTCGCAGCATCGGCCTGCGCACCGACCTGAAGATCCTGTTGTTGACCATCCCGGCTGTGTTCGGGCTGAGGAGGGGATACTGACGTGGCGGGCGACATGCGGGCGCTGGTGACGGGGGCTGGTGGCTTCATTGGCAGCCACCTGGTGGCATCGCTCAAGGAGCGAGGTTTCTGGGTGCGCGGCGTCGACACCAAGAGACCCGAGTACACGGATACCTCTGCCGACGAGTTCCAGGTGCGCGATCTCCGTCGATGGGACGCGTGTCGGGAGGCGGTCGCCGGCGTCGACGAGGTGTACGCGATGGCCGCCGACATGGGTGGCATGGGCTTCATCTCCCGCTACCACGGCACCATCATGCGCAACAACGGGCTCATCGACCTCCACATGCTCGAGGCAGCCCGTGAAGCAGGGGTCAGTCGCTTTCTCTACACGTCGTCAGCATGCGTCTACCCGGAGCACCTCCAGACGGAGGCCGAGGTCCTCGCGCTGCGCGAACAGGATGCCTACCCCGCGGCGCCGCAGGACGGCTACGGATGGGAGAAGCTCATGGGCGAGCTCGCCGTCGGATATTTTGCGGAGGAGTTCGGACTGCAGACACGCATCGTGCGTTTCCACAACATCTACGGCCCCCGCGGGGCCTTCGACGGCGGCCGCGAGAAGGCCCCCGCGGCGCTGTGCCGCAAGGTGGCCATGGCAGACGATGGTGGTTCGATCGAGCTGTGGGGCGACGGTGAGCAGACGCGATCGTTCTGCTATATCGACGACTGTACCGAGGGTATCTACCGGTTGATGCGCTCCGACTGCGCCGATCCCATCAACCTGGGCACCGACCGCTTGGTGTCGATCAACGACCTGGCCGAGATCATCATCCGCATCTCGGGCAAGCGCATCGGCATCGTCCACGTCGACGGGCCGCAGGGTGTCCGCGGTCGCAATTCGGACAACACCCGACTGCGTCAGGTCCTTGGGTGGGAGCCCGGCATTGCACTGGAGGACGGTCTCGCCGCGACCTACGAGTGGATCGCCGAGCGGGTCTCTTCGGGAGTAGCCCAAGCACGGTGACGGCCGCCGCCATCCCCCGGTTTGAGGTCCTCGGCGTGCACCTCAGTGCTGTTGACATGGATGGAGCCCTCACCGAGATCACCCGGTGGATCGAGGAGCGATGCAATCACTACGTGTGCGTCACTGGCGTGCATGGCGTGATGGAGGCGCAGCGCGACGAGAGCCTGAGGCTCATCCACAACCGATCGGGCCTGACCACACCGGACGGTATGCCCATGGTCTGGGCGGCCCGGTGGGCGGGATTCCCCGACGTCAGGCGCGTGTATGGGCCCGATCTCATGCTCGCGCTGTCCGAGCGGGCGGCGCAGCGGGGCTGGAGGTGCTACCTGCTCGGTGGCAAGGAGGGCGTCGCCGACCGCACCGCCGCGCGCCTGGCGAGGGCGTTCCCCCAACTCAGCGTTGTAGGAACGCACTCACCGCCGTTCCGTCCGCTCACCGAGGCTGAAGACGCGGAGTTGGTTGAGCGTATCAACGCATCAAACCCGGACATCGTCTGGGTCGGCCTGAGCACGCCGAAGCAGGAGCGCTGGATGGCAGCGCATCTTCACAAGCTCACCGCGCCTGTGCTCATCGGCGTGGGCGCAGCCTTCGACATTCACGCCGGCGTTGTGCGCCAGGCTCCGCTCTGGATGCAGCACTCAGGGCTGGAGTGGCTCTTCCGCATGGGCACCGAGCCCCGGCGGCTGGCGCGACGCTATCTGAGCAACAACCCTCGCTTCGTGATGCGCGTGTTGCGCCGCCGCCCCGGTCCCGCCCCCGCGTCGACGGACTAGGCGGACACAGTCACGTCGGGACCGGGGGTGGACGCCGACACAGCCGACGCCGTCTTCCCGGGGCCCCGCACGGCGCGGACAAGCCCCGGCCGGTGGATGTAGACGTAGCCGAATGCTGGCATCTCGATGGCGCGGAGCAGACGCGAGACCTCCTCGAGCTGAGTCACCGGTGTCTTGTCGGTCACGAGCACAAGGGCGCTCTCGGCACGGCGCACCAACGGCCAGTACGGACCCGCGTCAATGAGCGGCGGTCCGTCGATGATCACGAAGCGGAAGGTGGACTCGAGCTCCTGGAGGCGCTCCTCACGATCGGCGTCGTCGAGGGGACGGCGAGTTTGCCCCGCCCGAAGCAGCGCGAGGCGGACGATCGAGTTGCCCGGCAGGATGGCGTCCTCGAGCGACATGCCGGCGGCGGTCAGGCCGATGCGGTCGATGACGGGCGCCATGTCGTAACGGTCACGCAGCAGGCGCGACAGCCCACCGCTGACGGGGTCGGCGTCCACGACCAGCGTGCTCAACCCGCTGCCGGCAAGCGCGATGCCCAGATTCGCGGCGACCGTGCTTCGGCCTTCGCGCCGGGCAGCGGACACGACCACGAGCCGGCGTGCACCGGCGCGAGCCGGTCGACGACGACTGCCCCGGCCTGCGTCTGCCGCCTCGCGGGCTTGAATGAAGAGCGCGGCGCTTCGGAAGGCGGTGGCTGCCGGCACAGGTTCGCCATCCGCGGCGGGGAGTGGGTTGGAGCGACCAAAGCCGGGGATCTCGGCGACCAGCGGTGCACCGAGCACAGACTCGGCCTCGTGACGTCCGCGGAAGATTCGGCGGCGCGAGGCAAGCAGGTAGGCAGCAAGAACTCCCACCACGAGGCCCAGGACGGCGGCCAGGCCGAGGATGGGCAGGGCCGTCACTAGCTTGGAGCTGTGAGTCGTGGTCGCCGGCGGCAGGTAGAGCGCGACTCCGTTGCTCCCGCTGGACGCGTCTACCACGACCTGGTCCCGCTTTGCGGTGAGCGTGTCACGCCGAGTGATCAGCGCCGCCTGCTGCTCGACCAGAGCCGGTGAATTGGACGGGGGCGGGCCAGTCAGCTGGGCGGCCAGGCCGGCCAGTTGACTGTTGATCGAGGTCAACTCCGCATCTATCACCGCAAGCAGCGACGACAGCTGTGCGCTCACGGCGTGATGCACCGTCTGCTCGTAGGCGGTCTTGATGGCGTCCACCCCGCTCAGGGCTGTGGCCTCGTCTCCTGCGGTGAAGGCGATCTGCACCAGGTTGCCGTTCAAGGGCGCCCCCGACACCAGCGTGTGGTTGGAAAAGTCGTCCGGCGAGAGGCCCAGCGGCGGGTTCTTCGCTGCGCCCACCACAGCGGCGGCGGCAGCGAGCTGCGGCGACTGCAACACGGCGATTTGATCGTTGGTATAGCGATCGGGCGGCTGGCTGGTGGAGCTGGCAAAGACAGGGTCGCTGTGGGGGTCCTGAAGCACCATCGTCGCCTTGGCGCTGTATGACGCTCCTCGTGCCTCGGCATAAATCACACCGGCGCCCACAAAAGCAAGGGCGGCGACGAGAACGAGGAGTCGGTATCGCCACGCGGCCCCGGCGAGGGTCGGCTCGCCGGCGGATATTGTGTCCACGTAACGTATTCTAGAGGTCCGCGGCCACCGACACCAATTGAAGTGTCTCGGATGCTCCGCCCTAGCAGGCGAACCCGCAGAGGACGGCGCCCCCGCTGTAGCTGTTGTTGGCGAACACGATGTTCCGGGTGGTCAGATCGGCACCGTTGTCGGCGGCCACCCCAGTCTTCCCAGGCGCTGCGACGCTGTTGCCGTTGATGCTGAGATTCTCCAAGAGATGTGCCGGCGGCGTGCTGTCAGGTCGATTCTGCTGGGTTCCGGTGATCCCGTTGCAGTTGCCTCTGAGGGTATTGCCGTAGATCTGGATATTGAAGCTCGAGGCGATGCCGATGCCGGCCCCCCAGAGCCACGAGCACGCGCGGGCGCCGTTGCCCTCGACATCGTTGTTGTGGATGGAGGCGTCCTGGCTGATCTCGTAGAAGATGCCACCATCGCCGTTGTTGATGACACGATTGTGGTCGATCTCGTTGTTGGCCGAGTTGATATCGAGCCAGACGCCCATGCAGTTGTTGTCGTGAACGTAGTTGTTGAAGAAATGCAGGTGATGTGTAGCGCCACCCTTGAAGCCGCCCCCTTCGAAGCCGCAATCCGCGGTGGCCCCGTTGTGGTCGATCTCAACATCGTGGATGGTCAGGCCATCAGCGTCACCTCCTCCGATGCCGAGCGAGCCGCTGCCCGTCACCCGGCCGCCGATGATCGACACGTTGGTCTGGACGCCGCTCGCCATGTAGATTCCGGCAAAGGCGGTGGGGTTGTCGTGCACGTTCATGTTGACCAGGGTGCAGTTGCTCGCGCAGTTCACCGCCCCCTCTTGACGCCCCGTCGCCACACCCGTCACCTCGCCTCCGACCCAGGTGTCGCCGTCAGCCAGCACGATGCGGCTCGTGGCCTGGCCGCCGCAGTAGGAGGCATTCGGCTGCACCTGCGACTGTGACGTCAGCTGGGGACCAATGCAACCAGGTGAGGGTGGTGAGGTGGGTGGTGAAGTGCGAGCTTGGGTGGCTGTCAGTGTCGGCTTTGCCCTTCCCGTTGCGGTTGCCGATGCCGGTGCGTTGGGCGTGGGTGATGGGGACGGCGTCGACGTCAGGGCGGCCGTCGGCACTGGCAGCGCGGTCGGGTCGAACACGCCCAAGCACTTGCCCGCCTGGTGTTCGCCGCTGCGGAGCACAGCGCAGGGTGCCTGGCTGATGGTGACCGCCGTCGGCGGAGTGGACACGTCGACGGTGACGAGGAGGCTGAGCAGGGCGCCGAGCAGGAGGCCGAGCGGGAGGATGGGGCGGCGGGAGCGCGGCGTCACCAGGGCATAGTAGGCGCCTTGGCGCTGACTGCTCGAGTGGTTGAGGGAGCGGGCTCAGTGCTGGGGGTCGACCGTCGCGCGGCTGTTGTCCCAGACGTTGCCGGCCCAACTCAGCGCATGGTCAGCGCGGTATGCGAGCCGCGCCTGCCTCAGCAGCCCAGCCCACAGAAGCTCGCGCCGTTGTTGAAGGTGTTTGCCGACCAGGTGAGGTTGCGAGTCGACAGGACGGCGCCGTTGTCCTCCACCGCGCCGGTCTTTCCGGCGCTGATACTGTTGCCGGTGACGCTGACGTTCTCGAGAAGATGCGCGGGCGGCGCATCCTCCGGGCGGTTCTGCTGGGTCTCTCCGACGCCGTTGCAGTTGTTGGTCAGAGTGTTGTTGTAGACCTGGACATTGAAGCTGCTGGCGATGCCGATCCCAGCTCCCCAGAGCCACGTGCAGGAGCCGGCTCCATTGCCGCTGATGTCGTTGTCATGGATTGTGGCGTCATGGCTGATCTCGTAGAAGATGCCGCCCCCAGCATTGTTGTCCACCCGATTGTGATCGATCTCGTTGTTGGCCGCGTTGATGTCGTACCAGACGCCGAAGCAGTTGTTGTCATGGACATAGTTGTCGGTGAAGCGCGAGCCTGAACTGGTGCTCTTGAAACCGCCGCCCTCGAACCCACAGTTGGCGAAGGCGCCGTTGTGGTCGATCTCGACGCCGCTGATCGTCACCTGACTGGAGTTGCTCGACCCAATGCCGAGCGAGCCGCTGCCGGTCACGCGGCCGCCGCTGACCACGAAGGGTCCCGAGGCGCCGTTCTGCAGGGCGTAGATGCCAGCGAAGGCACCCGGGTTGTCGTGGATGTTCATGTTGACGAGCGTGCAGGGGTTGCCACACTCCACGGCGCCCCGCTGCTGGCTGGTGACTGCACCGCTCACGTCGCCACCGGTCCACCTATCCCCATTCGCGAGCACGATCTGACCGTGGACGACCCCGCCGCAGTATGAGGTGTTCGGCTGCACCTGCGACTGTGACGTCAGCGAGGAGCCGGTGCAACCAGGCGGTGTCAGGGTTGGTGTCGGCGTTGGCGTCGCCGGGCGCTTCGGTGTCGGCGTGGGCGTGGGCGTGGGCGTGGGCCTGAGCGTTGCCGTTGGCGTTGGCGTCGGCGTTGGCGTAAGTGTGGGTGTCGGCGAGGGCGTCGCCGTCGGTGTCGGCTGAGTCCGGCTCCCTCGGGTCTCAGGGTGTCGGTGGTGGTCCGACGAGGAGCTCGTCGGAGCAGTCCCTCCCGTTGCTGACTGCGCTCCCAGCGCAGCTACTTGCCGCGCTGGCACAGCGGCGACGACGACCGTACCAGTCGCAACGGACACAACGGTGGCCACGATGAGGACGCGGGAGAGCATGTGTGGATCCTCGTCCAGAGGCGGCTTTGTCACAGCGTATCCACGGCGCGTCACGGAACTGTGGTGGTCTCATCACGGACCGCCCAGCGGTTATGACGGGCCATCACACACCGTGAGGTGTGGCCACCACCCCGTGACTCCTGCGTCGTCAGTCAGTCGCGCGGTCGGAAGCGCTCCCGTACCCGGACCACAGAGTCAGCGCACCGGTCGAGGACACCGAGGCGCCCGGCCGGCTTCGACAGCTCACCAGCTGCAGAGCGATACGCGTCGAGCGTTACACGCGCCACCTCGCTCCAACGAAATCGCTGGCGCATTCGCGTTTGGAGCTCGAGCAGCGCCCCGTCGCCGAGTGCCATGACCTCGGCAAGCGCCTGCTCAAAGCGATCGTAACGCGGTTCCTCGTAGCCGCCGGGAAAACCGTCGAGCACCTCCGCCATCGCCCCGACGCGTTGATAGACGGCCGGCGTGCCCAGTGAGTACGCCTCAACCGGGGGTAGGCCGAACCCCTCATACGCAGAGCCGAATACCAGGACCCTGGAGCGAGCGACGAGCTGGGCCAGTTGGACGCTGGACAGAACACCACGAACCCGGTGAACCCCCATGTCGGCGCACGCTTGCTCGGTGTCGGGATCGAGCTGTCCGGTCACCACGATGCGCAGCGCACTGCCGACAGAGCTCTTCGCGAATCGCTGGCTCCACTCCAAAACCTGGCCGGTGCGCTTGTGTGGGAATCGAGAACCCAGGATGAGGATGGTCGGATCCCTTTCGGAGAGCACAACAAATGGGATCGGTGGCAGCGTCGGCGCCTCGTAGGTGACGATGAGTTTCATCGGATCCACTGGCGCGAGCCTCGCCAGACGTTGTGCGGAGAATACCGAGACGGTGAGTACGCGATCTGCCGCCGCCACAGCGTGGGACACCATTCGCGCGAAGTACAGGCTCTTGGCACTCCGGCCGCCCGCACCGAACTCGTTCCGTGCGTAGCGCACCGGGATGTCGTCGTGGACGGTGGCAACGGTGGCGAGTCGACGTGGGGTCCACAGCGGAAGATGCCCTTTGGGGAAGTGCAGGACAGTGAGCTGTCGGCGTCGCGCCCACAGAATTGAACGGACGTGGTCCAGTGCCAAGCGGCTGGTCATGCCGCGGGGTGCCCGCACCATGTCGACGACGACAGAACCCTGTTTGGCGGCCACGGAGTGCACCTCCGCCCACACCTCAGGATTGGCAAGAAGGAACAACTTCTCAGAAGGCCCGAGCAACGGCGGGAGCGCCGATGCCAATCCCACGGCATAGTTGATTGTGCCGCGGCTGTCGTTCCGCGCCGGACGGAGATCTGCGAGATAGAGCCCGTACCGCACGCCGGTATGGTAGTCGGCGGCCGCTGACAGTAGAGGGGACGCGGCCTGCACACACTCGGCCTTTGCAGATGCGGTTCCCCCTCGCCAGACCGTTACACTGCCTGGTGGCATGACGCGCTTTGCTCCAGTGACCGTTCCACTGAGTGTCTCGCGACTGGGGGGTCGCCGTGCTCACCAAGGCTGACGCGGTTATACGCGACGCGGCGCCCGCGGGTATTCAATCGGTGCTTTCCCAGGGCGCGATGCGGCGCCACGGTGTGCCCGGATCCAGGGTGGTGCTGCGCATCCTGCTGGTGGCCGTGCCCGTGGTGCTTGCCGGGTACGCATTGGACGACCGCGGCTTTGCCTACCTTGCGTCAGTGCCGGGAACGCCGCTCTTCGCCGGGGAGATGATCCTTCTCCTCGGGGCGGCTTTCGTTGCTCTCGCCACCGGATACCTCAGAGTGGCGATGCACAACAGCCTCCCCATCGCGCTTTTGCTCATCTTCGTCGCCTGGGGTCTTGTGCGGACCATGCCTCTCATCCCACTGTACGGCCTCGATTCGATTCGCGACGCTGCCCTCTGGTACTACGCGCTGATGGCCGTGCTCGTCGCGACACTGGTGATGGCCGTGCCCGATCTCCCGCACAGGTGGGCGCGCGCGTACGTCCCCTTTCTTGTCGTCCTGCTTCTCTGGAGTCCTGTCAGCCTGGCCCTCGCTGCATTCAGTGGTCCGACAATTCCGTTGAGCGGCGTGCCGCTGTTCGCCCACAAGCCAGGCAACACCGCAGTCGCGGCGGCCACGGCGATAGCCTTTCTGTGGCTTGTTCCCACGCACTCGCTGAACCGGCGCGCGCGCGCAATTCTCACCGGGCTCGCTACCGTCGTCATTCTCGGCGTCGGAACACAGAATCGCGGAGGCATGGTTGCCGCGGTCGCGGCCGTTCTTCTCACCGGCGTCCTGATGGTCCGAGGGCGGCGGAAGATGGCGGGCGTCATGCTGGGCACGGTTCTCTTGGGCTTCGTCCTCGCCTGGGGGCTCAATGTCCACGTCCAGGGAGCGCAGGGACGCGACTACTCAGTCGCACAACTCGTGGAGAACGCGGCGAGTATCACACAAGGCCAGAACAGCGCGGACCTCGGCGGCACCGTCGCATTCCGCGATCAGCTGTGGTCAGGGGTTCTCAACCTGGCAAGCGAGCAGGGTGTACTCGCCACCGGTCTCGGGTTCGGGCCGAACCTCGCGCAGGAGCTTGGTGTTTCGGTCGGCGTCACCGACCCACTCCGCAGCCCGCACAATTCCCACATCGACATTCTCGCCCGCATGGGAATCGTCGGCGGGATCCTTTGGGTGGCCTTCTGGGGGTCCTGGTACGTGCTCATGTTCCGTCGTTCGCGGGGTGGTTCCGGCTTCCTGTCGCCGGAGAGCAGGGGACTCGTCAAGGTCTGCATGGTCGGCGTCGCCGCCATTCTTATCAACGCGTACTTCGACCCGACACTCGAGAGTCCCCAGGTGGCCATCTGGTTGTGGACCCTCGCTGGCCTTGGCCTAGGCATCGCCACGAGAAGCCTCGCACCCAGCAAGAACACTACGGGCGTCGGCAAGCACTCTTGAGGATGCCGCTGTGTCGCAGCACGGCGTCATCCGTCCCACTGTCGCGCCGATCGCGTTCTGGCCGACGGGTCAGCCGATTGGCTGATTCCGCTGAGCCCGACGCTGACTCACGAGGGATGCTATCTTGGGCTCGCCCGTCGTCGCGAGGCCCCAATTGTCGGGGGCTCTAAAGGAGGAAAGATGGGCCGACACAAACCCGCCGACCTTCTCCGAACGAGAATCGCCGATCCGACCGCGAGCCGATCTCTCGCGGGCAGGGCGCGAGCCCGCCGTTGGAGTCTCTTCACAAGTTACTTTCCCGAGCTCGAGAACATGACGGTGCTTGATCTGGGCGGGGCACCCTCCACCTGGATGCACCTCGCCGACCACCCCGCTGCGGTGGTCATAGTCAATACGGATGCGCAGCCGCAGACATCTTTGGCCTGGCTGACGACGGTGGTCGGCGATGCGTGCGCGCTACCTCGGACGGTAAGCGGACGGCACTTTGACATCGTGTATTCAAATTCCGTGATTGAGCACGTCGGAGGGTACCAGCAGCGTCGTCAATTCAGCGAGTCGGTGCACCAGGCGGCCACGAGGCACTGGGTCCAAACCCCATACCGCTACTTTCCCGTGGAACCGCATTGGCTCTTTCCTTTGTTTCAATTCTTGACACCTAGGGCCCGCGCCTCAATCGCTCGACGGTGGCGGCTGGCACACGAATACGATCCTCACCGCTCCGCCGATGAGAGTCTCGATTGGGTGCTCTCAGTCGAGCTATTGAGCAAGTACGAGTTTCAGTACCTGTTCAGTGCATCCAAGATCGTCTTTGAGAGATTTGCCGCGCTTCCCAAGTCCATGATTGCGGTAGGGCGGTGATGCTTCAGCCCTTACCGCGGAGATCCGGACTCGGCGATGCCGCCGGTGCTCCTGTTCAGGTGCAGCGGTTTCGCCGCCGCGGGGATATCAGCAGAACCCGCGACCGCCAGGGCGGCCGCGAAACCGGGGCCTGCGTCGACTGATTGCAGCGACCAGTTGGCAGGGTCGGCATCCGAACGCGCAAGGCCGCTCAGCCCGACGCCGGTCGCCTTGAGGTACGCCTCCTTGCGCGTCCACCGGTCGAAGAACGCCTGCCTTCGATCGTTCACCGGCAAAGCTGCGAGTTCCGCCCTTTCGACCGCGGAGAAGAAGCGGTGTGCCAGCGCTTCGACGTCGACATCCACGGACACGCGCTCGACATCGACACCCACTTCGCGCTCGGTGCACACCGCGTAGAGGGCGAGAGCCTCCGAATGCGACATGTTGAATCGGAGCCACTGGTTGGCCGCACCCGCGAGTCGGGGTTTCCCGTTGGTGTCGTACGCGAATCTCAACACGGCCGGATCCACGCCCAGGCGGTTGCCGAGGATGCGTCGGAGCCATCCGCGCCCGGCCACGAAGCGGTGCCGATCGCTGTCACGGTGAAAACGACGGCTTCGGTCGGCCTCATCGGGTGAGAGGGTGGAGCTGAACGCGGACAATTGCGCCGGGTCGAGGTCGAGCTCCGCGCGCCAGAGATCAACACCGATCCGCGCCGCTGCGGGCGTGGGCACAATCAGCTCGTCACCGCCTCAGCCCGTTCAGGGGCGGTGCGAAGAGAGCGGACCAGCTCGCCGGCAAGGATGGACGCATAGGGTTCCTGCACCATGGTCTTGTGATTCCCGGGAATGTGGTGAACGCGGAGCGGGCCGCGGTGTACTGTGTCCCAGCCGAGAGAAGTCACCTTCTCGGGGTCGGTGTCCTCGGTCGCGAAGACGTCGAGCGGAGCGTCGTTTGGCCGGCACGTGTACTTCTGAGCCAGCTTGCGGGCCCCCCGCCAGTCCCAATCACGCGTCTGCATCGGCCGAACGTGCAGCCGCACCAGCAGCGCGCGGAACTCACGGCGGATCACGTCGTCGGCGAGCCGCAGCGCCTCGCGCGGCCCGTGATCTCTCTGGCGCGCGATGTGCCACAGACGGGGCAGCCGGCGCTGTCGAGGTCCCCGGGTAACGCCTGGTACCGCCGCGTCGAGGATTCCAAGCCAGGCCACCTCATCGCCACACGCGCGCAGTTGTGACGCCAGCTCGTAGGCGAGCAGCCCGCCGAACGAGTAGCCCGCGATGCGATACGGCCCTGACGGCTGGACCCTGCGGATGGCCTCGAGCATCGGCAGGGTAAGGTCCTCCACACCGCGCGAGCGGTCAAAACGACGCCCATCGTGGGTGTGATGCAATCCCACGATCCGGTGATCCGCCAGGGGTTTGGTGAAGTGGCGGAGAGTGAGTATGCTCGACTCATTCGGGTACACGAAGAATATGACAGGGCTGGCAGCACGCGTCTGGTCGCCGACCATCAACCCGCCGGAGGCGGGGCGGCCGGCCGTGTTCTCGACGACCGCCGCCAGGTCGGCGACGGTGACGTCACCGCGAAAGAACGAGGCCAGGGGAATCTCGACGCCGAATTCACGCTCCATCGCGCCGAGCAGCCGAAGCACCAGCAGCGAATGCCCACCGAGGTCGAAGAAGTCGTCGTGGATACCGACGCGGTCCAGTCGAAGGATGCGGCCCCAGATTGCTGCGATGCGCTCCTCTACGTTGGTTCGCGGCGCCACGTATGTGTGGTCGGAGTCGCCGCCGCGATCGGGCGCTGGTAGCAAAGCGCGGTCGAGCTTCCCGCTGCTCGTCAGTGGGAGGTGCGCGAGAGCAACGAAGGCGGCGGGCACCATGTACTCGGGCAGACGCTGACGAAGCACGTCCCGGAGCTCGGCTGCAGTCGGCATCGCGTCACGCGGAACGACGTAGGCAACCAGACTCCTGCCGCCGGGCGCGTCCTCTCGCGCTACAACGGCTGCGGCGGCGACCCTAGGATGAGAGAACAGAACCGCCTCGACCTCGCCAGGTTCGATGCGGAATCCGCGAATCTTGACTTGGTCATCGGCTCGACCCAAGTATTCGAGCTGGCCATTGAGACCGTACCTTCCAAGGTCCCCTGAGCGGTAAAGTCGGCCGCCCTCCACAAAGGGGTTGGCCACAAACCGCTCACGCGTCAACTCCTCTCGCCCTAGATACCCTCGCGATACCCCTGCGCCTCCCACGTACAGTTCACCGGCAATCCCCGGTGGCACAATCTTCTGTCTGGCGTCTAACACGTACACCAGCAGGTCTGGGATCGGCTTCCCGATGCTATTGAAGCCGCCATCGACCTCGGCCGCGCTGACCTTCTGGTAGGTGACATGTACCGTCGTTTCGGTTATCCCATACATGTTTACCAACTCGGGTTTCTCGTCGCCATGCCGCTCGACCCACCCGCGCAGGCTCCGGACGTCCAGCGCCTCACCCCCAAGGACCACAACCCGCAGGCTTAGGTCGCGCTCCGTACGGCTGTCCTCCTCAATCAATTGCCTGAACGCGAGCGGCGTCTGGTTTAGGACGGTCACCCGCTCTCGCTCGAGCAACTCGTGGAACAGCTCCGGCGAGCGGCTGACCATGTACGGCACCACGACTAACCGTCCCCCGTGCAACAGCGCTCCCCACATTTCCCACACAGAGAAGTCGAAGGCAAAGGAGTGAAATAGCGTCCACACATCCTCTTGGCCGAACCCAAACCAGGCGTCAGTCGCTTCAAACAGCCGCACGACATTGCGGTGCTCCACCATGACGCCCTTGGGCGTTCCGGTCGAACCCGAGGTGTACATCACGTAGGCCAGGTTTTCAGGCCGCACTCCGCTCGCCGGGGTGTCTTCCCCATCGCGGGTCTCTTCGGGGACAACCTCCTCCACCGATTGTCCCGCAAGCCGCCCTCTTAGCTGCTCCTGAGTGACGACCACCGACACTCCGGCGTCCGAGATCATGAAGCCCAACCGCTCAATCGGGTAGCTCGGGTCCAGCGGCAGGAAGGCACCACCCGCCTTCAAAACACCGAGCAACCCAACCACCAGCTCCAACGACCGTTCCATGTGAACGCCAACCACCACGTCTGGCACCACACCTAGCTCCCGCAACCGCCGCGCCACCCCGTTTGCCCGGCGGTTCAGCTCACCGTAGGTGACCTGCTCCCCGTCACAACTCAACGCCACCGCATCGGGGTCCCGCCTCACCTGCTCCTCGAAGAGCTCGTGCACACACGCGTCACGCGGGTACAGCACCTCGGTGGCATTCCATTCGACCACTTGCCTGTGAATCTCCTCGGCGGTGAGCATCTCCAGCTCGCCAAGGGGTGAATCAGGACGCGCGGCGATTCCCTCCAGCAGCCGCTTCAGGTGGCCCGAGAGGCGCCGCATCGCGTCCGGCGCGAAGCGGGCGCCGTGGTAGGAGAAATGGATCGCCAGCTGCTCGCCTGGCACCACGACCAGCGTCAGCGGGAGGTTGGTCTGCCCGACCGACCGCTCGAGCACCAGGTCCTCTCCCTCCGCCTGGGTTCCCTCGCGGTCCGGGTAGTTCTCGTAGACCAGGAGGGTCTCGAAGAGCGGCGTATTGGGAGGCAGCTGGCTCCAGGCCTGCACGTCGACGAGCGGGGAATGCTCGTGCTGCCGCAGCTCCACCTGCTCCGCCTGAAGCTGTTGCAGCCACGTGCGGATCGCCTTCTCGGGGGGCGCCTTCACTCGCACAGGGACTGTGTTGATGAACAGCCCGATCATCATCTCGACTCCGACCAACTCCGCGGGTCGACCCGACACCGTTAGCCCGAAGACCACGTCGGAACTGCCGCTGTAGCGACTCAGCAGCACCCCCCAAGCACCGAGCACCAGGGTGCTCAGCGTGACCCGACTCTCCCGCGCCACATTCCTTAGGTGTTCCGTAAGCTCAGTCGAGAGCAGGAGCGTCGTCTCCTTGTTCACCGCCTGGCCCCCGGCGTACTCCGCAGCATGACCATCGCCAAGCAGGCGGGTGGGTGTCTCGAAGCCGTCCAACGCTCCCCGCCACCATGCCTCGTCAGCCGATGCGTCCCGGTGTGTCAGCCAGGCAATGTAGTCCCGGTACGGTCGCCGTTCCGGCAGGCTCGGCGCCTCTCCTCGCGCCAATGCCCGGTAGCAGGTGCGTAACTCCCCAAGAAGCAGCGGCCTTGCCCACCCGTCGAGGAGCAGGTGGTGGACGGTCCACACCAGCTCGCGTTGCCCGTTCGGTCCAGTCAGGAACGTGAGCCGCATCAGCGGAGGAGATGCCATGTCGAGCCCACGGTGACGCTCCTGCACGAGCACCACATCACGCCAGCGGGCGGCGGCTGGATCGCCCTCCTGCCAGACGCGATGCTCGACGGGAATGGTCACGTGACGGTGGACCAGCTGGAGCGGCCGCTCCAGTCCCCGCCACTCGACGCTACTGCGCAGCGCTGGGTGACGATTGATTACCAGTGACCAGGACCGCTCGAGGAGTCCCAGGTCGACTTCTGCCCCCACGCGAAAGCAGAGCTGACTCACGTAATCCCCACCAGTAGGGGAGAGCAGACTGTGAAAGAACATCCCCTCCTGGAGCGGCGTCAGTGGATAGATGTCCTCGACGTCGCGCTTAGCCAAGGAGGCGATCCAACGTTGCCTGATCGAGACCGGCGAGGGGAAAATCTGAGGGAGAGTACCCATCCGAGCCGGCCACTCCCATCGCCGTCTGCTGGGGAAGCGTCTCCAGCGTTCCGGCGACTGCCGCGAGCCTCGCCACCGTCTGGTGTTCGAAGAGTTGCGCGGGAGTGAGCCTCAGCCCGGCCTGGTTCGCGCGCGCCACGATCTGGATGCTGCTGATCGAGTCGCCGCCGAGCTCGAAGAAATTGTCGTCCACCCCCACACGCTCGACGCGCAACAGCTGTTCCCAGATACCGGCGAGCGTCGCCTCCGCATCCGTGCGCGGCGCCACGTAGGCCGCCTCGTCGGGAAGGAGCCTGACAGCATGGTCGCGAAGCTCAGCCAGTCCCGGACCCGGCTGGGAAGCGGGGACGACATACGCCACCAGTCTGCGCTCGCCACTCTCCGGGTCCTCCCAGGCAGTCGCAACCACCTCCGTGAGGCCGGGATGCCTTGCCAGGGCAGATTCAACCTCCCCGAGCTCAACGCGGTTACCGCGGATCTTGATCTGCGAATCGTCACGTCCCAAGAACTCGATGCTCCCATCCGCTCGGTACCGGGCGAGGTCGCCCGTCCGGTACATCCGCTCCCCCGGTCGGAACGGGTTGGTGACGAAGCGTTCAGCCGTCAGCTCCGGACGTTTCACGTAGCCACGCGACACCTGCACACCGCCGATGCACAGCTCGCCAGCCACGCCGATCGGCACCGGTTGTAGACGGTTGTCGAGCAGGTACACCTGCGTGTTGGCCACGGGCCGACCAATGGGCACAATAGTCTCGCCCGCCGGATCGCAGCGCCACGACATGGCGTCGAGCGTCGCCTCGGTCGGTCCGTAACAGTTGCGAAGTTCCACTGCGGCACCGAAACATTCGAAGGCCCGCCGTGCCAGGGTGGGGCTGAGAGCTTCGCCGCCTGACGCCACCAGCCGCACCGTGTCGCACGGCTCAGCCGTCATCGCGGGGAGCGAGGCTTGCAACAGCGATGGCACGAATTGCACGACCGTCACCCCCTGCGAACGGATGGCCTCAGCGATCCGGCCGGGGTCGCGGTGCGCACCGGGTTCGAGCAACACTATTGTTCCCCCCACGATGAGCGGGCAGAAGAACTCCGATAGGGACACGTCGAAGCCGAGCGGCGTCTTCTGCAGGACCCTGTCTCGGGCGCCGAGGCGGAAGGAGTTGACCCGCCACACCAGCTGATTGACGAGCGAGCGGTGCTCAATCATCACTCCCTTGGGCGTGCCGGTCGATCCGGACGTGAAGAGGACGTACGCTAGGTTGGAAGGCGTGCAATCGCTCGTGCTCAACTCCGAGCGGGCCATCCACGATTCGCGGTCCGAGTCGAGCCGGACGAGCAGCGCTGATGTTGGGGGCAGCGACGACTTGAGCCGCGCGGTCGTGAGCACCACCCGCGGCTCTGCGTCGTCAACCATGTGCGCTAGGCGCTCCCGCGGCTGATCCGGTTCGAGTGGCACGAAGGCGCCCCCTGCCTTGAGAACGGCGAGCAGCGCCACCACCAGGTCGAACGATCGGTCGAGGCAGACGCCGACGCATACGTCCCGGCCCACACCATTCTCGCGCAGGTGTGTGGCCAGCCGACTCGCCTGTTCGTTCAGCTGCACGTAACTCAGCTCTGCCTTACCGTCGGTGACGGCGATGGCCGCGGGCGTGCGGTGCACCTGGTCCGCGACCAGCTCGTGCACGCACGATTGAAGCGGCAGGTCGGCCTCGGTGTCGTTCCATCCCACAAGCTGCTGCTGGATCTCCGCATCGGTGAGCAGCGCCAGCTCTGAGATCCGGCGCTCCGGCGCATGGCTGATGCACTCGAGCAACGTCAGCCAGTGGCCGGTCACGCGTTGCGCGGTCTGCGCGTCGAAGAGGTCGCTGTTATAGATGAGACGGCAGTCGATGTGTCCCTCTGGACGTTCGTCGAGCTGGAGGGTCAGGTCCAATTTGGCAGAACCAACCGCGTTGCCGAGCTCGGCTTCCTGGTAGAAGCTCCACTCGGAGTCGGTTGACGACGGGGGCGGCAAGAGAACCAACATGGCCTGGAAGAATGGGTTGATGCTGGCATCGCGAGCAGGCTGTAGATCACCGACCAGCCGTCCAAAAGGCACCTGCTGGGCTAGGTCGTCAAGCAACTCCGTCCGGAGGCGGCCCAGCAGATGCCTGAAGGAGGGATCTCCTCCCAGGTCGGCGCGGACGACAACCGGGTTAAAGCAGTACCCCACCACCGCCTCAAACTCAGTGCGTTGCCGGAGGTCGCTGACGATTCCGAAAACCACGTCATCCTGGCCCGCCGCGTAACGGTGCAACAGAACGGCGAAGGCCGACGCGAGCACGTGGAAGATGGTTGCGCCCTCGCCCAAGCTAAGGGAACGTAGCCGGCGGACGAGGTCCTCAGCCAGCCGCACGTGCTCCATGCCGCCACGGAAACGCTGCTGGCGGGGCCGCGGGTGATCGAGCGGCAATTGAAGCTCTTGGGCTCCCTCGAGGTGCCTTCGCCAGTATTCCATCCTTCGCGCGTAGGCTTCGCTCTTCGCCCATTCCTGTGACCAGCGTGCGTAATCCGCGTACTGGGTGGGTGGCTCCGAGAGCGCCGGTTGTTCCTCGGCGGCAAAAGAATCGTAGATCGCAACCAGCTCGGGAAGTACCACGCGGTGCAGACTGACAGCGTCGACGATCAGGTGGTGTATGGCTAGGTACAGACGATGCTCGTCCTCGCCGAATCGCACGAGCAGCGGACGCAACAGAGGCCCTTTGTCGAGCTGGTACGGTTGGCGCGCCAACTCCGCGGCCATGTCTGTCGCGTGCTCTTCCGCGACGCGTCTAGGGCTGTCACTGAGATCGGTAACTGGGAGGTCGAAGAGCGGTGGAGGCTGTACAACCTGCGCGAGTTGCTCGTCGATCATTAGGAACGTCGTCCGCCATGCTTCGTGGCGCCGCACCAGCTCGTTGAAAGCACGTTTGAATGCATCGCGGTTGAACGCGCCGGTCTTGCGGATCGTGATCAGTTCGTTGTAGACGGGATTGTCGGGCGCCAGCTGGCTGAAGTACCAAAGGTCCTCTTGGACGACTGACAGTGGGATCGGTCCGCGCTGCCCCCCCGCGGTGACGGCCCGAGAATGGTGGGTGCCTTTCGTCTCTCCACGCAGTCTCCGTTCCAGGAGCGCACGCTTCGCGGCCGAAAGATGTTCGCGGTCCGCCGTCATGCCTTGAACCCGACCGGCAACGCGTTGAGGTGCCGCAGCCCGAGGTCGGGCCGCCATTTGCCGCCGGAGGGCGAACTCGGCCTCCCGATCCGTGTCATCGGTCGACGTCCCCCATGGAGCGACCCGCGCGGGCACTCTACGCGATCCAACGAATGCCACCCAGTATACGGGGCAACAGATCGAACGCGTTGAACGTCTCTGTAGGGATAAACCCGCCGACGGACCCGCTGCCAGGCGATCGCGTCGTGGGGACGATTAGAGGCTCGTCCCCGTGACAGCGCCATCGCTCCCAAGGCAGCCGAGTACAATCGCGCCGATCCAAGCTAAGGTTGCGGCGCAGATGACGGCGCGTCTCCCGGCCGCCACGGTTCGACGAAGTCCGAGGCACCGCCGAGGCACAGAGGGCATGGTCCATGGCCGCCGGCGCAGTTCCGATGGGGCTCCGCCGGCGTCTCCCCACGCACCTCCCTCTTTCCGGGCCCTTAACACGAGCCGGAGCTGTGGCTAGCGGACCCCGGTGACCGCGGCGGTCACCCCTCCGCGCCCCGAAGGCCGACTCGCGCGCCGGCAGTTCTCGTGGGGACTAATCGATCAGGCGCTGTCGTCGGCGACCAACTTTTCGCTTGCGGTTGTTGGCGGCCGGCTGTTGGGGGCCAGCGGTCTGGGCGTCATATACCTGGGATTCTCTATATGCCTTCTCATGCAGGCGGTGCAGCGCGGCATGATCACCGAGCCGCTGGTCGTTGCGTCGGCGGGCAGTCCGGCCGCGGAGGCGCGCAGCGCGACCAGAGACGCGCTCACAATCGCTCTCGCTTATGCGCTTGCGCTAACGGTGCTCATGCTCGCCTTGGGGGCGCTGCTACCGGCGCCTTACGGCCGGGCGCTTCTCCTTTTCGCACCATGGCTCACCGGAGTGCTGATCCAGGACCTCTGGAGGGCGGTGCTCTTTCGCGACCAACGTGCTGCTGCGGCTGCGCTCAACGACGGCGTGTGGGCGCTCGGGATGATCGCCGCGATCCCGCTGGCCATTTTCTGGCGCAACGAGTGGACGGTGGTGTTCGCTTGGGGCTTCGGCGCCACCGCCGCCGCAGTTCTCGGCTTCGCGCAGACGCGGCTGCGGCCAACGGGAATGATCGGAGCCGCGCGCTGGTGGCGGGTCACCGCGCTGCCGCTCGGCCGCTGGCTGGGGGCCGAAGCGTTCGTGCTGGTGTTCCAAGCACAGTGCGTCGTGTTCATCCTGACATCGACGCTGGGGACGGCCGACGTAGGCGGCATGCGCGCGGTGCAAGCAGTGTTCGCGCCGATGACCCTGCTCGCGCAGGCGCTCGCCTTCCCCGGGCTCCCCCTGCTCACCAAGATGTCGGCCACCTCCCGGGCTCGCGCGCGAATGGGTGCGCTTCTGATAAGCGCCGCCGCCACTGCGCTGGTACTCGTGTACCTCGTGCTGCTCGTGGCATTCCGCACACAAGTGCTCAATCTTGTCTTCGGGCCCTCGTTCATCGCCTTTTCCGTGCTCGCCATACCGGTCGGCGCGCAACAGGTCCTGCTCTCTGCCTCGCTGGGATTCTCTGTCCTTGCCAGAGCAGAGGGGCGGGGCCGACTCCTGTTGGTGAGCATGGTGATCGGGGCGGTCGCGACGGTGGCACTCACGCTGGCGATCGCACCGCACGGGCTGACAGCTGCGCTGTGGGCGATGACCGCAGGTCTAGGACTGGGCTGCGTGGCCACCATCGCGCTTGCGCTGCCGCATCCGCGCCCAGCCCAGCCGACTGACGATCGGGCGACGCCGCCATAAGTTCACTCCCTCAAGCCCACGCGCCGGCGTTCTACCCCTGCGGAGGCGGGTGCGTCACCTAGACCACACCAGGGAGTCGATTCTTGAACGAGTCGTATCCCTCTCCTCACTCATGCTAGAACGCGACCGGCAACGCCGTGAGTCCCCGGAGCCCTAGGTTGGGCCGCCATTCCACAGCCTCAGAGTTGAGGCGCACGTCCGGCAACCGACTCAGCAAGGTGCTGAGCACGATCTGTCCTTCCAGTCGCGCTAGCGGAGCGCCGAAACAGAAGTGGCTTGCCCAGGCGAAGGCGACGTGACGATTGTCCGCCCTGCGCAGGTCCAGGCGATCCGGATCGTCGAATCGCTCGGGATCGCGGTTGGCTGCGCCCATGACGGCGATCACCGCGTCACGCTCCTTGATGATCTTCCCGCCCAGCTCGACGTCCGTCCGGGCGAGTCGCGCGGTGTGCTGGCTCGGGCTCTCGTATCGTAGAAGCTCCTCGACCGCTGACGGCATGATCGAGAGGTCATCATGCAGGCGCTGCAGCTCATCCGGATGCCGAAGCAGCGTCAGCAGCCCGTTGCCGATGAGGTTGGTTGTGGTCTCCTGACCGCCGACCATAGTGACGATGACGTTCGCCACCACCTCCTCCTCGGTGAGCCGGTCGCCATCGACCTCGGCCGTGGCCAGTGCGTTGATCAACCCCTCGGTGGGGTCAGTTGCCTGGCGTCGCACTGCCTCGCGGAAATAGGTGGTCATCGCCTCCACGCTGGCCAGCACTCGAGTCGCCCGCCCGGGGTTGTGCTGAAAGTTTCCCAGCATCTCGGCGAAGTCCTGCGACCAGTCCTTGAGCTTGCGATGGTCTTCGACGGGCATGCCGAACATCTCCGCCGTGACGATCGCGGGCAGGGGATTCGCGATCGTCTCCATCACATCCATCTCGCCGTCGGCGATCACAGCGTCGAGCAGGCCGTGGGTGATCTCCTGGATCCGCTCTCGCAGCTTCTCGACTCGGCGAGGGGTGAACGCGGCCGAGGCCAGCCCTCGAACCCGGGAGTGCTGCGGGGGATCAAGGAAGAGCATCTGCCGGACCATGACCCGGGCAATGGGACCGAGCTGTTCCATCCCCAATGCCGCCAGTCTCTCAGGCGATGGAGTCCGGTCCGCCGACATCACTTGGAACACCTGCAGCACGTCGGCATACCGGGTCACCACCCAGGCGTGCAGGTAGGGATCCCAGTGCACCGGGTCCTCGGTGCGAAGACGTTCGTATAGGGGATAGGGATCCGCAAGCACGGCGGGGTCGAGGAGGTGGTAGAGGCTGAGCGGAGCTCGTGGAGGCGAGGTGGCCATCGATCGCGGGACTAATGTCCCGTCCGCGTCTCGGTGGCCGGGCGCATCACGAGGAGCCGTGGACGATGCCGCTGGCGAGCAACTCCGCCTCCTCGTCGCTCATCCGATCGAGGTCAGCGACGAGGAGACGCTCCACCGCGGCGGCCATGCCCGCCACCGTCGGCGCCTCGAACAGGTCGCGGAGAGGCAGCTCGACGTCGAACCTGTCGCTGATCCGGGTGATCATCTGTGCGCCGAGGAGGGAGTGGCCGCCGACCAGGAAGAAGTCCTCCTCGACCCCGACCGCGCCGAGCCCGAGAAGCTCGGCAACGATCCCGGCGAGAGCTTCCTCGAGCTCGTTGCGTGGTGCGGTCCCGACGGCGGCGCGCGGCAAGCCTGACAGTGAGGCCCTCAGCGCAGCCCTGTCGACCTTGCCACTGGCCAACTGAGGCAGCTTGTCGAGCCACACGAAGTCGGACGGCACCATGTGGTCCGGCAGTGCGGCTGCGAGGTGGGCGCGCAGAGTGGCCGAGTCAGCGGAATGGCCGTCGGCTGCCACCACACAGGCCACCAGCCTGCGCTGCTCCGGCGTGTCGCCGATTGCAACGACTGCGCTGGTCCGCAGGCTGGGGTGTCGGTCCAGGGTCGCCGAGATCTCGCCGGGCTCGATGCGCCGTCCGCGGATCATCACCTGCTCGTCGAGGCGGCCGAGGAAATCCAGCTCGCCGTCGGCGCGCATGCGCACCAGGTCACCGGTGCGATAGAGGCGACCCCCGGCGGGGTCACAGAGATGGTCGGGGATGAAGCGCTCGGCAGTGAGCTCGGGCATGTTCAGGTAGCCGCGGGCCACGCTGACGCCGCCGATGAGCAGTTCGCCCGCCACGCCCGCCGGAACCGGGACCAACGAATCGTCGACGATGTGCGTTGACACCCCTTCGATGGCCCGGCCGAGCGACGGCGAGACCTCTGCTCCGACGCTGGCTGGGATGATGCCCGAGGTGGCCACGACAGTCGCCTCAGCGGGCCCATAGTTGTTGACCACCGTGAAGGGAATGTCCGGACCTGGATGACGGTGCAGCGCGTCGCCGCCGGTGAGGAGGATTCGCAGTGATCCGTCCCGGGGCCATGCCAGCGCGAGAATCTCCTCCGCGAGCGCCGTGGGGACGAAGCAAACGGTGATCCGCTCGTCGACGAGCCAGTCGCGCAGCGCGGCGGGATCGATGCGCAGTGAGTCCGAGGGCACGTGCACCGACGCGCCCGCCGTCAGGTAGGGCCAGATCTCCCAGACCACGGCGTCGAAGCCCGGACTGGCGAACTGCATGCCGCGGTCGGCGGGCGCTATCGAGAACGCGCGGCGGTGCCAACCAACCAGGTTGAGTAGGGAGGCGTGCTCGACAGCGACACCCTTGGGGCGCCCCGTGGAGCCCGACGTGTACACAACATACGCGAGGTCGCCGCCCTTGATGGCCGCCTCGGGGATGGGCGCGGGATCCGCCACCGGCTCCGCAGCATCGACGACAACGACGCCCGGCCTGCCGGCGAGTCTCGCCGCGCCGGCGCCATCGGTGACCACGGCAACGGCGTCTGAATCGGCCAGCATGAAGTCGATCCGATCATCGGGGTACGCGGGATCGATCGCCACGTAGGCCCCGCCCGCCTTGAGGATGCCCAGAGCGCCCACCACAAGCGCCGCCGAGCGCGGCAGGCAGAGCCCGACGGGCGATTCGACGCTTACTCCCACACGACGCAGGCGGCGCGCCAGCTGGGTGGAGCGTCGATCCAGCTCTGCATAGGTGAGCACGCCATCGGGGGCTGACACTGCGGGCGCCTCGGGACGGCGTGCAGCCTGGACCGCCACCAGTTCGTGAACCGGCCGTGGCTCAGTCATCGGATCAAACCCCTCGCGCTCCCCAACCCCATCGAACCGCCCACCCCCATCGGACTCACCATTATGCCTTGTCGCTGCCCCACCCGCGGAGACGGTGCCTCGACTAGCTTGCCCAGGCTGGCGTGCCCGCGACGGTGGTGGCGCGCACCAATCGCGGCGTCTTCTGGCAGGTGCCGGCCCAGGGTTCGCCTACATCCGGGGCGTGACCTTCGCGTCAGCGAGCGCCGCCGCCACCACCAGCGCCGCGCGCCGCGCGCAGCGGGGCGCCGCGCGTGCTAGCCACGCGCCCTCCCGCCAGTTGCGTGGATCGAGCGCTGCTCGTGCGGGACGCTCCCACGCGGGAGAGATTTCCTGAGTGGGCGTGTCGAGCACCACGCGTACGGCAGCGATGCGCGGCACCATCCCCGCCAGCACCGCGGTCTCCATGTCCACCGCCGCAAATCCACGTGCGGCCCAGAGCCCGCGTCCTGCGTGCGTGATGAGGGCATCCGCCGACAGCAGCGACGCCGTCGAGGTGGGATACCCCAGCCGCCTCGACGCCCGCTCCAGCGCCGCGCTCCATGCCGGGTCGCACTCCACCAGAACCCCGTCGTCGCGCGCCACCTGGGCGGGAATCACCACCGTCCCGCTCACCAGGTCCTCGGTCAGTCCCCCGGCCAGTCCGACGCTGAGCACCACGGGAGTCGTGAGCAGCTGTCGATCGAGCGTGGCCAGTCCGATCCCAGCCCTCACCAGGCGCAGCTGCGGCGCGTGCCGGGCGACTGGGCGCGCCTCCACACCCATGGCGGCAACTACCGTCACATCGCGCGGATCCAGAGACGCGCCCAGCGAATCCGGGGTCGAACCCAGGTCGCTGACGGAGCTAACGAGCGATCGGGGCAAGAAGCTCGGCGAAGGCGACCTCGAACGGCTCCACCCGCGGGTTGCTCGCTCCTGCCACCTCGAGGGCCCTGGCCGAAATCGACCTGGCCTCGTCGGCGCTAGCCTCGACGTCCTCCTTCGTGGTCCAGACGGTGGCGGCCAGTGCCTTGCCGGTCGAGCGATCGACGAAGAGCACGGCAGCTCGTGAACCGGCGAGCCGGGACACGGCGGGGACCACCTCTGCCTCGAAGTGACGGATGGCGTCGTCGACCTTGGCGGCATCACCGTCCAGGCTGGTGATCCGCACAAAGTTGCCCGCCTCAGTCGGCTGGGGTCGATGCTGGACGACCACCTCGTAGTTCTCGGCGGTCGGGTCGTTGGCGCCGAATCGCGACATGGTGTCTCCGCGCACGCTGGCGAGAGCCGCCTCGCTGGCCCGCAGCGTCTGCTCGTCCTGCCAGAACGTGATGCTCATCCCGGCGCCGGTCTCCCGGTTGATCAACAATCGGGCGCCCGCGTAGCCACCCTGTTCCTTGAGCGCGGGGGCCACACGTGACCTGTAGGTCTCGATCCCGTCGTCGGCCTTTGCAGGGTCTCCGGTGACCCGAAGAACTCGAGCGTACATCGGCGCATCCTCCCACTGGTGACCAGGTCCCAAGCGGATCTGCAGGCTCGTGACTGTACTCTCCGGTTGACCGATTTTTCTGGCCTCGTGCCACCCCGTAGCGAGGCATGCTTGGGGTCATGAACGTCGACTTCGGCCGCACCGCGGCTGACTACGGCCGTCACCGGGCCGGCTTCCCGGACAGCATGTTCGACCGCCTCAGCCGTTACGGCGTCGGCATCCGCGGTCAGCGCGTCGTGGACGTCGGCACGGGCACCGGCACCGTCGCCCGCGGCTTCGCCCGGCGGGGCTGCGCGGTGATCGGGATCGACCCCTCCGAGGAGCTCATCGGAGAGGCCAGACGTCTCGATGCGGAGGCAGGGGTCGACGTGGACCACCGCATCGCCAGGGCCGAGGAGACGCACCTGGGCGCCGGGTCGGTCGACGTGTACGCCGCCGGGCAGTGCTGGCACTGGTTCGACCGCAGCGCTGCCGCGGCCGAGGCCCGTCGTGTGCTGGCCTCCGGGGGGAGCATCGTCATCTGCCATTTCGACTGGCTGCCACTCGCAGGCAACATGGTCGCCGCCACCGAGCGGCTGATCCTGGCTCACAACCCCTCGTGGCGCGCCGCCGGTGGCACGGGCATGCACCCGCGATGGGCGGCGGACATCTCCGGCGCCGGGTTCACGGGCATCGAGACGTTCAGCTACGACGTCGATGTGCCGTACTCACACGAGGGCTGGCGGGGCCGCACCCGGGCCAGCGCGGGCGTGGGCGCGACCTTGGATTCAGACGACATCGGGCGATTCGACGCCGAGCTCGCCGGGCTGCTGACCCAGCGCTTTCCCGACGAGCCTTTGCACGTTCCGCATCGCGTCTGGGCTCTGCTCGCGCGCAACCCCTGACCACTCAATCCCCCGCCGGGAAGGTGAAGGGTGCCGGTGCCACGTCGCCGCCGACATCGAGCTGGATGAGGTTGTGGGCGTCGAGCGGGATGGCGCGCACGTCCCCGGTGTAGCGCTGCCCGTTGAGATACGCGATCACTGTCCCGCTCGCCGGACCGACGTGGCCGCTGTCGAGGGGGAGATCATGGCGACGAGCTCGCTTCCGGTGGGCAGTCCGGCGGCGGCGACAGTGGCCCGACCCCGGACACCGTGATGGTCTCGTCCGTGAGCACGGGCGGTGCAAAGGCACGATGCGTCGACGTGACCAGTTCGACGCGCACAGTGTGCGTCCCGGTGTCCACGTTGACGGCAGCCGTCCCGGCGTCCACCTCGGCTACCTGGCGACCGTCGACGCTGATGTTCAGAAGCCGGCCCGTCCCGGGAAGGGCTGTCGAACCGGCGCAGACACGGATCACGATGGGGCTGGTCACGATGGCTCCG
>Ga0209890_10000229_pt1 | contig 26374 bp, 21 predicted proteins | sample OrgsoiDNA2013049_FD_185799 | JGI IMG/M metagenome (GOLD analysis project Ga0209890, IMG submission 185799) | Permafrost soil microbial communities from the Arctic, to analyse light accelerated degradation of dissolved organic matter (DOM) -... | ecosystem: Environmental > Terrestrial > Soil >... | reverse complement strand
CTCTACACGTGGATTCTGGGAAAGCACGTCACGCCGTACCTGGGTGGAATGCCTGTGGGACTGATCGACACGCCGATGGTCAGGGACTGGCGTTCCGACCTTCTCGCCGCGGGGGTTTCGCAGGGTGGAGCTGCGAAGGCTTACCGGCTGCTTCGCGCGGTTCTGATGACCGCAGTCAAGGAGGACGAAATCATACGGAGGAACCCGTGTCAGATCCCGGGTGCCGATCAGGAGAGGGCCGCCGAAAGACCCACACTGACGGTCATCCAGGTGTTCGACCTGACAGCAAAAGTTCCGGAGCGCTATCGCGCGCTCATTCTCTTGGCGACCTTCGGTTGTCTGCGGTGGGGCGAGGTGGCTGCGCTCCAGCGCCGGGACGTCGATGCAGTGGTCGGCACCGTTCGGGTACGGGAGGCATTCACCGAACAGCCGGGCAAGGGGATGGTGCTGGGTCCCACCAAGTCACGCGCCGGGAAACGGGTCGTAGCGATTCCGGCTGCAATCCTTCCGCAGATCGGTGCACACATGGACACGTATGTGATCGATGAGCCCGATGCCTTCGTCTTCACCACGCCCAGCGGCACGACGATCTGGCGGGGGAACTTCAACAAGCTTGTCGATTGGAGGAAGACGGTCGCCAGCATCGGAGCGGCTGAGCTGCACTTCCACGACCTGCGTCACACCGGCAATACCCTGGCCGCGCGGACGGGAACCAGCCTGCGGGACCTCATGACCCGGATGGGCCATGACAGCCCGCGCGCCGCCCTGATCTACCAGCACGCCAGCGCCGAGGCTGACTTGGCCATCGCAGCCGCCATCAACGAGATGGTGGAGGCCGCGACCAGCGCGGACGCCAAGCCTGCGGCGTCGACGAAGACGCGCCCGGACGACGACGATGAGGATGGGGCTGGAGCGCTTGCCAGGTTGGGGTAATGGCACGGTAATGGCACGGCAGCCGATTTCGGACGCCGCCGGGCGCTGTCTCCACATTGGAGATAGTGCCCGATTCGTATGTGCTGCAACGCTTTTGGCGTTTGGAGCGGGTGACGGGAATCGAACCCGCACTGTCAGCTTGGGAAGCTGATGTTCTACCATTGAACTACACCCGCGGGCGCGTTGACCGGCATGCGGCTGCGGCGCGGTCGGCAGTCTAACTGACGCTGGCCCAGCGCCGGAGTCCACCTTAGGTGACGACCGGGTACCGTGTCGGCGTGCTGCTTTCAGATCGAGACATCAGGGCCGAGATCGATGGCGAGCGGGTGCGTCTCCAGCCGTATGACGAGGCCATGGTCCAACCCTCGAGCATCGACGTGCGCCTGGACAAGTTCTTTCGGCTCTTCGACAACCACAAGTACCCCTACATTGACCCGGCCGAGGAGCAGCCTGACCTTACTCACTTGATCGAGGTCGCGCGCGACGAGCCGTTCATCCTGCATCCCGGCGAGTTCGTGTTGGGCTCCACCTTCGAGGTCGTGACACTGCCCGATGACCTTGCTGCGCGGCTCGAGGGTAAGTCCTCCCTGGGTCGACTCGGCCTTCTCACGCACTCCACAGCTGGCTTTGTCGACCCTGGGTTTAGCGGTCATGTGACGCTCGAGCTGTCGAACGTCGCGACCCTACCGATCAAGCTCTGGCCTGGTATGAAGGTCGGCCAGCTCTGCTTCATCAGGTTGTCCAGCCCGACCGAAAACCCTTACGGCAGTGCGAAATACGGTTCTCGTTACCAGGGTCAGCGTGGCCCGACGGCAAGCCGGTCGTTCCAGAACTTCTACCGCAGCGAGGTCTAGCGTTGCTCAGCCAGGTCACAGGCTTAGTGCATATCTTGGGCGAATGTATCGCGTTCCGCAGCTGATCTTCACCGGTGATGACGCGCAAGCCGAGGCTGATGTGCCGCTCCTGCCTGGCGGCAAGACATACAGTTTCGCCTCTGTTCGAGCGTTCGATCTTGCGGTCCTACTCCTGATTCCCTTTGGTCGTAATCTGCTCCGAGCCGGAGGCGGGCGCATCGCGCCGGCAACGCTTCGATGTGCCGTGCGTGGATGGAACGGCGATCAGGAGTCTCCGCTGCCGGACGCAAAAGGTGGGCCCTTGACCAGATCGCGGCCCGTTTCGGCCACCTACCCGTTGTCCTCGTCGGGCACTCCATGGGTGGGCGAGTGGCGCTGAGAGTTTTTGATCGCGTGGGCGTTCACACTCGGGGAGTGCGCAGTGTGGCCGCCCTGGCGCCGTGGCTGCCTTACCGCGAGTCGCTTCCGCAACTAGGTGATAGGGCACTGCTTCTCGCGCACGGCACTGCGGAACGCATCACCGATCCGGCCAAGACCGCCGAGCTTGCCGAGCAGCTCGCAGCGGATGGCGGCGATGTCGAGATGGGGAGCTACCGCGGAGCTCGTCACTCCATGCCGTTTCCGGCCAGACCGTGGCACGAACGGGGCGCCAACTTCATGGTCAGGACGTTGCTAGCGCCAGTGCAGCAAGGTTCCACCGGTGTTCTGCCGTAGCGGGGTCCGGCTTGACGTCCTCGCTGAATCTGAGAGTTGTCTCGGATAGGTTGTTGGCATGATCCGGTTTGAGACGGTCTCTAAAGATTTTCCGGATGGCACCAGAGCCGTGGATGAGTTGACGTTCGAGGCTGCAACCGGTCAGATCACCGTGCTTGTCGGGCCGTCTGGGTGTGGCAAAACGACATCGCTGAGGATGATCAACCGGATGATTCAGCCCACCGGTGGTCGGATCTGGATCGACGACCAGGACACCGCCCAGCTCGACGAAGCCCAGCTGAGGCGGGGCATTGGCTACGTCATCCAGCACGCCGGCCTTTTCCCCCATCGCACCGTCGTCGCCAATATCGCCACGGTTCCGATGCTGCTCGGATGGAACAAGCGCAGAGCCGAAGCCCGGGCCCTTGAACTGCTCGAGCGGGTCGGCCTGCCGACCAGTTTCGCGAAGCGCTACCCGGCGCAGCTCTCGGGCGGGCAGCAGCAACGCGTCGGCGTGGCCAGGGCCCTGGCTGCTGACCCCCCGGTGATGCTCATGGATGAGCCGTTCAGCGCGGTGGATCCCGTCGTGCGCGAGCAGCTGCAGGACGAGTTCCTTCGTCTGCAGGACGATCTCGGCAAGACCATCGTCTTCGTCACTCACGACATCGACGAGGCCATCAAGCTGGGAGACCGGGTCGCCGTCCTGCGGGCCGGCGGCAAACTCGCCCAGCTGGCCGACCCGGCATACTTGCTGGCGCATCCGGTCGATGACTTCGTCGCCGATTTCGTCGGACGTGACCGCGGCTACCGCGCGCTGGGCTTTCAGGCGTCACCCCAGTTCTTGCTTATGCAGGAGCAGACCGTGCCGCTCGGGGCGACGCCGGCGCAAGCAGCTGACGGCGCGCGGGACGGTTGGATCCTGGTCGTCGATGCCAATCGGCGCCCCCTTGGCTGGATCGAGCCCGATCGGATCACGACCCCCATCGAGCCTGAGATGTTGCAGCGTGGTGGCACCGTCGCCACGGCCGGCGGTCCACTCCGCAACGTCCTCGACGCCGCACTCTCCTCGCCCAGTCGCCGCGGGGTCATCGTCGACGACCAGGGCGCGCTTCTGGGAACGATTCGTGCACACAAGGTCCTCGCCGAGATCGAGGAGCGGGCCCGGCCCGAGCTTCAGGATGACGAAGCCCCCCGATGATCTGGCTTCGGGGCCATCTCGGCGACGTGTTGGGTCTGACCGTCCAGCACATCTACCTCGCTGGCGTGCCGCTGCTCCTGGGACTGCTCATCGCCCTTCCGTTCGGCTGGCTGGCGCGCCGATACCGGGGGCTTTACCCTTTGCTGATCATCGGCACCGGGCTGCTCTACACGATCCCGTCCCTAGCCTTGTTCATCATGTTGCCGTTGCTGCTCGGCACCAAGATCCTAGATCCGAATAATGTCGTCATCGCGATGACGATTTACACCGTCGCACTACTGGTGCGTACCGTCGCCGACGGCTTGGGCTCGGTGCCCGACGAGGTCAACCAGGCAGCGACCGCCATGGGCTACAGGCGAGTTCGCCGTTTCATGTCGGTCGAACTACCCCTGGCCGTGCCCGTGATCTCGGCGGGACTGCGTGTCGCGGCGGTCAGCAACGTGAGCATCGTCAGCGTCGCTGCGCTCATAGGGGTCCCGCAACTAGGTTCGCTGTTCACCGACGGGTTCAACCGGGCGTTTCTGGACCCGATCGTTGTGGGCGTCACCGCCTGTGTGCTATTGGCGCTGCTCTTCGACATGACGATCCTTGGGGCCACCCATCTGGTGACACCATGGCAGCGCGCTGGCAAGGCGTCTGTATGATCAACCGAATTCTCACCTGGCTGGCCGATGGGGCCCATTGGCATGGCGACGATGGCATCTTGCGCCGGGTCGTCGAGCACCTCGAGTACTCGCTTACGGCTCTCCTGATCGCGTCTCTGATCGCAATTCCTCTGGGCCTTTACATCGGGCACACTGGCCGCGGCCGCTTTCTTGTGGTCAACGCCGTCGGTGCCGCCCGGGCGATTCCGTCACTTGGCCTGCTGTTCCTGGCTGTCCTCTGGCTCGGGCCTAAGCTCAGTGGTGACATCGCCTTCCTGGCGCCGACCGGTCTGGTTCTGGTCGTCCTGGCCATCCCGTCGATCCTGTCCGGTGCTTACGCCGGTGTCGAGGGCGTCGATCCGGCCGCCCGTGACGCAGCCATCGGGATGGGCATGCGCGGCACGGAAGTTCTGCGCCATGTCGAGTTTCCATGCGCCCTGCCGCTGATCCTGTCCGGGATCCGTTCGGCGATGTTGCAGATCATAGCTACCGCTACGATCGCCGCCGTCGTGAGTCTCGGCGGTCTCGGCCGGTTTCTGATCGACGGCCTCGCAGTTCGGGACACCCCGCAGACCGCTTCGGGCGCGGTACTGGTCGCCGTCCTGGCCCTGATCGTGGACCTGGTTCTGGCCCTGATCCAGCGTCTCGTTGTGTCTCCCGGTCTGACCGGAAGATATGGCAAGGTCTCCTTGATGGACGCCGAAACTGAGGCGACCAGCCCGGCACCGGCGCTGCAGCACAGCGTCTAGACCCCTATCAGAAAGAGAAGCTCATGAATCGCACCAGGTTCGCCTTCGCGCTGACTGCTTCGGCGGCGATGCTAGCTGTCGCGTCTTGCGGCACGAGCTCAAGTGACCCTCTCGCATCCGCTGGGTCGCCCGGCCAATCGGGTGCCGGCACCATCGTGGTGGGGTCGGCCAACTTCCCCGAGAGCGCCTTGCTCGCCGAGATCTACGCCGGCGCCTTAAGCGCCAAAGGCGTCAAGGTCGAGAAGAAGCTGAACATCGGGAGCCGAGAGGCCTACATCCCGGCGCTTAAGGACGGCTCCATCGACCTGATCCCGGAATACACCGGCGTCCTCGACCAGTATTTCAACAAGAACGCCAAGGCCACGAACGCCGCCGGTGTCTACGCTGAGCTGAAGGCGGCTGTCCCTGCGACACTGACGATCCTCGACAAGTCGGCGGCCGAGGACAAGGATGCGGTCGTCGTCACCAAAGCAACAGCAACCAGGCTGAGTCTGAAGTCCATCGCAGATCTCGGGCCCTTCGCCAAGGACATGACCCTTGGCGGCCCGCCGGAGTGGAAGACGCGCCCGACGGGTGTTCCCGGCCTTAAGAAGGTCTACAACCTTGAGTTCAAGACCTTCCGTCCTCTGGATGCCGGTGGCCCGCTGTCGGTCCAGGCGCTCAAGAACGGGCAGGTTGACGCGGTTAACCTGTTCACCACCGACCCGTCTGTCGCGGCGAACGGCTTTGTGATCCTGGACGACCCCAAGAGCCTGTTCGCAGCGCAGAACGTCGTGCCACTGATCACCAAGTCCAAGGTCAATGCCACGATCTCCGCCGCGTTGAACGCGATCTCGGCGAAACTAGACACCGCGACCCTGGGTGGGCTGGTCAAGGAGGTCGTGGTCGACAAGAAGGATGCCGTAGTCGTGGCCAAGGAGTTCCTCACCAAGAACGGCCTCGGCTGACCGCTGACCTGGGGAGGGTTGTCGGCCTCGACAACGCACACCAAGGGACCATGTGCGAGTTCCGTTGCCAGAGCCAGGGTTCTGGTGCATGCACGGTCTTAAGGTGGGCCGCAGATCACCGGCACGGTCCCTAGGTTTGCGGGGGGCGGCGGACGGCGGCCAGGAGCATCTGCGCCACGTCCACGACCTCGACGTCCTCATGAGCACTGGTCTCCGACTGTTTCTGGGTGAGTCCGTCGGAGAGCATGACGTTACAGAAGGGGCATCCGACTGCGATACGGCCTGCACCGGTGGCAAGGGCCTCTTCGGTGCGGTTGTTGTTGACGCGGGTGCCGAGCTTCTCCTCCATCCACATCTGCGCACCGCCCGCGCCACAGCAGAACGACTTCTCGCCCGATCGCGGCATCTCGCGCAGCACCACACCCGGCAGGGCGCCGAGGAGCTCGCGCGGCGGGGCGTAGACGCCGTTGTGTCGACCGAGGTAACAGGGGTCGTGGTAGGTGACGGTCTCCGCGGTCGAGGCCACGTTGGACGTGTCGGCTTCGTCCGGGCGGGACACCGGGATCAGCTTTTTGTCACGCACGAGCCGGTTGAGCAGCTGGGTGTGATGGACGACCTCGTACTGGCCGCCGACCTGGGGGTACTCGTTCCTGATCGTGTTGAAGCAGTGCGCGCAGGTGACGACGATCTTGGTCGCCTTGACCTCGTTCAGCGCCTCGACGTTGGCCTGGGCGAGCATCTGGAAGAGGAACTCGTTGCCGGCGCGGCGGGCGGGGTCACCCGTGCAGGTCTCGCCGTTGCCCAGGACGGCAAACGTCACACCGGCTGCGTTGAGCAGCTCGGCCACAGCTCGGGTGGTCTTCTTGGCACGGTCCTCGTAGGCGCCCGCGCAGCCGACCCAGAACAGGTAGTCCACCTCGGAGGCGTCGGCTACGTCCTGGCCCAGGATCTTGACCTCGAAGGGCAGGTCCTTGGCCCAGTCCAGGCGGGAGCGGGAGGACATGCCCCAGGGATTCTGATTGTTTTCCAGGTTCTTGAACAGGCCGCCGAGCTCGGAGGGGAAGGCCGACTCGATCAGCACCTGGTATCGGCGCATGTCGATGAAGTGGTCGATGTGCTCGATGTCGACCGGGCACTGCTCGACGCACGCGCCGCACATCGTGCACGACCACAGGGCATCCTGGTCGATGATCGGCAGTTCCGCGGCGGTGGTGCGGTGTCCATCGAAGGTGTAGCCGTCCTCAGCGGCATGCTCGCTGCCCTCACGAGGCCCGACGAATGGACGCTCGACCTCCTCGCGCACCTCGGCGCTCAAGCTCGCCAGGGACTCCTCGTGCAGCTCGCCCAGGCCGGGGTGCCCGCCCTTGGCGGCCATCAGGTACGGGGCCTGGGCGAACATCGCGTCGCGCAGGTCCATGATCATCAGCTTCGGGCTCAGCGGCTTGCCGGTGTTCCACGCCGGGCACTGCGACTGGCAACGCCCGCACTCGGTGCAGGCCATCAAGTCGACGTAGCCCTTCCAGGTGAAGTCCGCGATGTGCCCCTTGCCGAAGTTTGCGTCCTCGGGCGGGTCCTCGAAGTTGACCGGCTCGCCTTTGTAGTAGACCGGCAGCAGCGGACCAAGGGCGTTCGGTCGCCGTGAGGTGTAGACGTTGACCGGGGCCGCGCCGATGTGCAGGTGTTTGGAGTTCAGCACGATCACCAGGAACAAGAGCACCACGGCGATCTGACCCCAGATGCCGATGGTCTCTAGCCACAGGTTCGTGCTCCCGCCCAGCGGGGCGAGCAGCGAGCCGACCCATTCTGAGGCGAACGCGCCGCCGCGGGCGAAGGGGAACGCCCCGGTGTTGACCTGCGCCCCGCGGTATACAAAAAGGGTCGCGACCACCAGGAAGATCATGAACAGGATGAGCCAGGCGCCCCGCGTGTGTGAGCCGAAGAACCGGGATCCCCGGCCCTGCTTTGCCGGGTTGTTCGTGACCCGGATGATCGCGAAGATCACGATGCCGACCAGCACGAGCACCGCGAACAGGTCCTCCGCGAAGCCCACTACCGGCCAGGTGCCCACGATCGGGATGTGGAAGTCAGCCACGAACAGCGCTCCGTACGTCTCCAGGATCGTTAGCGTCAGCACCAGGAAGCCCCAGAACGCGAACACGTGTGCCACGCCGGGCACCGTCCACTTCAGCAGCTTGCGCTGGCCCAGCACCTCGAACGCCTCGGCCTGCACCCGCTTGGGCGCGTCCAACAACCTGCCCACCGCCGGTTTGCCCGAACGAGCCAACCGGACTAGGAACCACAGGCGTTTGCCTGCAAAGAACAGGATCAGAACGGTCATCGCGACGCCGACAACGGCGCGCAGCAACATACTCGGGTTCATGCCCAGAGTGTACGGACGGGCAATCCCGCCGTCGCCTCGGATCGCGAAGTCGTGATCAGCGGGTGCCCGGTCGGGACTCGGTTTGGCCACCGAAGGGGATCGACATAACCTGTGCTTGGAATATCTATAACGGCTCGTTTGTTCGAGTTGAGGGCTAGGCCCACCAGACCCTCCGTTCATCACTCACCGAAGGCGGTTCCAGTGCCCATTTATGACGACGTCACGGCCATCGTTGGTAACACCCCGCTCGTGCGAATCAACCGGCTCACTGCGGGCGCCGGAGCAACTGTCGCCGCCAAGCTCGAGTTCTACAACCCGGCCAGCTCCGTCAAGGACAGGATCGGCGTGGCGATCGTGGACGCCGCCGAGAGATCCGGCGAGCTCAAGCCAGGCGGAACGATCATCGAGGCGACCAGCGGAAACACCGGTATTGCGCTCGCGATGGTCGGCGCCGCCCGCGGATACAACGTCGTTCTCACCATGCCGGAGACGATGAGCAAGGAGCGCAAGGTGCTGCTCGCGGCCTATGGCGCCGAGCTCATCCTGACCCCGGGCTCTGAGGGCATGAAGGGCGCAGTCGCCAGGTCCGAGGAGATCGCAGCCGAGCGTGGTGGCGTTCTGGCCCGCCAGTTCTCCAATGAGGCAAACCCCCAGATACACCGCGAGACCACTGCGGAAGAGATCTGGAAGGACACCGACGGCAAGGTTGACATCTTCGTTGCGGGCATCGGTACGGGTGGCACCATCACCGGCGTCGGCCAGGTGCTCAAGGCGCGCAACCCGCAGATCCAGGTTATTGCGGTGGAGCCCGAGGAGTCCGCGATCCTCAACGGCGGCGCTCCCGGTCCTCACAAGATCCAGGGTTTGGGCGCGAACTTCGTGCCGGAGATTCTCGACCGAAACGTCTACGACGAGGTCATCGACATCAACGCCGAGACCGCCGTGCAGTGGGCGCGGCGTGCAGCCAAGGAAGAGGGCCTGCTGGTAGGTATCTCCTCCGGCGCGGCTCTTGCCGCTGCGGACAAAGTCGCCCGCCGGCCCGAGAACGCAGGCAAGATCATCGTCGTGATCATTCCGTCGTTCGGCGAGCGTTATCTGTCCACCATCCTTTTCTCCGATCTGTTCAGCTGAACGGATCGACTTTCTTCGAAACGACTACACTCATGACGCTCTTGCGCTTGACTAGGAATCTGTCGGTCGACCGTGCCGCCACCCCCCCTGATGCGCGCGGTCGATCGACCCCCCCACCGTTACGGTCTGCCTGGGGCCGCATGCGTGAGGATCTGGACGCCGCGATCGAGCGGGACCCCGCCGTCGACTCTCGCCTGGAGATGGCGCTCGCATCAGCGGGACTGCATGCCGTCTGGGTGCATCGGCTATCGCATCGTCTGTGGACCAAACCTGGTGGCCGCTTGGCTGCGCGACTCTTGTCGCAGATCGCCCGTTCGATCACCGGTGTAGAGATCCACCCCGGCGCGCAAATCGGTCGGCGTTTCTTCATCGACCACGGGATGGGCGTGGTCATCGGCGAGACTGCCGAGGTCGGCGACGATGTCATGATCTACCACGGGGTCACCCTCGGCGGTCGTTCGATGAAGCGGGTCAAGCGCCACCCGACGGTCGGCAACAATGTCACGATCGGTGCGGGAGCTCGGATTCTCGGTCCGGTGTATATCGGTGACCGGGTGCAGATCGGAGCAAACTCTGTTGTCGTCAAAGACGTTCCGGCCGGAGCGGTGGCCGTTGGCGTGCCCGCCACTATCAGGTTCCCCAACAAGGGCGAGGACCCCTACGAGGCGATGTTCACCGACCCCGCGCTCTGGATCTGAGGAACCGTATCTGGGTGGCCGGTGTCCGGATAGCTTTCGGCCGATACGGTTAGCTCTGTTGGACGGCTGCCACCGGTTTGCCGTGCGGCCAGGAGGGCTCGCATAGTGGCCTAGTGCGGCGGTCTTGAAAACCGCTGTGGGGTTATACCCACCGTGGGTTCGAATCCCACGCCCTCCGCCGTCGTGATGGGCCCTTCGTGGTGTCCACTGGTTCTTCCTCGGGCAAGCAAGCCGGGAGGGTCCCGCAGGCGACTGGCAGTGGCGAGGTCTGTTCCGTGGAAGAGCCGCCGCGGCGTCAGCGTGGCGAAGTCGGTGAGTCTTGTGCCGCTGTCCTGAAGGCCTTGGGCTACCTGAAGTCCGCCCGGCTCACCTACCGGATCGGCTCTGCGATGCCGGCGTGATCGAGCACGAGAGCCACCTGGGCGCTGGCGCGCAGCCGCGGTGCCTTGGCGCGTGGCAAGCCAACGATGGTCGCACCGTACGGGGTCGAGGTTGCCCTGGAGTCATCATCGGCCGTACGGTCAAGTCAACGTTGGCGCGGCCGTCCGGGGGAACCTCCGGTGTCGTCGGGGCGACCAGGTGGACGTCCACATCGAGCTCGACACCGAACCTCGGGAGGTGACCGTGCCCGCCGACTTCACACGGCGTTGGACCGCGACCGAGACGCCGGCCGGTTCTTCGACGCGTGCTCGTACAGCCACAAGTCCTCGTACGTGCTCTGGATCGAGCGGCCAAGGAGGACCAGACTCGCCAGCGGCGCAACCTCGAAGCGGTCAGAACGTTGAGAGCAGGTAGAAAGCAACCGTGAGAGTGCCATCGACACTGCGCTGGCGGTCACTGGGGTGTTACGGGAAACTGTCGCGATGACGCTACGGATCGGCTACAAGGCCTCGGCCGAGCAGTTCAACCCTCGAGAGCTCGTTGAGTTCGCTGTCCAGGCCGAGCAGCTCGGCCTGGACAGCGTGATGATCTCCGACCACTTCCAGCCCTGGCGCCATACCGGAGGCCACGCCCCATTCTCGATGTCGTGGCTGGGAGCGGTCGGTGAGCGCACCGAGCGGGTCCTGTTGGGCACATCGGTCATGACACCGACCTTCCGCTACAACCCAGCGGTGGTGGCTCAGGCGTTCGGCACGCTTGCCTGCCTGTACCCCGACCGCGTCATCCTCGGCATCGGCACCGGCGAGGCGTTGAACGAGATGGCTGTCTCGCGGTTGGAGTGGCCGGGCTTCAAGGAACGCTTCGCCCGGATGCGTGAGGCGGTTGCCCTGATGCGCCAGCTGTGGACCGGCGAACGCGTCACCTTCGACGGGGACTTCTATCAGACTCACGACGCCACGGTCTATGACCGGCCGCAGCGGTCGGTTCCTATCTACATCGCCGCCGGGGGGCCGGTCGTGGCCAAGTATGCCGGACGCTCTGGCGACGGGTTCATCTGTACCTCGGGCAAGGGTCCGGAGCTGTACCGGGACAAGCTCATCCCCGCGGTCGACGAAGGTATGGCCAAGGCCGGGCGAGCCGGCGGGTCGATCGACCGGATGATCGAGATTAAGCTCTCTTACGACCCGGACCCCCGGCTGGCGCTGGAGAACACTCGCTTCTGGGCGCCCCTGGCGCTGACAGCCGAACAGAAGCACGGCCTGAGCGATCCGACCCAGATGGAGGCTGCCAGCGACGCGCTCACCATCGAGCAGGTCGCCAGCCGCTGGATCGTCGCGTCGGATCCACAGACCGCGCTCGCCCAGATCGGGCCGTACGTCAACCTCGGCTTCAACCACCTGGTCTTCCACGGACCGGGTCACGACCAGTCCCGATTCCTCAGGTTGTTTGCCGCCGACGTGATGCCCGGGCTGCGCGCGCTCATGAACCAGCGGTTGACCGCCTGAGCGCGCCACCCGGCAGTGGTTAAGTGCCCAAACTCTCGGTTTCGGACTTGTGGCTGACGGATGGGGCCACTGTCAGGATGACGGTTGTCGAGATGGCTTCTCTTGCTCAGGCCCCTCTGCGTGGATGATGCTGGTCGACCTGGGTACCAGGATGTACTGCCCAGCGGCTGCGGTCCGGGTGTGGAAGCTGCTTGGTCTGGGGCCGCAGACATGCCCCGGCGCCACCTGCGCCAGGTCATCGGCCCGATGAGCGCGGCCAGGATGGTCCTCTTCAGGCGCACGCTGGCCGCCATCATGTCAACTGCATCTGCCTGCGCACTCGCGGCGGATTCCCGTAATCGGGCCACTTCGTCACCGCTGGTACCCACGGCCGATGGCCATGGCAGGTAGGGGATCACGTTGGAGCCGGTGGCCTTCGACCGGCGGCACTGGTTCTCGTTGGAGCCGCCTTCGCCCGTGGCCGACGAGGCGCGACCTGCGGTCCGTAACGTGCCACGCAGTAGTCACTCAACCGCCTGGCCATGGCTGCGATCGCAACGGCCGCATGGTGTTCGCGGTCCCACGCCGCATACAGCCTGATGTTCAATGCACCCCGGGTGCCGATGATGTCCAACTTTTGAAGGCCAAAGCGTGGGTCGTCCGAGACCACGGCGATGCCGCGGCCTGCGGCGGCAACGGCCTGGGCGACCTGAGGGGTCCCGAACTCCAGTATCGAAGCGTAGGGGAGTCGCGCCCGGTCCACTGCCTCGTCCAGCACCCGGCGCGGGCTGTAGTCCCCGGTGAGCAGGAGCAGCGTCTCGTTGACCAGCTCGGCCACGGTGATCGACCCTCGATCGGCCCAGTCATGTTCGGGTGGGACATAGGCCCAGATGGGGAGCACGGCCAGTGGTTGGAAGGCCAAACCGGCGGGAGGCAGCTCGGTCGCGATTGCCAGGTCTGCACCTAGCTGCAGGGCTGCATAGATGCGCTGGGGAGGCTGTTCGGAGACGGCTGGCAGCGGGTCATCCGGGTGCAAAGTCGCCAGGAACGGGGCCAGGACATCGGTGAGGGTGGTTCCGGGAGCGGCGATTCGAATGTGCTGAAGGCGGCCCGCGGCCAAGGTCGCTGCCGCTTCCGCCGTTGCGTCCACGCGACGCGCCAGATCGCGCGCGACGGGCACGAACTGGCGACCCGCGGCGGACAGGACCAGACGTCCGCCGGAACGGGTGAACAGCGTGACCCGGAGGTCCCTTTCGAAGAGCCGCAGCTGGCGTGACAGGGAGGGCTGTGTGACATGGACCAGTGGGGAGGCTGCAGTCACTGATCCGGCGTCGACCACGGCCAGGAAATACCGGACGTGCCGCAGCTCCATCGGTATGCCTCCAAGGCATCAGGTGTGTGCCAAATAGGTATTGGACAACATGGTATGGCTGTCGCAACCTTTGGACTAAGAGGTGTGTCCACTCCGCCGACCGATCGCCCCAGCCCAAGGAGCAACAGATGACCACTGCGCCTATCGAGCAACGCCGGATCCTGTTGACGGCCATTCCCGGTCCCCGATCGGAACAGCTCCAGAGGCGCAAGCTGTCGGCGGTCTCCGCGGGCGTGGGAACGGGGCTTCCGGTCTATGTCGAGCGGGCTGGCGGCGGCATCCTCGTGGATGTCGATGGCAATCACCTGATCGACCTTGGTTCGGGAATCGCAGTCACCACTGTTGGCAACTCGGCGCCGCGCGTGGTCGCAGGCGTGCAGTCCCAGGTTGAGGACTTCACTCACACCTGCTTCATGGTCACGCCGTACGAGGAGTACGTCGAGGTCTGCGAACGACTCAACGCCGTGACTCCCGGTGACGCTGAGAAGCGCACTGCCCTGTTCAACTCCGGCTCCGAGGCGGTGGAGAACGCGATCAAGGTCGCCCGCTCCTTTACCGCGCGGAACGCCGTGGTGGCGTTCGACCACGCCTATCACGGCCGCACAAACCTGACGATGGCCCTGACCGCCAAGAACATGCCCTACAAACAGGGTTTCGGGCCATTTGCTGGTGAGATCTACCGGGTGCCCATGGCCTACCCGTACCGTTGGCCAACCGGTGTTGACCGTTGCGCCGATGAGGCGTTCGACGCGTTCGTCGCGCAGGTGCACACCCAGGTCGGTGAGCAGAATACGGCCGCCGTGATCATCGAGCCGATCCAGGGTGAGGGTGGTTTTATCGTGCCGCCCGCCGGCTACCTCAAGCGGATCGCGGACTGGTGCACCGAGAACGGGATCCTGTTCATCGCCGATGAGATCCAGAGCGGCTTCTGTCGTACCGGCGACTGGTTTGCCTGTGAGCACGAGGACGTCGTGCCCGACCTCATCACGACTGCCAAGGGGATTGCCGGCGGGCTGCCACTGGCGGCGGTGACGGGTCGCAGCGACGTGATGGACTCGGTCCACTCCGGCGGTCTGGGAGGGACGTATGGCGGTAACCCCGTCGCGTGCGCGGCGGCTCTTGGTGCCATAGAAACGATGCAGGTCGAGGATCTCTGTGGCCGGGCCCGCGAGATCGAGGCGCTGTTCATGCCCCGTCTGCTCGAGTTGGCCGAGAAGTTCGACGTTATCGGCGACGTCCGTGGCCGCGGGGCGATGCTTGCCATCGAGCTCGTGTCAGGTGGCAGTGACAAGGCGCCCAATCCTGCTGTGACCGGCGCGGTGAATGCCTATTGCCACAGTCAGGGTGTGGTCACGTTGACCGCTGGTACGTTCGGTAACGTTGTGCGCTTCCTGCCACCCCTCTCGGCCGGGGACGACCTGCTGCACGAGGGACTTGACATCCTCGAGCAGGCATTCGTGGCCAGCTGCTGAGGCTGGTTCCTTTTGTTGCTCTCACTGACCCCTACGACACTGACTGATTCGTATCGCGAACCGAAAGGCCGTGCCCCGTGGCGTTGACCGATTCTGAGAAGTCCTTGCTCGCGCGTGTCCCAACGGGTCTGTTCATCGACGGCAAGTGGCGAGAGGGCGGTGATGGCAGGACCCTCGTCGTCGAGGATCCCTCGACCGGCCAGGCGCTGGCTTCGGTAGCGGATGCGACTGTCGCCGACGGTGCGGCTGCCCTTGATGCAGCCGTTGCGGCACAAGCGGATTGGGCTGCCACGGCGCCTCGTGACCGAGGCGAGATCCTCCGCAGGGCGTTCTTGGAGATTACTGCTCGTGCGGAGGAATTCGCGCTGTTGATGACCCTGGAGATGGGCAAGCCGCTGGCGGAGGCGCGTGGTGAGGTCACGTACGGCGCGGAGTTCTTCCGGTGGTTTTCCGAGGAGGCGGTCCGGATCAGCGGGCGCTGGTCAACGGCTCCTAACGGCGCAACCCGGCTGTTGACGATGAAGCAGCCGGTCGGTCCCACGTTGATGATCACGCCATGGAACTTCCCGTTGGCCATGGGTACCCGCAAGATCGGCCCTGCCCTGGCTGCCGGCTGCACCATGGTCGTCAAGCCGGCCAAGCAGACCCCATTGACGATGCTGGCCCTGGTGGAGCTGCTCACCGACTGCGGTGTGCCCGCCGGTGTGGTCAACGTCATTACTACGTCCCGCACGGGTGAGGTGATTGAACCGATCATCCGCGATCCGCGGCTGCGCAAGCTCACCTTCACCGGATCCACTCCGGTGGGCCGAAGGCTCGTCGAGCAGTCCGCCGAACAGCTGCTGCGCGTCTCGATGGAGCTCGGCGGCAACGCACCGTTCCTGGTGTTCCAGGACGCAGATGTGGATGCAGCGGTGCAGGGCGCGATGTTGGCCAAGATGCGCAACATCGGTGAGGCTTGCACGGCAGCTAACCGGTTCCTGGTCCACGAGAGCGTCGCCGAAGAGTTCTCGTCCAAGTTCGCCGCACAGATGGCGGGCCTGACAGTCGGTCGGGGTACGCAGGATGGTGTCAACGTGGGGCCGCTGATCGATGCCACGGCCCAGGCTGCCGTGGCCGACCTGGTGGAGGACGCGAAGGCCAAGGGGGCCACGGTCGTCTGCGGTGGGACCACGGTGGGCGACCAGGGCTACTTCTACGCCCCCACGCTGTTGACCGGCGTGAGCGCGGACGCCCGGATGATGCGTGAGGAGATCTTCGGCCCGGTGGCGCCGATCGCGTCGTTCGCCACGGAGGCGGAGGCGATCGCACGCGCCAACGACACGCAATACGGTCTGGTCGCCTATGTCTTCACCCGGGACCTGTCGCGCACGCTGCGGGTCAGCGAGGCGCTGGAGTTCGGGATGGTCGGTATCAACCAGGGCATCGTGTCAAACCCAGCCGCGCCTTTCGGCGGTGTCAAGCAGTCCGGCTTCGGGCGGGAGGGTGGCTTCGAGGGTATCGATGAGTACCTCGAGGTCAAGTACGTCGGAATCGCGCAATAGCCGACCTTCGGGTTATGCCTGGCCGACGTGTTCTCCTCGAAGCGGTAGCCGAGGCAGGGTTCGTTGATGAGGTGCGGTGGATGGGAGGAATCGGATTCGAGCTTTGCCAGGCAGTTGGGCTAGGCCGACCTGCTCGAGTCCGTCGGGGCGCCAATCAGTGGGCCTCAGAGTTCCTGCGTCTTGGGCTCACAGCTCTCACCGACCATGCCTGCCTACGAGGTGCAGCAGGCGCGCGGCACCGGTTTGGAGACTGCGATCCTGGTGGCTAACAAGATCGCCCTTCCCCAGATCGACTCCGGGATCGCCGGGGGTGCCGACAGCGCCAGCGATGCGCCGATGGTCTGTGAGCGATGGGCTGCGTCGCACCTTCTTACGGCCAATCGGGCCAATACCCGTCTGGGGCGCATCAGGGCGCTAAGCGGCCTTCGGCCCGGGCACCTCGCACCGGTCTGTCGATGGGCGAGCACCAGGCCATCACAGCACCGCAATTGCAGATCAGCCGTGACTCCCAGGACGAGCTCGCCGAAGCCAGCCATCACAACCTGGCTGCGGCGTACGACCTGGTTTCTTCGACCACCTCGTCACGGCCTATCAGGGGTGGCTCACGACCTGAATCTGCGTGCTGGCACCACTGTCGAGATGCTCGCCGAGCTCAAAGCGGTTTTCGGCAAGGGTGAGGACGCCACGATGACGGCTGGCAACTCGACTCCGCTGACGGATGGTGCCTCCGCGGTGTTGCTCGCGTCGCCCCAGTGGGCGGCTGAGCGCGGGCTTCCTGCGCTGGCCTGCTCCGTCGACGCGAAGACTGCGACCGTGGACTATGTCCACGGTGCCGAGGGAATGCTGATGGCTCCCGCGTATGGCGCCGCGCCTCCTCACGCGAAACGGCCTGTCCTTGCAGGATTTTGACTACTACGAGATCCACGAGGTTTTCGTCTCGAGGGTCCTTGCGACGCTGGCCGCGTGGCAGAGCGAGAGGTTCTGCCGCGACCCGGAGCAGGGCAAGACAAGAGGGCATTCCCCAAGAGGCGCGTGACCCGGTTTGCGTGCTAGCCTGACTAACGGTTGCAGTTGCAGTTCCTCGCAGATCGAAGAAGTGCCCGCTTACCAGCGGGCTTTTTTCATAGCAACGGGCATGTCCCGCTAGTTGTTGGGGTTTACGGCAGCCGGGGGCCCACGAAGTGTGGACTCCGATGGCTATCAAAGAAAGAGTTATTTCCATGGCACAAGGCACCGTTAAGTGGTTCAACGCTGAAAAGGGCTTCGGCTTCATCGCCCAAGACGGCGGCGGACCGGACGTGTTCGTTCACTACTCCGCGATCGAGACGAGCGGCTACCGTTCGCTCGACGAGGCGCAGCGCGTCGAGTTCGAGGTCACCCAGGGTCCGAAGGGCCCGCAGGCTGAGAAGGTTCAGGCCATCTGATTTCAGAGGCTCGCTGAAGTCTTGGCAGTTAGCTGCTACTGACCAGTCGTCGCACAAAGCCCCCCGGCCTCGGCAGGGGGGCTTTGTCGTGTCCGATCGGACGGATTCAGCACGAGAGGTCCTCCAGGAAGGCCTAGGCGATGGGCGCCGCCACGGTGGCACCGCTCTTGCCCTCCTCCACCAGCCCGGCGAACGCCACCTGGCCCTGCTAGCCGACGAACCAGGCGTGGGTCGCCGGAGGGTTGTTGGGCCCGAACTCAGCGGTGCCTGTCTTGGCGTACACCGGAGCCCCAGGGACGGAAATCAGGTCGGCTCCGGCGCCGCTGGTGACCACGAGGCGCATGAGGCCACGAAGTTCACCGTCCGCCTTGGCGTTCAACGGTTTCGGTGCCCGGTCCGCTCCAGGGACTACCGGGCTGCGGATCAGCGCGGGCTCGATGTAGCTCTCTCGCGCCACTGAGGCGGCCATGACCGCCAGGGATGCTGGCGAGGCCGTGGTCCTGGTCTGACCGAACGCGGTCGCGGCCTTCTCCGTCTTGGAAGTGGCCACTGGCACGGAGCTGTTGGAGGTCCCGGCGACCCCCAGGTGCGTGCCCCAGCCCGATCCGACCCCCAGTGCGGCCGCTGCCTCGTGCACATCGCCGTCGCCCATCTTGGTGGAAAGCGCCACGAAGGCGGTGTTGCACGAGAGGGCAAGTCCACGGAGAGCGGCACCAGCCCCAAGGTCTCGTGCTCGTATTTCCCCATCTTGAGGCCGACGACCACCAGGGCCGAGGGACCGCGCCGCTTCCGGTCAGGGCTGTCTCGGCAGCGGACTGGGTCTTGGTATCCAGGGTCAGGGTCAGCGGGGCGCCGTTGACTGCGGCCTTTTCGAAAAGCGGTGTATCGGGCTTGTCGCGGCCGGCACCTTGACCCCCGGGGTGCCGGCGAGCATCCCGTCGTACTGTGGCTGCAGACCGCTCACTCCCGCGAAGTCACCAGCGAGGTACCGGCCATTGACGTTCTTGATCGTGTCGGCTGGTTTGGAAGGCCGCCTCTCGATTGGCCACTACGGGGATCGGTGCGCTGGACCCCGACGCCTTGGCGGCGCTGTACTTGGCGACCGAGATCGGCATCTGGTAGGCCCAGGTGGCGTCGTCGGCCGCGGTCCAGGAGACAGACAGGCTGCCGTTCGCTTTGTCGCCCTCCCGGGTGAGCGAGGTGAGCGTGACCTTGACCGGCATGCTGCCGAGTCCTGCGGTCGTGCTCTTGAAACTGGCCGCGGCCTGGTCAGCGGGCCAGCCGGCATAGGCCAGGTCGTGGACGTCCCGGTGCGACCACGCGCCGGCGAACCGGTCGGCGGAGGTGCGGGCGTCCTGGTCGAGACGGACCTGCCCGCGGTGGTTGACATACGCCAATCCCCCGGCGGACGCGGTTACGACGACGACCCCGGCTACGACCGAGGCGATGATGACACGTCTTCTCATGACCCATCAAATCTCACCGCTCGGCTGGCGACACAGTTGGCCCGGACCCTCCCGCCAGCAGGAGTTGCATGGCAGAGTCGGGCCATGAAGAGCACCATGCAAGAGTCGCCGCTGTTGATCTCGCGGATTCTGTTGTCCGGAACGCAACTGCATGCCGACCAGGAGGTTGTCACCTGGACCTCACAGGGGGCGCGGCGGACGTCGTTCGCCCAAGTTGGCACCCAGGCCGCTCAGCTCGCCAACGCCTTGCGGGGCCTTGGAATCGATGGCGACCAGCGGGTCGCCACCTTCATGTGGAACAACGCCGAGCACCTCGTGACCTATCTGGCTGTGCCATCTATGGGTGCGGTTCTGCACGCGCTGAACATCCGGCTCTTCCCTGAACAGATCATCTACGTCACCAACCATGCCCAGAGCCGGGTCGTGGTTGTGGACAACAGCCTGGCGGTCCCCTTCAGCAAGCTGCTGCCGCATCTGTTGAGCCTGCGCCACGTCATCGTCAGCGGGCCCATCCCGGCCGAGGTCCGCGAGGCGCTTGAGGCGGCTCCACAGATCGAGGCCGTCCACGACTGGGACACGCTGCTCGACGCGCAGCCGAAGAGCTTTGACTGGCCGGTGGTCGACGAACGGGACGCCTCCTCGATGTGTTACACCTCGGGCACCACCGGCAACCCCAAGGGCGTCGTCTACTCCCATCGGTCCAACTACCTGCACACCATGCAGGTGATTCTGGGTATGGGTTTTGCCCAGGGTGACCGGCTGTTGGCGGTGGTGCCCATGTTCCATGCCAACGCCTGGGGTCTGCCGTACGCGGCCCTGATGGTGGGCGCCTCGCTGATCATGCCCGACCGCTTCCTACAGGCGGAACCGTTGGCAGCCATGATCGAGGCCGAGCAGGTCACCGGCGGTGCCGCTGTCCCGACCATCTGGACCGATCTGCTGCGCTACCTCGACGAGCACCCGACCGACACGTCCCGTCTGCGCACCGTCATCGTCGGGGGGTCGGCCTGCCCACCGTCGCTGATGAAGGCCTACCAGGAGCGACACGACATCCAGGTGATCCACGCGTGGGGTATGACGGAGATGTCACCGCTGGGGTCGACCGCAGTGGCACCGATCGGCACGACCGGCAACGAGCACTGGTTCTACCGCCAGACCCAAGGTCGGATCGCTTCCGCCCTCGAGGCGCGACTGGTCGGCCCCGATGGCACCGAGATGCCCAAGGACGGGCACAGTGTCGGGGAGCTCGAGGTCCGCGGTCCCTGGATCACTGGCAGCTATTACGACAACGGGAGCAACACCGAAGCTGAGCGGGCCGACGCCGCCTCGAAGTTCGACCACGGCTGGCTGCGTACAGGCGACGTGGGATCCCTGACCGCCAACGGCTTCCTGCAGCTGACCGACCGCGCCAAGGACGTGATCAAGTCCGGCGGTGAGTGGATCTCCTCCGTCGATCTGGAGAACGCTCTGATGGCGCACCCCGACGTGCTCGAGGCCTCCGTGGTCGGCGTTCCGGATGCCAAGTGGGGCGAGCGGCCACTGGCCACCGTGGTTCGTGCGCCCGCCTCCCTCATCGACGCTGCCGGGCTCAAGGAGTTCCTTGGCACCAAGGTTGCGCGGTGGCAGGTACCCGAGCGCTGGGCGTTCATCGACGAGGTTCCCAAGACCAGCGTGGGCAAGTTTGACAAGAAAGCGCTGCGCAAGCGGTATGCCGAGGGTGAGTTGAGCGTCGAGACCCTTACCTGACCGCACGGACCGTTCAGCCGCGATGGTGGACGTCGCGGCCATGCTCAGGGCGTTCTCACAGGAATCACCGGCATACTAAAATGGAAACTGTCCCGCGGGCTACCCACACTAGGGCGCGCGAGCCTCCCCGGCCGGGTCATGGCGTGAGACGGACATGACCGGAAGGTGAACAGGTGACGGAGCCGGGCTCAGGCGACGGGCCGGCGGACCCTGACTCGGTACCCGCCACCCAGCCTGTCCTCCCGCAGGGCGAGGTACCGCAGGCCCTTCGACGGGCTCACCGCCACACTTGGCTGCGCCGCGGCACGATCGCGGTGGCGGCGGGACTGGCGTTGGTGCTGGTTCTGAGTGTCATCGTCTACATCAAGCTCAACGGCAACATCACCAAACTTGACGTCTCGAAGCTGCTGGGCCAGCGCCCGCACAACAGCGCCACTGCTGATCGGGCCACCAACCTCAAACCGCTCAATATCCTGTTGATGGGTTCGGACACCCGTGCCCTGGGTACCAACGCGTTCGGGACGACAGCGGAAGTGGCGGGAGCCCGCTCGGACACCACCCTGATCCTGCACCTGTCCGCTGATCGACGGTCTGCGGTGGTGGTCAGCATCCCGCGTGACTCGATGACCCGCGCACCACGCGACTGCAAGGACCCGAACAGCCAAGTCGCGGACGGTCCGATCCGGCAGTGGAACGCCAACTTCGCGCTCGGTGGCCCAGCGTGCCTCATCCGAACGGTCGAGGGCAACACTGGCATCTTCATCGACCACTTCATGGTGGTGGACTTCTTGGGTTTCGAGTCAATGGTCAACGCACTGGGATCGGTCCAGGTCTGCCTGCCCGCGGCTGTCAACGACCCCGAGAGCGGGCTGCACCTGCCGGCCGGCCGCAGCCAAGTCACCGGCAAGCAGGCACTGGCTTTTGTCCGGGCGCGTTACAACGTCGGCAACGACGCGTCGGACCTCGGCCGGATCAGCCGGCAGCAGGCGTTCCTGTCCGCGATAGTCCAGCAGGCCACGAGCACCGACCTGCTCTTGCGGCCGGACAAGCTCTTCAGTTTCCTTGACGCGGCCACCAAGTCCTTGACCACCGACCCCGGCATTGGCAACCTGAACGCGCTGCGCGAGCTGGCCCAAAGTGTGGTCGGTCTGAAGTCCTCTCAGATTCAGTTCGTGACTGTGCCGATCGAGGTCTACCCACCGGACAAGAACCGCGTTCAGTGGTCGTCGGCTGCGGATGCCCTGTGGAGGTCCATCCGTGACGACGCTCCCTTGCCCGGCGCCAAGCCGGCGCCAGGTTCCACACCCACGGGCACGTCGACGGCGCCGCCGGTGTTGACGATCAGCCCGGACAAGATCACCGTGCACATCAGCAACGCCTCGGGTGTCACGGGACGCGCCGGGCAGGCTACCGAGGATCTGCGCATCCAAGGGTTCAAGATCATCGCTTCCTCGAACAGCAGCAAGCCCGGGAAAGGCGTCACCGTTGCCTACTCGAGCCGCAACTCCCAACAGGCACACACTGTTGCTGCGGCCTTCCCTGGGGCGACTTTGTTGCGGGACGAAACTGCCGGCGATGTCATCGAGGTCACTCTGGGTGCTGGCAGCCCGTATGTGGTCGGGGTGCCCAACCGTCTCGGCACCACCCCGCTGCCCACCCACACGGCCACCAGCGTCCCCACGCCGTCCTCCGCCCCGACGATCAGGGCCCGCACGGCCAACAGCAACATCTGCTCACCCTGAGTCCGGACCGAACGGCGACCATCCGCTGGGCGGTTTTGTGAAACAGCACCCCTCGCCGGTAGCCTGTGCAGGCTCCCGAACTGGGTCGCCGCTAGCGGTGATCGACAAGGTGGCACGGAGGCGTCGCCTAGCCCGGTTTATGGCGCCCGCCTGCTAAGCGGGTTTGGGTTAATCCCCATCGCGAGTTCAAATCTCGCCGCCTCCGCCGACTGAAGGGCCCCCAGCCAAAGGTTGGGGGCCCTGCACGTCGCCGGTCGCTTGCCCGACCCAGCTCGGTCGTGGACCAGGTCGAACCAGAGGTGGCCACCGGGTCAGGCCGCTCAAGCGGCGCACTGCACCGACTTCCCTCACTGACCGACCGAGTCCCAGACGTGAAGTCGGACAGGTCGACGTGGCGTCCGCCCCAGGTGAATTGTGCGACCTGACCAACGATGAAGCCGTACCTACTTCAGGCCGAGGCGGGCTTTGAGTGCATCGAGCTCTGTCAGAAGGGTCGCCGGCAGTGTGTCGCCAAACTTGTCGAACCACGCCTGGATCTGGGGGATCTCGGCTGCCCACTCCTCCGTGGAGACGTGGAGCGCCGCCTGGATCTGCTCGGGCCTCATGTCGAGACCATCGGTGTCGAGGGACTCCCGGGTCGGCACGTAGCCGATTGGGGTCTCATGGGCGGTGGCGCGGCCCTCGATGCGCTCGACGACCCACTTGAGCACGCGGGAGTTCTCGCCGAAGCCCGGCCACAGGAAGTCACCATCAGCATCGCGGCGAAACCAGTTGACGTAGAAGATCTTCGGCAGCTTAGCCGCGTCAGCACCCTTGCCAATGGTGAGCCAGTGGTTGAAGTAGTCACCGGCGTCGTAGCCGATGAAGGGCAGCATCGCCATCGGGTCACGGCGGACAACGCCGACCTCACCGGTCGCGGCGGCCGTCGTCTCGGAGGAGAGCGTCGCGCCCATGAAAGTGCCGTTCACCCAGTCGCGCGACTCAGTGACCAACGGGATGGTGGTGTTGCGGCGGCCACCGAAGAGGATTGCCGAGATCGGCACACCCTGCGGGTCGTCGTACTCCGGCGCGAGGATCGGGCACTGCGCGATCGGCGTGCAGTAGCGGGAGTTCGGGTGGCTGGACAGCACGCCGTTCTTGCCGTCCTGGGGGGTCCAGTCGTTCCCCTTCCAGTCGATCGCGTGGGCCGGCATGTTCTCCAAGCCCTCCCACCAGACGTCACCCTTGTCGGTCAGTGCGACGTTCGTGAAGACCGAGTTGCCCTTCTCGATGGTGCGCATCGCATTGGGGTTGGTCTTGTCGTTGGTGCCGGGGGCGACACCGAAGAAGCCGAACTCGGGGTTGACGGCGTACAGGCGGCCGTCCTTGCCGAACTTCATCCAGGCGATGTCGTCACCGAGCGTCTGGACCTCCCAGCCGGGGACGGTCGGCGCGAGCATTGCCATGTTGGTCTTGCCGCAGGCACTCGGGAAAGCGGCGGCGACGTAGTGGGTCTCCCGCTGAGGAGAGGTGAGCTTGAGGATCAGCATGTGCTCGGCTAGCCAGCCCTCATCGCGGGCGATCACGGACGCGATACGGAGGCTGTAACACTTCTTGCCCAGCAGGGCGTTGCCGCCGTATCCCGATCCGTAGGACCAGATCATCCGCTCCTCGGGGAACTGCACGATGTACTTGGTGGTGTTGCACGGCCAAGGAATATCTGTTTCGCCAGCCTTGAGCGGAGCGCCCAGCGAGTGCAGCGCCGGGACGAAGTCGGCGTCGAGCTCCTCGATCTTCTTCAGGACCTGAGTGCCGCAGAGAGCCATGACACGCATGGATGCCACGACGTACGCCGAGTCTGTGATCTCTACGCCGAACATGGGCTTCTCGGCACTGAGTCGTCCCATGACGAACGGGATGACGTACAGCGTTCGACCGGTCATCGACCCTCGGTAGAGGTCTCTCATCAGCACCTTCATCTGGTCCGGCGCCATCCAGTTGTTCGTGGGGCCGCAGTCCTTCTCGTCGACCGAGCAGATGAAGGTGCGATCCTCGACTCGTGCCACGTCCGAGGGGTCGGAGGCGCAATGGAAGGAGTTGGGCTTGATGTCCTCGTTGAGGCGAGTGAAGGTGCCGGACGAGACGAGCCCGTCGGTAAGCATCTTCCATTCCTGCTCTGAGCCGGTGATCCAAGAGATGCGGTCGGGCGTGGTCAGGGCTGCGACCTCAGCGACCCAGGCGGAAAGCCTGCTGTGGCTGGTGGAGCCGTCGCTCTCGATCTGCGGTCTTGCGGTGGTCGTCATGAGGTTCGGCCATCCCTTTCGCGCGGCGCCCTGCGGGCTACCTGCATTTGGTTGTGTGCATAACAGTGTGACCATCCGGTCTACGCATGGTGAACGCGCTTCTTGGGTCACGGTACGCCGGGCCGCAAGTGGGAGGGAATGGGCTGACCTCCCTCGCTGGTGAATCACGTCACAGAATCCGTCGCTTCCGTCGGAGCCGTGGCGATCGAGGTTGCGAAGTTGGCGGAATCCACCCGAACTCGACAGAAGCCGTATGACGGCGTTCGTGCTTGAACTGGGCCTAACCTTGCTCGCAATCGGCGTCGTCACCATGGCGAGCACGCGGAATACGAGCTTGACGGAGTCTGTTGTAATGCTGTAACTATGTAACCAGCTAATCATAATGGGAGAAAGTCATGGGACACGAACACGACAACCCTTCAGGTCCACGCGGCCGAAGGGGCGCAGGTGGGCCCCGACGAGGTGGCCCCTTCGGTCGCCCCGGCGGTTGGCAACAGGGCGACCTGCCCGACGCCACGGATGCGGTCGACTGGTTCAACGGGCGCATCCCGGACGAATGGTTCACCGGGGACCTGCGCGTTACGGTCGACCGCGACGAGATCACGGTGATGGGAGAGCTGCCCTCCCCCGCGAGCGGCGAGGCCGCTGCCCTCGAGGGTCGGATCACCCGTTGGCGCGAGGACACCCGCGGGCAACGGATGAAGATCGCTGACGAGGCTCAGGCTAAGTATGGCCGCAGCGTCGCCTGGGGCGCTCGGATCGGCGAGACCGGCCAGCTGTTTACACACCTGGCAGTGCCTGCGATGACCCGACTGCGCCAAAGTGAGCGCCGGGTGCTTGACACGCTCGTCGATGCGGGCGTCGCCCGGTCACGTTCTGACGCGCTCGCCTGGTGCGTGCGGCTGGTAGGGCAACACAGCGACGAATGGCTCAACGAGCTGCGCGAGGCCATGTCCGAGGTCGAGCGCCTGCGTGGCGAGGGTCCAACTTTGTAGTCGACTGTGTGGCGGCGGTCGTGGATTTCGGTCGGGCAGGGTGAACGGATAGTCTTCCCCGACGTTGTGCTGGGGGATTTCCGTCGGGGCAGGGTCAACCGGTAGTCTTTCGCGACGTTGCGCATCGGGATCCGGTCGCAGCACTGCGCCCGTAGCTCAACGGATAGAGCATCTGATTACGGATCAGAAGGTTGGGGGTTCGAATCCCTCCGGGCGCGCTCTGTTGAGACAGACGATCC
>Ga0209890_10000228_pt1 | contig 26375 bp, 19 predicted proteins | sample OrgsoiDNA2013049_FD_185799 | JGI IMG/M metagenome (GOLD analysis project Ga0209890, IMG submission 185799) | Permafrost soil microbial communities from the Arctic, to analyse light accelerated degradation of dissolved organic matter (DOM) -... | ecosystem: Environmental > Terrestrial > Soil >... | reverse complement strand
CGACTACATCAAGCAGCACATGCGCTGGCGGGCGCAGGAAATTGTCACGCGCGAGCTGGGGCCCAGGACGGACCTCGAATATTCGAGGGCGCGCCAAGCGGATATTGGGGCCGAGCGCGTCACCGTGCTCGATCGATTTCTGACCGAACATATTCAGCCTGACGGCACGGTGACCCTGAAGCGGCTGCTCTCCCGACCGGGACCGGAGGGTCGGAATTGCGTGGCGCGGCTCCAGACCCTGAAGAACCTCGAGCTGGCGGTCGAAGAGCGACCCGGAATTTGGCGCGTGGCCGACGGCTGGAAGGAATCCCTTGTCCGTCTCGGTCAGCAGAACGACCGAATCGAGCGGCTGTATCCGATCGTCGGCGAGAAGGCGGCAGAATATCAGGTCGTCGATCCGAAACTGCCCCTGTCGAGTTTCGAAGCTGTCGTGGTCGGCAAGGGCCTGCACAACGAGCTATCCGGCCAGATGTTCGTGGCAGCTCAGGGAGCTGACAACCGGGGCTATTACATCCCGCTTCGACCGGAGGTTGTGGAGAAGCTGCTGCGGGGCGACCGGATCCGGGTCGGGTTCAAGACGGAGAAGTGGCTGAAGCCGGCGGACGAGATCATCGCCCGGTTCGCCCGAGAAAGTGGTGGCGTCTACGACCCGCGGCAGCATCAGCGGGACCTCGAAAAGCTGCCAGGTCGGAGACCCGAAGAGGCTGCTCCGTCGCCGGCCGACCTTGTCATGGGAAATGTTCGCCGGCTCGAGCGGCTGGCGGCGTATGGGCTGGCCAGCCGGTTGCCTGGCGGTCGATGGCACGTCCCATCCGATCTGGTCCCCCAGTTGGAGTCGAGGGAACGCACGCATCCTCGGCAGCTGCTCCAGATCGAAAAGGCCTTGCCGCCACAGCGGGAGCCTCCCGCGCCGGCCGTCAGTGAGTTGGAAAAGGAGCGGGTAGCGCTTGGCCAGGCGGCTGCTCAACGATTCGGGCTTGCCTTCGTGGCCAATCCGCCTCGATTCAGCGGACAGCTGGTTCCGGGGCCGTCGGGATCGGCCGGGACCGAATACGTCCAGGTCGTGGACTACCGGCACGGCCAGCTCGCCCTCGTTCCCAAGCCCAAGGACGCCGAGCTGCTGCGGGGAAAGGTCGTGACGCTCTCGCGTGACCCCGCGGGCCGCATTTCGGTGCGACGAGGTCCGGAGATTTCCCGCTGAGCCGTGTCGCGAACACGGACGAGCACCCACCAAGAAAGGAACGCACCATGGAAAACACGAACAAGAGAGTTGGCCGACCCAAGTCCGAACCCCGCACCGGACCGCTGGTCCTCGAAGGGGTTCAAAAACGGGAGACGATCCTCACCGAGGTCTCCGCGGACACCGCCCAGGAGCTGAGCGAATACGCGGCGTGGGTCAAGGAGTCGGCACCTACGAAAATGACGCCCGCAGAGGCCACGTCGAAGACGATCGACTTCGCGCTCCGCGGCGTCTTTACCCGCGACAAGTGCTGGCAGCAACACAAGCGAACGGGCGGTCGGCCAGTAGGGACGGGAGGAACGGCGTCGTCCGCGCTGGCCGCAACCCCGGCGGCGGCGGCGCCTTCCCTGGTTTCCCGAACCTCCACCGCACCCTCTCCTTTCCCACCGCCGGGTGGGCATGACGGTCGGATCGGGTCGCAGACGAGCAGCTGAGGACATTCATTACCTGGGATTCGAACGTGACCCTGGAGGAGTACTTCCGCGAGCTGATCCGGGACGCCGTGCGCGAGGAGTTGCGCGCGCTCGGCGTATCGGACGCCTCCTTATCGATGGCGGCCGACCCGAGTTGCTTGCGCGATGGACCAATGACGACCGCGCAAGCCGCCCGGTACTGCGGCTTCAAGACCACTGCCGCGATCAGGAAGGCGTTCGGCGAAGGACGACTCGTCCCACTCGGCAAGCGCGGGGGTAAGGGCACGTACGTCTGGTCTCGCGAGGCGCTCGACACGTTCTTGGCCGGCGCGCGCTCTGGTATCGTTCCTCTCGGACGTCCAGGTGCGCCTCCAGAGAACGCTGGAGGACATCATGGAAAAAGACGGCAAGTGGATCATGAGATGGAAATGCGCAATAGCGTCGACACCCTCGAAACCGGGCGTCTGGCGCAGGAAGGAGGGAGGCTTTCTGGTGCGTGGCCGAGCCGTCGACCGCCGAACCGGGAAGCTGCGAGAGATCCTGAGGACAGTCGAGGGGGTGGACGCGTCAGGGGCGTACCGCTTTCTGCAGAGCGAGGTCGAAAAGGTCCGAAGCGGGGAGGTCAGCGAGAAGGAGTCGAGGATCCGCTTCAGCGAATACGCCGCGTCGCTTTTCGAGCGAAAGGTGACTAAGGGGAAGATTCGATCGGCGAAGACACGGGAGAAGTGGGAGCACACGTTGCGCCTCCATCTGCTTCCCGTCTTCGGCGACCACTTCCTCGGGGCGATTCGTCGGACCGACATCGAGGGGTGGGTGGAAGCGATGGGCAAGGCGGTGCAGGCCAAGAGGTACTCACCGGTGACCGTGAACAACTGGCTCGGCGTCTTGCGAGTCATCCTCACGAGCGCCGTCTCCGAGTACGGCCTGCCTCGCAATCCAATCGCCGGAATCGAGGACATCGACACCAGCACGCACTTCACCTACACCGAGGAGGAGCCCAACTCCCTCTTGGTCGAGGAGGTGCCGGTGTTCCTCGCGGGGATCCGTCGCCTCTTTCCGCAGCACTTCGGGATGGTCGCGTTTGGTTTCGCGACCGGCCTCCGGCCTTCGAGCCTGAGGCCCCTCCGGCGAAAAGGGCCGGAAGCCGATGTGCTCTGGGAAAAGGAGGTGGTCCTGATCCGGCGGTCCCACACCAGGGGCGACGAGGTGATGGAAGCGACCAAGCAGAAGACGCGGTATCGGATCACCCTACCCGCCGACCTGTTGGCAATCCTCCGGTGGCACGCCGATCGGCTGCCGCCGGGGCCGATGAAGGATTCGGAGCTGCTGTTCCCGTCTGAGACGGGCAGCTTCCGGTCCCCATCGGCGCTGGACAAGCCATTCAGCGAGGTGGGCAAGGCGATCCGGCTCCGAAAGCGGATCACCCCGAGGGCGATGCGGCGAACCTTCCAGGACCTCGCCCGCAACGCCGACATCGAGGCGATCGTCCGGCAGAAGATCTGCGGCCACGCAACCGACGAGATGTCCGATCTCTACAGCACCGTCCCCCAGCGGGAGATTCAGGCGGCTGTCGGAGCGGTCATCTCGCTGGCCAAGTACCGCGACCTACTGCAGGACGGCGCGTCGTGGTGGGAAAGTGGTGGGGAGGCCCCTGAAACCGAAAACGGCCACCCCGCGATTGCGCGGTAAGTGGCCGTTTTTCTTGAGCGGGAGAAGGGGTTCGAACCCTCGACGTCCACCTTGGCAAGGTGGCACTCTACCACTGAGTTACTCCCGCAAAACGAGCCAGCGTTTTAGGGCAAAAGCTCCGCCCGGTCAAGGTTCACCGAGCGGCGTCGGGCTCGAAGGTGGCGACGACCTCGACGTGGAAGGTCTGCGGCATCAGGTCGAGCGCCACGGCCTGCACCAGGCGAAATCCGTCGGCCTTCAGGTGGCGGGCGTCGCGGCCCAGCGTCTGGGGATCGCACGAGGCGTAAACGATCCGCCGGCGCGCGCGGATGGCGGCGGTCAGGTGGAAGCGGTCGGCCCCCTCGCGCGGCGGATCGAGGACGACGGTGTCGGGCGAATCGGCCGGCGGGCGCGCCGACCAGACCGCAGCCGGGACGTTTCGACGGCCGCGCTCGACCGCTGCCGGATCGCCGTCGCAGGCGAAAACCCGCCCACGCCCGCCGGTGTCGGTGACCGCCACCAGATGTCGCGTGAACGTGCCGCTGCCGGCGTACATCTCCAGCACGATACCGGGCTCGGGACCGACGGCCTCCAGCACGGCGGCGACCAGCGCGGCGTTGGCGGCGCGGCCGACCTGGGCGAAGCCGCCCCCCGGGATCGCCAACGCCGGGCTCCCAGGCTCGGCGACGTCGACCTCCGCGCGCCCGAGCGCCGGCTTGCCGGCGAACGACAGGCCGACGATGCCCGCCTCGTTCAGGCGGTCGATCTCGCGGCGGGCGTGCGCGGTGCTGACGGCGTCGGCGCGGACGACGTTCAGGTGGACCCCTTCGGCGCCCGCCTGCACCTCGAGCTCGATCCCCGGCGCCATCCCGTGGGCGAGCGCGCGCAAGGCCGGCAGCGCACGCGCCAGCTCGGGGCCGAACAGCGGGCAGCGCGGCGGCTCGCCGACATCGACGATGTCGTGTGAACGGCGCGCGTGAAACCCGAGCGTACCCGCTTTACCGACGGTGAGCTTCGCGCGATCACGGTAGCCGAGCTCCGGACCGACCACGCGCACCAGCGGGATCGCGATCCCCAGCGCGCGCTCGACGATCGCCTTCTTGGCCGCCCGCTGGACGTCGATCGAGACGTGCTGCCATTGGCAGCCGCCGCAGCTGCCGAAAAGCGGACACGGCGGTGCCACCCGGTCGGGGCTCGGGCGCTCGATCGCCGTCAGCTCGCCCCATGCCACGCGCCCTTTCTCGCGCTCGATCCGCACGCGCACACGCTCGCCTGGCGCGGCCAGCGGGACGAAGGTGGCGCGGCCGTCGCTGGCGCTCTCGGCGCCGGCGGGATCGCGCTGGCGTCCGATGGCGTCGCCCCCCATGGCCAGCCCGTCGATCTCGACGGTGACCTCGCGACGGTCGACCTCTCCCATGTCGGCTACGGAAACGGCTGGCCGGCGCGGCCGCGGGCCAGGTCGAAGTCGAAGTAGCCGTCCAGCGTTCCGCCGATCACCGAGGCGGTCGGCGGCGTGCCGCCGGTCTTGACCGCGGTGACGTACCTCGGGTCGCCGATGACGACGTGAAAGCTGGCGCGGAGGCGGTCCCCGTAGTTGATCACGAAGTTGTAAGGAATCGCGTCGCGCTGGTCTGGCGGACGATCGGCCTGTTCCGCGCCGCCAAAGCTCTGGAACTGGATCCAGCCGTCGACCCCGGCACCCGCCACGCTCCCGTCCGGGCAGGTCTTGTAGAGGCCAAGCGACGCCACGACGTCGGTGTAGGGGGTCAGATGGATCCGTGGGGCCTCGGCTAGCATCGACATGCCGCCGTCCAGCGAGGCGCCGGCGTCAGGCGCGCCGGGCATGGCGGCGTCGGGCGCGCCCCCGTCGCTGAAGGCCATGCCTGTCCAGTCGCACCAGAGAGTGGTCGGCGTCGAGTTGATCGCCGTCGCCAGAGTGAGCGGCAACGGTGCGTTGACCAGGTAGTCGGGTTGGCCGTTGACCGTCCGGCCGCGAATGCAGCGCGCAACCTCGTAGGAGTAGGTCACGTCGAACTCGAGAAAGTCGGTGTACCTTTCCAGCAAGCCCGAGCTCGCCATCCGCATCTGGAGCACGTTCATCGCCCCCGGCCCCTGTATCAGATCCTCGCTCGGCGCGCCGGCGAAGAAAGTTGGGCCGAGGCTGTAGGGGACCGGCGCAATCATATAACCGCTGCCGGTCGGGTCCGGCGTTCCAAAGTTCGCGCCGTTGTTACAGGCGACGACGAACAGCGATCCATTCGCCGAGCCCGACCCCGAACCGACGGAGCAGCCGACGCACACCGCCAGCGCACCGCAGCCGGCGAACCAGAGCCAAAGCTTCAAGAGGTCGGGCTCCGCAGGCGGACGATCGTCCCGCGCTCGGCGCCGATGCGGCGGGCGGCGGAGCCGTTGCGGCGAGCGATCTCCAGCTGGCCACCGCTGCCGATGTAGGCGATGAGCGCCCCCGACTCGACGTCCGAGAACGTCCGTCCCAACTGAGGCTCGAAGTGTCCAGCCCCCGCCTCGATCTCCACGGTCGCGTCGGACCCCGCGCGCCCGACCACCTCGGCTGTCAGCGAGGTGATGAGGTTGCCGAACCCGTCGACGTGAATCACCTCCCCTTCGATCACGCCGCCGCGCTGATGGAGAGGCGGCGCACTCAGCTCCACCATCGACGCGAGGGGCGAACCGGCGTCCGAGGCGGCGGCGCCGGCGGCCAGCCGACCGGCGGCCGGCGCGAACACGTCGCGGCCGTGAAAGGTCGGGCTGACCGGCTCGCGCCGAAACGCGGGGGACTCGATCCGGAAGATCTGCCGCGGCCCGCGCGCGGCCAGCGACAGCACGCCGTTGTCGGGACCGACGTACAGGCTGTCACCAGCGGCGACCACCAGATCGGCGCGCGAACCCCCGACGCCCGGATCGACGACCACCACATGGATCGTCCCCGGGGGGAACAGCGACGCGGCCTGAGCCAGCGCCACCGCACCCGCCGCCACGTCGCGCGCGGGAACGCCGTGCGCGATGTCGACCAGCGTCGCCTGCGGCGCGATCGACAGGACCACCCCCTTGAGGGCACCCACGTATCCGTCGTGTGGGCCGAAGTCGGTCGTGAACGTCACAATGGGCATCGCCTGATCCGGCGCGGAGTATCCCACAACCGGTCAGAGCCCGCCCCTTCCGAGAGGCCCCGGTCGGGTTATGATGATGGTCACGATGGACAAGACCGTCGCCAGCGCCGACGAAGCCGTCGCCGACTTCTTCGATGGCGCCACGATGATGGCCGGCGGTTTCGGCCTGTGCGGCATCCCCGAGACCTTGATCGCGGCCCTGCGCCGCAAGGGGGTGAAGGGGCTCAGCATCATCTCGAACAACTGCGGCATCGACGACAAAGGGCTGGGGATCTTGCTGGCCAATGGCCAGGTCAAGAAGATGGTCTCCAGCTACGTCGGCGAGAACAAGACGTTCGAGAAGCTGTTCTTGAGCGGCCAGCTGGAGGTCGAGCTGACACCGCAGGGGACGCTGGCCGAGCGGATCCGCGCCGGCGGCGCCGGCATCCCCGCCTTCTACACGGCGACCGGCTACGGGACGGTCGTCGCCGACGGGAAGGAGACGCGCCAGTTCGGCGGACGCACCTACGTGATGGAGACGGCGCTCACCGCCGACTTCGCGTTGGTGAGGGCCTGGAAGGGGGATCGCCTCGGCAACCTCGTCTACCGAAAAACGGCGCGCAACTTCAACCCGATGATGGCGACCGCTGCGAAAGTGACGATCGCCGAGGTCGAGGAGCTGGTCGAGCCCGGCCAGATCGAGCCCGATCAGGTTCACACGCCCGGAATCTACGTCGCCCGTATCATGAAGAGCGGCAAGCTGGAAAAGCCGATCGAGCAGCGCACCGTGCGGAAGAGGGTGGCCTGATGCCGGTGTTGACGCGCGATCAGGTGGCGAAGCGCGCGGCGCAGGAGCTGCGCGACGGCATGTACGTCAACCTCGGGATCGGGATGCCGACGCTGGTGGCGAACTTCATCCCGGCCGGCACCGACATCGTCTTGCAATCCGAAAACGGCCTGCTTGGGATCGGGCCGTTTCCGTACGAAGGCGAAGAAGATCCCGACCTCATCAACGCCGGTAAGCAGACGGTCACCGCCGTCCCCGGGGCCGCCTATTTCTCGTCGGCCGAATCCTTCGCCATGATCCGCGGCGGACACATCGACTGCGCGATCTTGGGCGCGATGCAGGTGGCGGAGACGGGCGATCTCGCCAACTGGATGATCCCCGGCAAGCTGATCAAGGGGATGGGCGGCGCGATGGATCTGGTGGCGGCCGCCAAGCGGGTGATCGTGATGATGGAGCACGTCGCCAAGGGAAGGACCGTGCCGGGGGCACCGCCTCCGGTCGAAGAGAAGAAGATCCTCAAGCGCTGCACGCTGCCGCTGACCGCGGTGGGCGCGGTGCACCGGATCATCACCGACCTGGCGGTGCTCGACGTGACGCCGGCGGGCCTGGCGCTGCGCGAGCGGGCCCCCGGGGTCTCCGTCGAGGAGATCCAGTCCAAGACCGAGCCCCGCTTGATCATCGAGGGGAACGTCCCGGAGATCGACGTCGCCTAGCGCATGGGCGAGCAAGATCCCAACGACGTCCCCAAGCAGTCTTCGAAGCCGCTCGCCAGGACGCTCGACAAGACCATCGAAACCTCCGCCGGTATCCCGCTCGACGAGGTTTATGACGAGGCGAGCCTGAGCGGGCGCACGCCCCCCTTTGATCCGGCGCGCGATCTGGGGCGCCCGGGCGAGTTCCCCTTCACGCGCGGCGTCCACGCCAGCATGTACCGGGGGAAGCTCTGGACGATGCGGCAGTACGCCGGCTTCGGGACCGCCGCCGAATCGAACCGTCGCTACAAGTTCCTGCTGGCGTCGGGACAGACGGGGCTGTCGGTGGCGTTCGATCTGCCGACGCAGATGGGGCGGGACGCGGACCACCCGCTGGCGCGGGGGGAGGTGGGGCGCGCCGGCGTCTCCATCTCGTCGCTCGACGACATGCAGGCGCTTCTCGACGGGTTGCCGCTCGACACCGTGTCGACGTCGATGACCATCAACGCCACCGCGGCGACGCTGCTCTGTCTTTATGTCGCGGTGGCCGACGAGCGCGGCGTCGCCCGCGACAAGCTGTCGGGGACGATCCAGAACGACATCCTCAAGGAGTACATCGCGCGCGGGACGTACATCTACCCGCCGGCGGCCTCGATGCGCCTGTGCGCCGACAGCTTCGCCTGGTGCGCGCGCGAGCTGCCGCGCTGGAACACGGTCAGCATCAGCGGCTACCACATTCGCGAGGCGGGGAGCGACGCGGTGCAGGAGGTCGCCTTCACGCTGGCCGATGGCATCGCTTACGTCGAGGCGGCGCGCTCGGCCGGCCTCCCGGTCGACGTTTTCGCGCCGCGGCTGTCGTTCTTCTTCAACGCCCACGCGCATCTCCTGGAGGAGGTGGCCAAGTTCCGGGCCGCGCGACGACTTTGGGCGCGGATCATGCGCGACCGCTTCGACGCCAAGGATCCGCGCTCGCAGATGTTGCGCTTTCACGCGCAGACGGCCGGCTCGACGCTGACGGCGGTCGATCCGCTCAACAACGTCGCCCGCACCACCATCGAGGCGCTGGCCGCCCTGCTGGGGGGGGCGCAGTCGATCCACACCAACGGCTACGACGAGGCGCTGGCTCTACCGACGGAGACCTCGGCGCGGGTGGCGCTGCGGACCCAGCAGATCCTGGCGCACGAAAGCGGTGCCGCCGACGTGGTCGATCCACTGGGCGGCGCCTACGTGATCGAGTCGCTCACCTCGGAGATCGAGGCGCGCGCGGGGTTGTTACTGGCGGAGATAGACCGACGCGGCGGCATGGTCGCCGCGATCGAGGCCGGCTTCCCTCAGCGGGAGATCGAGGGGCGGGCCCTCGCCCACCAGCGCGCGGTCGAGACCGGCGCGCGCGTGATCGTCGGCGTCAACCGCTTCAACGACGGCGCGCAAGAGGCCGCCCCGCCGCTCCACCGCACCGACCCGACCCTCGAGGCGGCTCGGACGGCCTCGCTGGCACTGTTGCGCAACACGCGTGACGCCACAAGGGTCGGCGACGCGCTCAGTCGATTGCGGGAATCCGCGCGCGGCTCCGACAACCTCTTTCCGCCCTTGCTCGTTGCGGTCAAAGCGCGTGCCACCCTGGGCGAAATCGCCGACGTTTTCCGGGGAATATTTGGGGAATACCGCGCCGCCTGAGCGGTTGTGCACTTGGCTGATTTTGGATTGCGCGGCGGCGGCGAAAGGGGGTACCGTTAAGTGTTGCTCACGTTTTGGTGGCACCGCTGTTGAGAGGGAAGCGCTGGAGCGACCGGAGCGACGGGGGGATGAACGGGACGATGACGAAGTCGGATCTCATCGACGTTTTGTGTGAGACGCAGAAGATTCCGAAAGGGCGTGCCGAGCTGCTCGTCCAGGTGGTCTTCGAGTCGATGGAGGTCGCCCTCAAGCGGGGCGAGCGGATCGAGATCCGCGGTTTCGGCAGCTTCGAGCTGCGGAGCTATCGTCCTTATGAAGGGCGGAATCCACGCACCGGCGTACGGGTGAGCGTTCAGCCGAAGCGGCTCCCTTTCTTCAAGGTGGGCAAGGAGCTGAAAGAGCGCGTCAACGCCGGCGCGAGGCTGCGGGCTGGTGCGCCGGCCACCGCGCCGGTCGCGGTGCCCGTCACCGTGCCCGTCACAACGACTGGTCCGCTCACCGCCAGCGGCGCAACTGCGACTCCCACCGCCGAGCCAGTGCCCACCGGGACCCCGACCCGCGCCATCGCCTGACGTCCAATCGGCTGACGGGCGCGTTCAGGCGGTCTGCATCCGCAGCAGGCGAACAGGGGCGGTGACCGCGTGGCGCAGGAGCGCTCCGACGAGGGCGCGTTTGCGATCGGCGAGCACCTCGGATCCGGAGACGCGCGCGGCGTACAGCTGCTGCACGCGACGATCGAACAGGATCAGCGACAGCCACAACTTGCTGGCCCGCGGGGCGTAGAGCAGCTTCGCCAGCTGGCCGTCGAGCGTCAGCTCGCGGCCCACCACCGCGCAATCGATCGCGGCGCCGTAGCCGGCAAAGCGAAAGTCACCCGCCTCCAGCGCGGCGGCGATCGCCTGGGCGGCGATCGGCCCGTGCTCGAGCCCCACGGCGATCCCCTCGCCGGTCAAGGCGTCGATGCCGGCGGCGTCCCCCACGCAGAGCAGGTGCGGCGCGGCCACGCGGCCGCCCGCCTGGTGACGCCAGGCCGGCCACCCGCGCGCGCCGTTGGGCAGATCGACGCCGTAGGCGGCGAGACCCTGTCGCAAAAGCGTCTCGATCGCGGCGCCGGAGAGCTTCTGCGCCGTCGTTGCCGAGTGCATGACGCCGACGTTCAGGCGACCGCCCGGCGCGGGAAACAGCCAGACGTAGCCGCGCAGGCCGCGCGCCATCAGCGAAAAGTCGCAAACCAAGCGGCCGTCGACCAGATCGGCCAGGGCGGGCGGCATGGGCACCTCGGCCTGGAACAGCCGCAGCGGCGGGCGCTCGTCGGTGGTGAGCGCGCGGCGGACGCGGCTGCCGGCGCCGTCGGCCCCGACCAGTACGCGCGCCGTCAAGCGACGGCCGGTCGTCGTGGCGATCCGAACCAGCCCGGCGCCGCCATCGCCTCGCGCCTCCACCTCGAACGAAGCCAGCCCCTCCCCCGTCAGGATCTCGATCCCACGCGCGCGCGCCTGCGCCACGAGATCGGCGTCGAACTCGCACCGGCGGACGATGTCGACCGATCGCCCGAGCGCGACATCCCACGCACGACCCCGGTAAACCAGGCGCCCCCGCCCGCAGGCGACGCGCGGCACCCGCACCTCGAGGCCGAGGCGCGCCATCGCCGCGTGCGCGTGCCCGGTCAACCCGCCGCCGCAAGGCTTGTCGCGGGGAAAACGTGCCTTGTCGAGGCAGACGATTCGCTCCGCCGGAATCCGCGCCGCCAGCGCGACGGCCGCGGCGACCCCGGCCGGCCCGGCGCCGGCGATCACCACGTCGCGGTCGACGCTCGGGCTCACGGCTGCGCGGAGAGCGCGCCGGTCACGTCAATCGTGATCGCCCCGGACGGAACCGGCGTTCCGGCCCCGATCACGACGGTGGCGGCGGTGATGATCTCGAACGGCGTCGCGAGGTTGCCGGTGAAGGACTGGAACACAGCAGCGGCGTTCGACACCAGCTGCACGTTCCCGGTCGGGGTGGTCCCTGCCGCGATCGTGGGAACCGTGCCGAACAGCTGCGCTCGTGAATCGGTCGGGTCGGTCACCCCGCTCGGAGCCAGAAAGATGGAGAGCGGCGGAACGTCGACGTTGAGGCTGTTGCTCCGAACGGCGTACGTGATTCTGCTGATCGAGATGCTCACCAAAGAGGTGTACTGAGAGAGGCTCGGCTTGACGTCCGTCGAAAGGTCGATGGTGGTGGCCTGGGATTCGGGGAGCTCCGCGGCGCAAGAGCCCGACAGACAGACGAGCGGCGTCGTCGAGCAGCTGAGGCCGGCGGCCCCTGCCAGTGTGCAGCAGTCGGGCGGGCAGGGAATGCTGGGAAAGCTCATGCCTTGTAGCGCCGGCGGAATGTTCCACTGCGCAGTGTCGAAGGTGTACGTCTCGGTCGGGAGATCGAAGGTCAGCCTGGTGATGTCCGAGCTGATGAGCCCGCACCCCACCAGGCTCAGAGCCGCGATAGCCGACGTCGTTGCCTTGAGGGAGATGGGTTTCATGGTCCCTATTTTAACACCTCCAGGAGCTTGTCGGCGGCGCTCCATGGATCGAGCGTGCGCGACACCACAGCATCGACCGTCGGCCCGAGGGGCGACGTGTCTCCGGCGAGGGCCTCTGCGGCCCGCGCGCGGGCCTGTTCGGCCGCGATCGCCACGATTTGTCGCGCCGCCTGGCGGCGGCGCCGCGCGGCGCGCTCGGCGGCCGGACGGGCCCGCAGGAGCTCGAGCGCCACGACGAGCTCGCCGATCCCTGATCCGGGCGTGGCCTCGCTCGCCGCGACGGTCTTGAGCAGCGGCGGCGCCGCACGCGCCCCGAGCGCTAGCATCGCGGTGAGGTCGGCGAGCGTCCGGTCGGCGCCGTCGCGATCGCCTTTGTTCACCACCAACAGGTCGGCGATCTCCAGGAGGCCCGCTTTCAATGCCTGCACCTCGTCGCCGAGGCCCGGGGCCGTCACCACCACCACGGCGTCGGCGGCGTCGGCCACGTCGACCTCCGCTTGCCCTGCCCCCACCGTCTCCACGAGGATCAGCGGAAACCCCGCGGCGTCGAGCACCGCCACCGCCGCCGACGTCGCGCGCGAAAGCCCCCCCTGGTGCCCCCGCGTGGCCAGCGAGCGGATGAAGACCCCGTCGTCGGTGGCGTGGCGGTTCATCCGCACGCGATCGCCGAGGAGCGCGCCGCCACTGAAGGGGCTCGAGGGATCGACCGCCACCACCGCGACCCGTTCGCCACGCGCGCGGTAGGCCGCGACCAGCGCCGAGACCAGCGTCGACTTACCGACGCCGGGACTGCCGGTGATGCCGACGACGAAGGCGCGTCCGCCGTGGGGATAAATGGCACGCAGAGCCTCGCGCGCACCCGGAAGCTCGTCGTCGAGCGCGCGCATGAGCGCAGCGGCGGCGCGCAGATCGCCGGCCACCACGCGCTCGACGAAGCCTCCGACGCCCGCGTTCGCCACGGGGCTCCGGTCAGCCCTGCTCGGCCGCCGTGCGCAAGAGCTCGCGCGCGATCACCATCTTCTGGACCTCGTTGGTCCCCTCGCCGATCTCGGCCAGCTTGGCGTCGCGCAGGTAGCGCTCGACGTCGAACTCGCGGGTGTAGCCGTAGCCGCCGTGGATCTGCACGGCGGCGTTGCAGGCGCGGACGGTCGCCCGCGCCGCGTAGTACTTGGCGATCGACGATTCCTCGGTGGTGCGCTGTCCTTGATCCTGCATCCAGGCGGCGCGCCAGACGAGCAGGCGCGCGGCGTCCAGCTCGGTCGCCATGTCGGCCAGCATGTGCTGGATCGCCTGGAACTCGCCGAGCGCCTTGCCGAACTGCACCCGCTCCTTGGCGTAGCGGCGCGAAGCCTCGAACGCCGCGCGCCCGATGCCGACCGACCAGGCGCCGATGCCGATGCGCCCCTTGTCGAGAACCTTCAGCGTGTCGAAGAAGCCGTTGTCGATGTCGCCCAGGCGCTGCTCGTCACCGACAGTAACGTCCTCGAGGATGAGCTCTGTCGTGTCGGAGGCGCGCAGCCCCATCTTGTGGATCTTCTTGCCGGTGCGAAAGCCGGGCATCCCGCGCTCGACGATGAACGCGGTCAAGCCCTTGGCCTTCTTCTCGGGGCTGGTCGAGGCCATTACCACGAACACGCCGCCGACCGATCCCTGCGTGATGAAGGTCTTCGTGCCGTTGATGACCCACTTGTCGGCGCCGTCCCCCTGTGCCTGGCGCACGGCGCGGGTGCGGGCGGCGCCCGCGTCGGAGCCCGAGCCCGGCTCGGTCAGCCCCCAGCCCCCCAACACCTCGGCGGTCGCCAGTTTCGGCAGGTACTTCTGCTTCTGCGCTTCGTTGCCGGCCAAGAGGATGTGCCCGGTGCCGAGCGAATTGTGCGAGGCCATCGTCAACCCGACCGACGCGTCGGCGCGCGCCACCTCTTCCAGCGCGATGACGTAGTCGTGGAACTTCATCCCGGCGCCGCCGTATTTCTCGGGGACCTGCATCCCGAAGAGGCCCATCTCCCCCATCGGTTTGATGACCTCATGCGGGAAGCGCTCCTCTTCGTCCCAGCTCTTGGCATTGGGGACGATCAGCCGGTCGCAGAGCTCGCGCACCGATTTCTGCAGGACGCGCTGGTCGTCGGTCAGCTCGAAGTCGATCATCGTTTGGCCTTGGTGGCGTCCTTGTAGCGGTCTTCTGGGCCGGCCGGGGCGAAGATCTGCACCAGCTCGGCCTTGTCGGTCCCGGTGAACTTGGCGGCGTGCGGTTGTCCCGCAGGAATGTAGAGCGCCACGGGCGCCTCGAACGGAAATTTTTCGCTCCCCACGGTCAATTCGCCGGCCCCCGCCGTCACGAAAAGAATCTCGTCGGCGCCCGCGTGCGCGTTGCGCGGGACCTCGGCGCCCGGCTCCGCCTCCAGCTTGCCGAGGTAGACCGCGCGGTTGCCGGTGTGGGCCACGTCGAGGAGCGTCGTCGCCTTCCCCTTGCCGCCGAACAGCGCCACCGTGTCGGCAGCGACCGGCGCCGAGACGACGAACTTCGCGCCATCAGGAGAGGTGGCCTTCGGATCGTGGATCACCTCGAACGCCGCCCGCGCCGCTGGATCCGTGGGATCTCGGTAGACCTTTTCGGGACCCGGCGGCACGAAGAGATCCAGCAGCACCGCGGCGGTCTGGCGTCCCATGTTCTCGATCGCGTGCGGCATCGATGGCGGGATGTAGATAGCCATCCCCTCGTCCAGCTTCTCGGGCGCCACGCCGGCCGCGCCCAGCACGCGCGCGTGGCCGCGCACCACGTAGAGAATCTCGGCGCCCGGGTGGCGGTGCAGCGCGATCCGGTTGGCCGGCGCCACGGTCAGCTGCGCCACCGCCGCCTTCTGCGCGTGCATCGTCGCCTCGTCGACCAGCAGCTTGACCGAGAATGGCGGCACCGGCGGTGCCGCGCCCCCCGCTTTGTGCTTGGGGGCGGGCGGCCCATGATCGGGCGCGTCCGCCACCTTGATGGTGAACTGCGCCGCCTGCCCCTCGAAGGCCAGCGGCACGACGACGGTGCTGCCGGGATCGATCCCCACCAGGGACCAGGTGAGCGCGCTCGCCTCGAGGCAGGCGAGCAGCACGGGAGACTTCACCTCGTCCAGCGCCGGCTCGGCCTTGGTGATCTTGCCGCCCGCTCCGACGTCGACGGAGAGCTCGATCTTCCCGGCCACGTCCAGCGTGTCGGCCAACGCCCGCTCGAAGCAGCGGTTCACCTCGGCACCGTGCGCGACCAGCGCCGACTGCAGGATGCCGGCGATCCGGTTCTCCTCGGGCTGCACGCCGGCCTGCGCGCGCGCCGCCGACGACAAGATAACCGCCAGCGCCGCCACCGACGCCGCTCTAAGGAAAGTCAGCAGGAGGGTGCGCATCAGGCCGCCGCCCCTTCGACCCGGGGCCGCAGCTCGCGCTCGATCCAGTCGACGATCGCCTGCGTCGACGTCCCCGGCGTGAAGATGGCGGCAATGCCGGCCCCCTTCAGCGCCGCAGCGTCCTCGTCAGGGACGATCCCTCCCCCGAACAGCACCACATCGTTCGCGCCGCGCGCATCCAGCGCCGCGCGCACCGCCGGAAAATGCGTCATGTGCGCCCCCGACATGATCGACAGGCCAACCGCATCGACCGACTCCTGCGCGGCCGCCGCGGCGACCATGTCCGGCGTCTGGTGCAGCCCGCTGTAGATCACCTCATACCCCGCGTCGGCGAGACCTCGCGCGACCACCTTGGCCCCGCGGTCATGGCCGTCGAGACCGACCTTTGCCACCAGGATGCGCAGCTTCCGCAGCTTTCGATTGTCGCTTGCCACGCTTGTCACAGCCAAAATTCTATCACGGAGCCCGTCCCCCGACGGTCACGTGACCGCGGGCGCTGGTGGTTGCCTCCGGTCGAGTTCAATCTGGCCGGGCTGCGTGCCGGTGAGGTTGACGGGGGACATCGTTCGGCGACGTAATAGCTCCCCGTGAGCGTCCCTGAGCCGATTGCCGATCCGATTCGCGTCAAGAACCCCGCCACCGGTGAGATCATCCGCGAGATCCCCTGCGCCGACGCCGCGGCGGTCGACGCGGCGGTGGCGCGGGCGCGCTCGGCCCAACCGGCCTGGAGGGCGTTGCCCTTCGGCGAGCGAGCTCGCGCGCTGCGACGGTTCGCGCGCGCGCTGCGCGACGACGACGAGCTGATGGCCACGCTGGTCGCCGAGAACGGCAAGACCCGCTACGAGGCCGAGCTGTTCGAGCTGTTCTACGTGCTGGAGCTGACCCGCTATTACACGGGCCGCGCCGGGCGACGGGCGCTGCGCGACGAGCTGCACCACCCGCTCATCTTCTCCAACAAGCGGACGCGCGTGGTCCGCCACCCGCGGGGCGTCGTCGGCGTCATCGGCCCCTGGAACTTTCCGCTCCTCAACAACTACGGCGACTGCATCGGGCCGCTGGCGGCCGGCAATGCGGTCGTGCTGAAACCGTCGGATACGACGCCGCTCACCTCATTGCGCGTCGGTGCGCTCTGGAAGAGCTGCGGGCTCCCCGCTGGCGTGCTGGAGGTCGTCGCCGGGCGCGGTGATGCGGGCGCTGCGCTGACGGCCGCCGCTGACATGATCTTCTTCACCGGCAGCCCGGCGGTCGGCAAGCAGGTGGCGGCAGTCGCCGCCGCGCGCCTCGTCCCGGCCGTGCTGGAGCTGGGGGGGAAGTCGGCGATGATCGTGCTCGCCGACGCCGATCTGCCGCGCGCCGCCCGCGCCGCGGTCTGGAGCGCGTTCGCCGGCAGCGGCCAGGTCTGCATCCGCACCGAGCGCGTGCTGGTCGAGGCGCCGGCCGCCGACCGCCTGCTGACGCTCATGACCGAGGAGATTGGTCGCCTCCGCCAGGCGGCGCCCGGGCGCGACGGCGCCACCGAGGTGACCGTCGATGTCGGCGCCATCACCTTCGCGCCGCAGATAGCGCGCGCCGAGAGTCAGATCGCCGACGCCGTCGCGCGCGGCGCCCGCCTGCTGACCGGCGGCGCCCGCCGGACCGATCTCGGAGGGGGGCAGTTTTTCCCACCGACATTGATCGCGGACGCGACGCTGGAGATGGCCGTCATGCGCGAGGAGACCTTCGGCCCCCTCCTGCCGGTCATGCGGGTCGGCAGCGGCGAGGAGGCGCTGCGCATCGCCAACGACTCGCCGTTCGGCCTCTCGGGCAGCGTCTGGTCGGCGGACGTCGACAGGGCGCGGACGCTGGCGCGGCGGCTCGAGACCGGCAGCGTCTGCGTGAACGACGCGCTCTTCAACTACTTCTGCATCGAGGCGCCGCTGGGCGGGATCAAGGCGAGCGGCTTCGGTTTCCGCCACGGCACCGAGGGGCTGCGCCAGTTCTGCTGGATCGAAACGATCGTCGAGGACCATCCGCTGCTCGGCTGGCTCTCGCCATTCGTCGCCCGCCAGTTTTCTTTCCCCTATCAGGCGCGAACGAAGCGCCTGATCCGCCGCTTCATGCGTCTGTTTTACTAGCCAGCGCGCCGCCACGGGCCGGCGCACCGTCGCTGCGCACGCGCTCGATGACGGAGAACAGCTCGTCGAGATCGATCGGCTTGCGGATTGCGCTATGCACCTTCAGCGCGACCGCCCTCTCTTCGATTCGACCGTCCGCGCTCAGCAGCACGACCGGCAGGAGGGCCAGCGCCGGATCGACCAGCTGGGCCGTCCGGAACTCTGATCCGCTCATACGCGGCATCATGAGATCCAGCAGGATCAGCCCGGGGCGAGCGCCAGCGCGCAGAAGCAGCATCGCCTGCTCGCCGTCGGAGGCCGCCTCGACCGCGTACCCGCGATCGCGCAGAGTTTCCACCAGCGCCTCTCGAACGTCGAAGTCGTCCTCGACGAGCAAGATGCTGAATGGGGACACGCCCGAATTGTACTAGAACAGCCTGGCGTGATCCGATTTTGCTGCTCCAATCGCCTCGAGGCGCTGGTCGAGGCGCTCGCGGGAACCATCGGCGCGGGGCGACCGAGCCTGTTCGATCCCGTGAATCTGGTGGTCCCCAACACGCTCGTCGAAGGGTACGTCAAACAGGGGCTGGCGCGGACATTGGGGATTGCCGCCAACGTGGAAACCCGGTTCTTGCGTGGTTTCTTGCGCCACCTCGCCGCTCGGAGCGCGACCGAGGCAACGGGCGCAACGGGCGCAACGGGCGCAACGGGCGCAACGATAGTGGACCGCGATCTCATCGAAGGAGCGTTGCTGGGGTTGTTCCATGATTTGGCATGGTTGAATGGACCGGAGCTTGGCCCCGTGCGGGACTACCTGCGGGGCGCCGACGGGGACGCGCTCGATCGCAAGCGGGTCCAGCTGGCTGCCGAGCTGGCGACGCTGTTCGACGAGTACGCGTTCTCGCGCCCCGAGATGCTGGCGGCCTGGCGGGAGGGGGCGCTGGTTCCCGAGGCCGATCAAGCGTTGCAGCGCTGGCAGCGCGCGCTCTGGCTGGCGCTGCACGGTCCCCGCGGCCTGTTTGCGGCCAGAGGGATGGTGACCCTCCCCGAGTTTTTCGCCCAGACGCCTGCCGAGAAGCTCCGGCTGCCGCGTGCGGTGCACCTGTTCGGGATCTCCTACGTCGCCCGCCTCTATGGCTCGATCTTCGAAACGCTGGGCCGCGCGACCGAGCTACACGTCTACACCCTCAGCCCCAACCGCGCGGCCGCTGGCGAGGCGCGGGCCGACTCTCTCCCGGACGATTCGCCGCTGGAGGCCTGGGCGCGCCCGGGGCGCGACAACGTCCAGCTGCTCTCCCGCCTGGCCGGCGGCGAGGTCGACGCACGCTTTGTCGCCGCTCCGCCGGATTCGCGCGCGCCGCGCCTGGCAGCGTTTCAGGCGGCAGTGCTCGAGCGCCGGTCAGTCTCCCCCCGGAGCGCGCGCGCCTCCGACGAAAGCCTGACCGTCGTCCCCGCCCCTGATCCGCGCCGGGAGCTGGAGACGATCGCCGCCGAGATCTGGTCGCGGATGCGCGCCGACGAGACGCTGAAGTTCTCGGACTTCGCGGTCATCGTCCCGGCCGCGAGCGCGCCGGCCTACCTGCCGCTCGCGCAGGCGGTGTTCGAGGCGGCGTCGCGTCTTCCGCACACGATCGTCGATCTCCCCCGCCCCGCGGAGCGGCGAATCCTCGATGTGGTCGGGCTCTTGCTGGAGCTGCCGCTCGGGTCTCTGGGACGGCCGGATCTTCTGCGTGTGGCGATGCACCCCAGCGTCGCGCGCCGCTTCCCCGACGTCGATCCCGAAGACTGGCTGGCGCTCTGCGAGGCGCTGGAGATCGTCCGCGGCGCCGACCGGGCCGATCAGGCGGCAAGCTACCTGACACGCGATCGGACCAGCTGGGAGCAGGGGCTGCGGCGGCTGGCGCTGGGCGCGTTTCTGTCGGGGCCACGCAGCGGCGAGGAGCGCCCGTTCGTCCTCGACGGCGAGGAGGTCCTGCCGTTCGACCTGCCGCCGGGGCTGGAGCCGGCCGCGCGCGCCCTCGGGATCATCGCGCGCCAGCTGATCGCCTTCGCGGATGCGGCGCGCGGCGCCCCGGCGCCATTCGAGGCCCACGCGGCGCTCCTCCGGCGCACGATCGCCGAGACGATCTTCCCCGAGCCCGGCGACGAGGAGGCGGCGCTCGGCGACGCGCTCCGCGCGCTGGAGGACGTCGCGGCGTTCGTGCCCGCCGAATTGGTAGTGAGCTTTCGCGTCGCGGCCGAGCTGGTGAAGGCGCGCCTCGGAGGGACGCCACGCCGGCATCGTTCGCCCGAGGGGGTGACCGTCGCGTCGTTCGTCCCGATGCGCGCGCTGCCGTTCCGAATGATCTTCGTCGCCGGCCTCGACGAGCGCGTCTTCCCGGCGCCCGACGGGTTGCGGGCGCTCGATCTTCGCTCTGGCGCGTCGCGGCCCGGCGACGTCAGCGCGCGCGAGCAGGACCAGCACCTGTTCCTGGAGACGCTCTTGGCGGCGCGTGATCGGCTCACCTTGTCCTACGTGGCGCGCGACGCCGTCACCGGCGAGCCGCGGGCCCCGTCGTCGGTCATCGAGGCGCTGCTGGATCTGGCCGAGCCAAACCGCGCCGCCGAGGCGTCGTCGGAGCCATCGGAACCTTCGGACGTGGTCCGGGCGCGGCCGCCGCTGGCGCGGCATGAGGACGCGGCGGCCTGCGCCGTGATCCCCGCCGCCGCGCGCGAGCGACGGGCGGCGGCGCTCGGCGCGTCGCTGCGCCGGGCCGCCGGCGGCGCGCGGCAGCTCCCGCCGCTCAGCGAGCTGCGCGGTGCGCTCGGGCCTGATGCGTGGAACAGCGTCGCCGCCGACCTCGACTGGGTGGCACCACCGCCCTCGGTCGCACCGACGCGCGCCCGCCGCGGGCTGACGCTGACCGATCTCCGCCGCTTCCTCGAATGCCCGCTGCAAGCCTCGGCGCGGGTGCTCTTGCCGGTGGGCGACGAAGCTGACGCCATGGCCGACGCCGAGGCGGCGCTCCGCGAGCACGAACCCCTCGACGAGGCGCGCGCGTCGACGATCCCATTCCTTCGCCACGTTCTCACCGGCCTGCTCGCCGACCCCAATCTCGGAAACGAAGACGTGCGGCTCGCGGAGGCCTACGACCGAGCCGCCGCGATCAAGAGACTCGACGGGACGCTCCCGGACGGGCTGTTCGGCAGCGCGATGCGGGAGCGTCACCTGGGTCTGCTCCGCTGTTGGCGCGACGGCCTCCTTCAGGCGACGGGCGGCCTCCTGGCCCCGCCCGCGCCGATCTGGCTCGGCGCCGCGCCCGAGCACCGTCGCGACGTCACCATCCGCCCTGCCCTCGCCGTCCCGCTCGCGGACGGCGCTTCCGTCGCCATCGGCGGGCGCACGGAGCTGTGCGCCCGCGCCGCCGACGAAACGCGCCTCGTCTTGTCGCTGGCCAGCTCGACCAGCCAGGACAAGCTCGAGCGGGATCTTCTCGGCCCGTTCCTCACCCACCTTGCGCTGGCGGCCCTGGGGGACGGCAGCGGGTCGGGCCCCACGCGCGCCATCGTCATTAGGCCCGAAAAGGACGGCACGCCGTCCGTCGAGGAACGACGCTTCTTGGCTATCTCTGGCGAGGAGGCGCGCGTCTACCTGGGAGTGCTGGCCTCCGAGCTGCTGAGCGAGGTGCACGCCTATTTTCTCCCCTGCGAAGGAGTCTTCTACTGGAAGGATCACTCCGACAAGGGCGAGACGATCGGGATACGACAGTCGATCCTCCTCCTGCGCGACGACAACTGGACCCGCTTCGCCTCCGATCACGGGCCGATCCCCGACCCGCGTGACTACCCGGTCCCGGCCGAAGCCAAGGCGGAAGAGCTGGTCGGGCGCCGCTTCGACCCCTATTTCGCCGCGTTCGCACCTCAGGATCCTCCGCCCAAGAAGAAGCGGCGATGACCCCCCGATGACCATTCTCTATCCCTTTCCCCCCGAGCTCGGCCGGATCGGGCGCGACCGTTCGGCCGTCATCGAGGCCTCGGCCGGAACCGGCAAGACGTTCTTGATCGAACACCTGGTGGTCGATCGGTTGGTCCGCGGCGACGCGCGGCTCGAGGAGATGCTGGTCGTGACGTTCACCGATCGCGCGGCATCCGAGCTCCGCCGCCGCATCGGCGCGCTCATCAAGAAGGTTGCCACGACGCGCGAATCAACGACGAACGCGACGTCAGTCTGGACCATCGACGACGAGGCGCGCGCCCGGCTGGCCAACGCCGCGCGCGCCATCGACGGCGCGCCCATCTCGACGATCCACGCCTTCTGCCAGAGGGTGCTCACCGAACAGGCCTTCGCGGGTGGACGCCTGCTCGTCCAGCAGAGCGTCGAGAGCCGCGCGGCGTTTGCGGGGGCCTTCGCCGAGGTCTTGCGCCAAGAGCTGGCCGTCGACAGCGCGCAGGCACCCTACCTCGAGGCCTATCTTGCCCGGGGCGGAAGCGCCGCGACGGTGGACAGCCTGGAGGCGCTGCTCTATCGGGCGCATCAGCTTCGCGCGCAGTGGGGAACGCCGTTCGATCCCCCGCGCATCGCTGCCGCCGCGCGGGCCTTCGCGCGCCTCACGCCGGCTGAGCTCGAGGCGACCACGGCCGGGATGCACGGCTCGACGGCCAAGGCGGTGAGCGCGCGCCTGCGCACGCTCCAGGCGGCCACCCGCCGCTTCGACGGCGACGGCAACACGGGACGCTTTTTGGCCACCCTCGATCTGCCGGCCGGGAAAGACGATCTGCTGGCGTTCGTTACCGAGCGGCTCGAGCGGCGAACGGGGGCGGTCGTCGCCGCGGTCGCTGAGCTGGCCGACGCGGCGATTCCTCTCGAGGCAGCGGTAGCGCAGCTCTTCGTTCCGGCGGTCGCCGACCGGCTGGCGGCGCGGAAGCAGGCCGCCGGGCTCTACGACTTCGACGACATGCTGACGCTGGTGAACGACGCGCTCGCCGGCCCGCGCGGTGCCGAATTGACGGCGACGCTGCGGCAGCGCTTCCGGCTGGCGATCGTCGACGAGTTTCAGGACACCGACCAGGTCCAGTGGGCGATCTTCCGACGGATCTTCGACGACAGCGCCGGCCGGCCGCTCTACCTGGTCGGCGATCCGAAGCAGGCAATCTACGGATTTCGAGGCGCCGACGTGGCGACCTACGTCGAGGCGCGGGACGCCGTGGCATCGGCCGCCGAAGCGCATCACCTCACGCGGAATTTTCGATCCTCACGCGCCGTCATCGACGCCTACAACGCGATCCTCGACCAGTCAGCGACAGAACCGTTCTTCAACCACGGCGACGTGAAATACGACCCGCCGGTCACGTACGGCCGTGAAGAAGAGACGACGGCGGCGCTGGCGGCAGCCAGCACGGCGGCGCCCGTCACGCTGTTGCGCGTGACCGCCGACGAGGATGTCGCCCGGCTGCCGATGCGCGCGGTCCGGGAGGGGCTCGCGCAAGCCGTGTCCGGCGAGATCGTCGACCTGCTGGCTGGCACGGAGCCGCTGCGCGGAAGCGACATCTTTGTGTTGACGCGAACCTGGGTCGAGGCGAAGGCGGTCGCCGGCGCGCTCGGTGCGCGCGGCGTCCCCGCCGTCATCTACAACCAGGAGGGCCTCTACGCCTCGCCCGAGGCGCGGCAGGTTCGCGATCTCCTGCGGGCCGTCGCCGATCCGCGCGATCCCGCCAAGCGCCTGCGCGCCTGGCTAACGCCGTTCTTCGGGCTCTCTCTGGCCGATCTTCCGGCGGCCGCCGGAGCCGACGGCGATCATCCGCTCTTCGCGCGCCTCTACGCCTGGCACGCGGCCGCCGCGCGTGAGCCGCTCGGTCGTCTCTACGCCCGCATCCTCGACGACAGCGGTGTCATCTCACGTGAGCTCTTCATGGGGGAGAGCGCGCGACGGCTGGTCAACATCCGCCACCTGTTCGAGGTCCTCTCCGCCGAGGCCGCGCGCGCCGCTCGGCCGCTGGGCGACGTCGTGCGCAGACTCTCCGCGCTGTGCGAAAAGCTGCTGGTGCCCGAGGCCGAAGAAGGAAACGTTCAGCGCCTCGAGAGCGACCACGACGCTGTCCAGATCATGACCATGCACAAGGCGAAGGGGTTGGAGGCGGAGGTGGTCTTTCTGTACGGCGGCTTCAGCCCCTCGCCGAACAGAGGCGTTCGTCACTACACGGACGCTGGCTCGCGTGTCGCGACGGCGGGCCGTCCCAGGAGCAACGCGCTCGCCGAGCTCATCAAGCGGGAGAGGGAGAGCGAGGATCAGCGGCTCTTTTACGTGGCGCTCACGCGCGCCCGTCGACGGCTCTACCTGCCGTTCTCGGGGGAAGGCGAGAGCGACGCGCCGATCGAGGGGGGAACCCGCGAGATCAACTGGAAGCTGAGCGGCGGTTACAGCCACGTGAACCGGCGGCTGCGCGCGCTGCGCGCCGACGAGGCGCAGCGCCGGCACTTCGAGACGCGCGACGTACCGATCGATCCGCGCGGAGCGGGCGACGGCGGCCGGCCCGGTCTGATTTTCGGTCTCATCGGCTGGCGCCCGGACGTTGAGAATGCGCCCGCGTCCACGAAGCCGTCGGCGAAGGCGTCGGCGAAGGCGTCGGCGAAGGCGTCCACGAAGCCATCGGCGAAGGCATCAGCGACGGCCATGCCCGAGGCTGACCTCGCGCAGATGCGGCGGCAGCGAGTCGGCCCTACCCTCACCTCCTACAGCCGCATCAAGCAGTCCGAAGGGGGCTACCGCCCGCCGACGGAGATTCACGACGAGACGAACGATGCGCCGCCGCTCGGCGACGACGATCTCCCCGGCGGCGCGCGCGCGGGGGTCTTCGTCCACGATCTACTGGAGCGCGTGCCGCTCGAGACGTTGCGTGCGACCGACGGCTTCGAGGCCTGGGTCGCGCGCGACGACATCCGCGCGCTGCTCGAGGCGACGCTGCGCCGGCATGGGAGGGACCCGCGGCAACTCCTGGCCGCCGCGCGCCTGGCCCACGCCGCCCTCACCACCCCGCTCCCCGTCGTCGGTGGCGTTCTCCCCGGCCTCGCCCACGCAGCGCGCGAGGCGCGCGAGATGGAGTTCCTGTTCCCCTTCCCCGAGGCGGCCGGCGGTGCCGACCGCGGCTACGTCAAAGGGTTCGTCGACCTGCTGTTCGAGCACGAGGGGCGCGTCTACTTCGGCGACTGGAAGACCGATCGCCTCCCCAGCTGGGACGAGGCGGTCGTCGAGGCCCACGTCGCCAAGAACTACGCGCTGCAGGAGCAGCTTTACGCGCTGGCGCTGGTCCGCATGCTCGGCATCACCAGCGAGGCCGACTACGAGGCGCGCTTCGGCGGCACGCTTTACCTGTTCGTGCGCGGGCTGCCGGGCGCGGGCGCGGTCCGCAGCCGCCGCCCGACCTTCGCCGAGCTCTCTGCCTGGGGTGTCGAGATCGCCGGAAGACTCGGCGCGGAGGAGACGGCGTGAGCGCGCCCGAGCGACGCTGGCCCCCCGCCTGGGCGGAGGCGCTGGCCAGCGGCGACGTCGACGGGGAGGCGTTCTACCTGGCGCTCGAGGCCGCCAGCTGGCCGCGGAACCTTCCGGCCGCCGAGCGCCGCGCGTTCGCGCTGCTGGTCCTCGCCTCGTGCGAGGCGCGGGCGGAGGGGGCGACGCGCTTGGGCCTTGGCACCGGGCTCGACGCGCGGCTCACGCGTCTCGGCGCCGCCGACGCCGATCGCGCGGCGGTCGCGGCCCTCGTCGGTCGCCTCGCCAACCACCCCGAGCTGGAGCCCCTCGTCGGGCGTCTGGGTGATCACCGGCCGTTCATCCTCGATGGAGGCTGCCTCTATCAAGAACGCGATCTCCGACTCGAGGAGCGCCTGGCCGACGCGCTGGCCGCGCGCATCGCGACGCCCCTGCCCCTCTTCGCCGATCCCGCCGCCGCGCTGGCGGCGGCCGCTCCGAAGAGCCGTCGATGGACCGCCGCCCAGAGCGCCGCCATCGCAGCCGCGCTCGCGCGGCCGTTGACCGTCGTGACGGGCGGGCCCGGCAGCGGGAAGACCGCGCTCATCGGCGGGATCGTCCGCGCCTGGCGCGCGGCGGGGATGGAGGCGGAGGCGATCGCCGTCGCCGCGCCGACCGGCAAGGCGGCCAACCGAATCGCCGAGGGGCTCGTCGCCGACGGTCTCGAGACGCCGGTGCCGAGCACGCTCCACCGCCTGCTCGGATTCTCCGCGCGCCGATCTCTGCATGGCAGCGCGTTCCGCCACCACGAGAACAACCGGCTGCCGCACGCTGGCGTCATCGTCGATGAGGCGTCGATGGTCGACCTGATGCTGGTCGAGCAGCTCGCCCGGGCGCTCGGCCCCCAGACGCGCCTCGTGCTGATCGGAGACGCCGACCAGCTGCCGGCGATCCAGGCCGGCAGCGTTCTGCGCGATCTCGGGCCCCTGGCGCTCCGCCTGCCCGAGAGCCACCGCATGAGCCCCGACGATCCCGCCGGCGCGGAGATCCTGGAGGCCGCGCGGCAGATTGCCGCCGGCAAGATCCCGCCCGCGCGGCAGCCGGCAGCCGGCGGCGCTGGTATCGAAACGCTCACCTTCGTCGGGTTCGAGCTCCGCGAGCCCGAGGCCCGCGACGGTCACGGCCGCCGCCTGCTGGGCGCCTTCGTCGATCTCTGGTACGCCCGGCACATTCGCCCCGCCGTGGCGATGATCGAGCCGCGCCGGGTTCTCCGGCTCGAGCACGGCGCGCTCGACGAGGCCGGCGCCGCGCTGGCGAACGCACTCCTCGACCGCCACCGCCGCGCGCGCCTC
>Ga0209890_10000227_pt1 | contig 26395 bp, 21 predicted proteins | sample OrgsoiDNA2013049_FD_185799 | JGI IMG/M metagenome (GOLD analysis project Ga0209890, IMG submission 185799) | Permafrost soil microbial communities from the Arctic, to analyse light accelerated degradation of dissolved organic matter (DOM) -... | ecosystem: Environmental > Terrestrial > Soil >... | reverse complement strand
AACAGAGCCAAGCCAAACCGGACTGAGGTGGCGGGGCGAAAGCCACGTCAAAAATCCACCGGGAGACTACAGTCACTGCGCCTGTTCTCGACTCTACTCGTTGACCAGCGATCAAAACGTGTAATGGATCCACATTCTCAGAGACGCCTGTTTACGTCCGTCATCGCCTAGAATGCTGAAGTCGGGCATCGGGGGAAGGATGGAAATGGAGTATCGGATTCACTTCACGCGCCGAGAACAGCAGAACACACTCCAGTCACACTTGCTTGTTCCAGTTTCGATGAACGGTCGGTCGCCGTTCCCGTTCTGTGTAGTACCTTAAAGTCAACCCTTGATAATCCGACTGAAGGAGCCACGGGGAAAGATTTTGATCTGTACTTTTGTCGAAAACTGAAAATCGGCGACTCCGTTTATCGACGGGGTGATAAATGGCCCGAAATTGCAGAAATCCTAAAGAAGAGCGGGAGGCCCGTGGATAAGATTTAGTGTCCGTGCCATTCCCGTGCCGTTAACACCGAACTACACTGAATTGGCCGCGTAAGATGCCATCTGCCGCTGGCTAAGTACATGAAACTACGTTTGCACGGGGATTCGACTCACACACGCTTCCGCCAAAACAAAGGACGTACCGAACACACATGCCGTTTCACATACCGTTGACGGCTAGCCCTTGCCACTTTCGAGGCAGCGCGGGCCATTTCATCGGTCACCACATCCGAGTAAATGTTCATCGTTGTGCGAGCCGGAGACTCCGAATGCGATGGCAGCTATCCACGGAACTCTGGCGTTCCAAATCTGACCGAACTGTCACATTCTCTTACTGTCACATTCTCTTAACTGACTAACCGCATGCTGTGGATTGGACTGTAGGGCGAAATGGGGAAACGACATCGCAAATCGATACGCTGGACGGCAGGAACGCTCCTCGCCGTGTTGTCGCTGATGGTTATCGCGACATGCATAATCCCGGCATATGCGCAGCAGCCTGATGCGCCCACTCCAACTCCAAAAAGCGACACTCCCCCTGCAAGTGCGGACGATGCGGCCAGCCCTCCCGCCACTCCCAATCCCGAATCGATGCTCCCGCATTTCAAGGACACGCGGTTCTGGCTCTCCGGGCAGATGAACTTCATCTTCCAGACTCATCCTGACTTTCACGCCGACTATAGCGGGCCGAACAGCCTCGGTCCACACTATGAGAAAGCAACTTCGCGAGTGATGACGCTCTACGCCGGCGTGCGGCTCAATAATTCGACCGAGCTTCTTGTTGACGTTGAAGAAACAGGCGGCCAGGCGCTCAGCACAGGCCTGGGCTTGGCCGGGAATACGGATCTGGACATCGTGCGCAATCCGTCGTTGAGCAAAGCACCGTACCTCGCACGCGGCATGATCCACAAAGTATTCGCGTTGAGCAAGGATAAGATTGAGAACCAGCGGACTTTTCTGTCTCTATTCGACGAGTTGCCGCGGCGTCGCCTGGAAATTCGCTTCGGCAAGTTCAGCATGCCGGACTTCTTCGATCTGAATTCGGTCGGCACCGATACGCATTTTCAATTCTCCAACTGGTCCGTGGACAACAACGGCGCTTGGGACTATGCCGCCGACACGCGCGGCTATACCGTGGGCATTGTGGCGGATTACGAGGACCGCAACTGGGGTTTCCGCTTCGCCGAAGCGCTGATGCCAGGGGTCGCGAACGGGATTGATCTGGTGTGGCGGCCATGGCAAGTTCATGCGGAAAATTGGGAATACGAGTTGCGCCATGGCGTCATACCGAAAAAATCCGGCGTCGTGCGGCTGCTCGCGTACACAAACTATGCCAACATGGGCGTCTACCGCGATGCGGTTGCGCAGTTTAACGAAGGCTTGGTCAAGGTTCCAGATATCACTCACCACCTCTGGCACATCACCCGCAAATATGGTTTCGGCATCAACCTGGAACAGAATCTTACGCAGAACGTCGCAGCATATGCGCGCTGGGGATGGGACGACGGAAGAACGGAATCATTTGCCTATACGGAAATTGATTCGACATTCAACCAGGGCGTAGGGGTGAACGGGGCGCAATGGCATCGCAAGCAAGACCGTGCCGGCATTGCGTTCGTGTCGAATGGTATCAAGAAGGATCACCAGGTGTACCTGGCCGACGGCGGCCTCGGTTTCCTGCTGGGTGATGGAGGGCTGAACTACGGGCGAGAGAACATCGTCGAATCGTATTACACGGCACATGTTTGGCGCGGAATTTATATCGCTCCCGGAGTGCAGTACATCAACAATCCGGGCTACAACCGCGACCGTGGGCCGGTCGTCGTTCCTTCCTTCCGCGCGCACGTGGAGTTCTAGGGACACCCGATCGCTCGATGGACGGCAACATCAACAGCGACTTTTGGATATGTGTTGAAAGCTGCGCCACCAAGCATCGGGCAAGTTACTCTAAAGGTAGATTTCCAGGTTAAGGACCGATACATGGAGCCACTAGCAGGGCAGTTCTTGCAATTTCTGACGCCCCCCACGCAATGCCAACCGCGCTCCACTTTCCCCAAAACCGATAAATGTATTCGTTGCCAGCAGTAACTTTTGTGGCCCCCGTCCATATAGTTACCGAGAACGCGAATGACGGACTTTGAAGCGCTTTACGCGCATTACTCCCGGGACATCTACCGCTTTGCGCTCTACCTTTGCGGCAATCATGCAGAGGCGGAAGACATCGCGTCGGACACCTTCGTGCGGGCCTGGAATGCGTCCGGGGAGATCAGGGCGGCGACGGCAAAGTCGTACCTTTTCGCGATTGCTCGCAACTGCTTTCTCGAAAGGCTGCGCCGCGGGGCAAGGCAGACGCAACTGGACGAGGCCATGGTCGAGACTATGCCCGATGCCAAGGCGAACCCGCACGCCGAGGCCGAACGCCGGATCGAGCTGAACCGCGTGTTGGGAGCGCTCCAGCAGATGCCAGAGGTGGACCGTACGGTGCTGCTGCTGCGCGTGCTCGAGGAATGGTCGTACCAGGGAATCGCCGACGCGGTCGGACTATCGCTGCCGGCGGTCAAGGTCAAGATTCATCGCGCCCGGCTCAAATTAGCGCAATGGCGCACTGCTCAGGAGAAAAGAAAATGAAAATCACTCAAAACGTGGTCATGGACTTGTTGCCGCTCTACCTTTCCGGCGAGGCCAGCCCGGATACGAAGGAATTGATTGCGGAGTTTCTGAGGCAGGAGCCCGAGTTCGCGAACGTAGTTGAGGCGCACCAGCGGGAGTTCGGCCGCCAGCGCGATTTGTTGGAACCTGCCGGTGCGCCTTCCGCGGACCACGAATTGCGAACTCTGGCCCAGACCCGATCGCTGATGGAGCGCCAGAAGTGGTCGATGGCGGTGGCGCTGATGCTGACCGCCTTCCCCCTCTCTTTTGTATTTAGCGGCGGTCACCTCACTTTCATGCTGGTGCGCGACCAGCCCATGCTGGCCGCCATCTCATGGTGCGGAGCTGCCATTCTGTGGATTCAATACGTCATTACGCGCCGCCGGCTGCGGACGGCGGGACTTTAGAGAAAGGAGACACCATGAGCGTAGTCGCCAGTGCGCAAGATCCGCTGATCGTGGACCACCTCAGTGCGCGGTTGGGAGATTTCCGGCTGCATGACATCTCATTCAACATCGAGCCGGGCCAGGTAACCGCCCTGCTCGGCCACAACGGCGCGGGAAAGACGACCACTCTCCGCTTGATTATGGGGCTCGTTCGTAAGGACCTCGGGCATGTCAGCCTTCGCGGTCTCGATCATCAGCGCGATGAAAAGGAATTCAAACAGCGGATCGGCTTTGTGCAAGAAGAGAGTTTTTTTTACAACGCGATGACCGTCGCCGCCTTCGCCGCCTTCGCATCGTCCTTTTACTGCGACTGGAACCAGGAGCTGTCGCAGCGTCTGCTTCGGACACTCGATCTGCCCCGCGACAAAAAACTGGGGGAGTTGTCGAAGGGGATGCGCACCAAGGTCAGCCTCCTGGTAGCTCTTTCGCACGAACCGAGCGTCCTGCTTCTGGACGAGCCCACGTCGGGTTTGGACCCTCGTGCCAAGGTTGAGACCCTGAATCTGTTGCAAAGGGCGGCTCATGAAGGCGGCACGGCGGTGCTCTTTTCGACGCACAACTTGCACGAAGTAGACCAAATCGCCGACCGTGTCGTCATCCTCGACCGGGGGCGCGTCGTGGCCGATGAAAGTCTCGCCTCCCTTCGCCGCAAAACCGGAGCATCGTGGAACTTGCAGCACTACTATCTGGAGCTGGTCCAATGAATATTATTCATCTCATCGCCAAAGACATCCGGCTGCAAAGGAATTTTTTCTTGCCGCTTATGCTGCTGGAGGTCGCCGGGTATTTCGCGTATGCGGTGCAAATACCCTCGTATATTCCCGGTGTCGCCTTCGGCCTGCTGCATGGCGTGGCGCTGGTTGGGGATTTTCTGATCTGCTACCGCACCATGATCGCCGACGAAAAAAATCGGACGCTCATGTTCATCAAGACACTCCCAGTTTCTACTGCGGAAATCGTCGTCGCTAAATTCGGAATAAACCTTCTGCTGGTGGGCGTGAATACAGGCGTCTTGCTGGCTCTCTGGGGAACTGGCCACGCACTCGGATGGATCGAGGTTGCTCCCAGGCTGACCATGTATCTTGTGCTGGCGGGCCTCACGCAGCATTGGCTCAACAACGCCTTCTTCGTCACCATCTCGTTAGTCTTCAGTTCGGAACGGGCGGTGTGGGTGCCGTTCCCCGCCATCTTCGTGTTGATGTCGGTGATCATTAACTTCAGCCGGATCGTGGTCGCGCTGAACCTGCAGACCCTGGTGGCTCTGTTGCAACGTCACAACCTGCTATTCCTCGCTTTGCTATGGGCGCTGATTGCGGGCTTTGTACAGACGTGTTGTTGGACCCTGGAACGTAAGCGAGTATTCGCTTAACCGGGAAGCTTCACCCGGGCAACGCTGCCGGGCTGCACTCGACTTGACGGGCGGGGACGCCCGTCGTTCCACAAACTTGGACAAGAAAAAAGCAGTGAGTAGCGCGGTTTGCGCGTCTCACTGCTGGGATAGAGTGTTGCTATGGTGCGTTGCTACGCTGAGAAATCCAGCGCATGTTACCGCCCATGTCTGCTGCCACCGCCGCCGCCGTGTGGGGATCCACCACCACCATGTGGCGCTGCGCCGCTCGGCGCCGAATGGCCACCGCTGGAGCTGGGGGCAGAACGTCCGCCACCGCTGTAACTCGGGGCTGAGCGTCCGCCGCCGCCACCACCGTAACTAGGCGCCGGGCGCGCGCTAGCGCCGCCACCGTAACTCGGCGCCGGCCGGCTTTCATATCTCGGAGCTGGCCGTCCGCCACCGTTGTAGCCACCGCGATCTCCGCCGTAAGGCCGCTGAGTCACGATGGGCTGCCTCATGTTGAGTGGCGGACGAGAAGATCCGCTATAGCCACGGCTCTCTGAGCTGTATCCGCGGCTCACTGGACCCGCGTTGCGGGAACCGGAGCTGTACGAACTGCGGTCTTCGCCGCGACCCATCGCCTCAGGTCTGGCAGGTCCGGACGACGCACGCGGAGACATCGGCGAAAACTTTTGCCAGCCACCACCGTTGCTGTTGCCATTTCCGCGAGCGCTCGGCGAACTACCCGAGTTGCCGGGCCGCGGCGCCGAACCCCAATTCGAATTGCCTCGCATTTCCTGGCGTGACTGAGAATTGTTCAGGCCGGTGGAGCGCGATCCGGCCCCGTTGTTCAAACTGTTGTTCAATCCGCCGTTGGCGGGTCGGCCGTTTCCAAACGATCGGCCATTCGATCCGGTCGCGGTATTGCCGCGCGCCGAGAAGAAGTGCTGATTCTGTGCCAGGTTCCTGGTCGTTGATGGAGCCGCCGGCCGTCCGCTGGCCGAGAAACCTCCGCGGCTCGCGTTGACGGGCAGTCTGCCGGTTGTGAAATGTGCGTTCTGGAACTCCGCGTGACTCATGGGGTGAGGACTCATGCGGCCTTTGCCGAACTCGCTGGCCGAGACGGTCGTCCCGCCGCGGAAATTTCGGTCATGCATCGCAAGGTTCACGTTCGAGAATCGCGTGCCGCCGTGCAGCGGAGCAAAGCCGCCGCGATTGTATGCGTTGATACCGGTAACGCCGAAGCGCCCGCCATACCGCCCATACCAGGGATGGAAACGGTCACACGGTCCAAGGGGAAGCCAGCCGATCGAGCCCCAGCCGCCACCGAAGCCGAAACCACCGCCGTAGAACGAAACATAAGCCGGCGCCCATATCGGGCGGTAGTACGGATATCCGTAGGCCGGACCAGGCCACCAGGCCCACGCTCCGTCGTACATCATCCAGCGACCATAGTGATACGGAGCCCAGCCCCAGGGATCATACGAAACCCAGGTCGAACCCCAGTAAGGCTCATCCACCCAGCGGCCGTCGCGATACGGAGCCCAGCCGGCTTCCACGTTTGGACGCCACACTTGACCGTAATCCGGAACTTCCGACCAGGTGCCGTGGCCGTCGAGATCTTCGGCTCCCACGTAGTAGTCGTTAGTGTGTCGCCGCGATACCGCATTGCGGATGACGTTATCGCGATCGGTGTTCCACTGGTCCCAGTCATCCCGGGCCGGTGCTTCGCCGATCTTGTATTGCGCCTGATCGCCGGCACCCTGCACGGTGATGAACTGGCCCTGTCCCACGCGCGTGCCGCCTTGCGGAGTTGTAATTTCCACTTCGCCACTGCGGACCAGCACTTCGGTGTGATCGTCGGCGGTCACCAGAATTCGAAAGCTGGATTCGCGGCGGCCCGTGCGAACGGCAACGTTGGGCGTATCGATTTCGGCGTCCGCATCGCTGTTCTTAAAGACGGAGTAGTTCGCCATGCCGCGTCCAAGTTGAATCTGAATTTGCGAGCGGGTGAGTTGGGTGATGTTGGCCTGCGAATGCTCAGCGAGGCGGAGCATGTTGGCATAGTCGAGCTGAAGTTCGGTGCGCGCTTTGTCGCCGGTCGAAACGCGGTCACCCGCGAGGACGGGAGCATTGAGCGCAGCCGCTGACCAGCTGCTCGTGTCGCCACGCTGCGTGGAAACGTCGCCATGAATCAAACTAACGCGCGCGACGCCAGCGTTTGTTTCAGCCGGAGCGCTGGAACTCTCGTTGCCGAGGCCTTGGTCGTTGGAGCCTGACTGCGCCGAGCCCTGATTCATGGAACCTTGATCCATTGAATCCTGGTCCCCGGGACCCTGGTCGTTCGGGCCCTGCATGGGCGCTTGGATGCCCGCCGACGGTTTCGAATCTTGATCCGGCATTTGGTCGTCCGGGTTCTGCGCGATGACGACGCCAGGGATCGCGATCATCAATCCTAGAAGTGCTGCTATTAATTTGAATTTCAATTTCATAGATACCTCCAACTTGCTCGGGACATACGTCTACCTGAAAGATTGCAGGCGAAGTGCCAATGTCGAGCGCCCACCGGAACTAGCTACAACTGCTTTGTTTTTAAAAAGTTAACAGTGGTATGACACCACGGCAGCACGGCGATTTGCAAGGCTGCGGTGGCCCGGTTCCACCAGGGTGGTGGTTTTCAGCCAGGCGCTGGCAACCGCGCAACATGACGCAATACCGCCTCAGTTCGGCAGGCAGTTCATGCCTGGCCCCCTAGGGGGAGACAGCAAGTTGGTAGACTCTGCCGTCCCACGCCTTCAGGTGCAGCGTGTTTGTATTCTCTTCTGAATTGCCCAAGTTCGAGGTCTCCAATCGGCCTACCTTCAGACCTGCCGGAAGTGAATAGGAGATGGCATCACTAGAAAAGTTCAGGATGACCAGGTAGGCGTCCTTGCCTAGAGTCCGCGTATAGGCAAAGACTTTAGGATTCGCCGGATCAATGTCTTTGTAATCGCCGTAGACCAGGGCCGGCGTCTTCCTGCGCAGATCGATCAAGCGCCGATAATAGTGATAGATCGAGTTGGGATCCTCCCCTGACTGCCTGGCATTGACTTCGAGGTAGTTCGAGTTCACCGCGAGCCAAGGTTTCGCACCGGTTGTGAATCCCGCATTCGGAGAGTTGTCCCACTGCATCGGAGTCCGGGCGTTATCGCGGCTGGTCTTGCGCAGATTGGCAATAAAGTCAGGGGCGGCTATCTGATGCGTGAGCACACGCGCCTTCCACGCGTTCCTGACTTCAATGTCGTCAAAGTCTTCGATACGCTCGAAGGGATAGTCGGTCATTCCCAATTCGTCGCCTTGATAAACGAAGGGCGTCCCTTTCAGCGTAAGCAGCATGGTAGCCAGCACTTTGGCCGAGGGTACACGATAGGCGGCGGAGTCATTGCCAAAGGCAGAGACGATGCGGGGATTGTCGTGGTTGGAAAGAAAAACGGTGTTCCAGCTGTGGGCATCGAGGCCGCGATCCTGCTGGGTATAGATGGCCTTCAGTTCCGGCAGCGTCCAATTCCGCCAACGGCCGTTCTGTTGATCGAGCCGGACGGCGTTGAAGTTGAAGATCATGTTCAGTTCGTGGCGTCGCTCATCGACGAGAAGAGGCGTGTCTTGGAGGCTGACGCCGAAGGCCTCGCCCACGGTCATCACATCGTACTTCGACAGAACCTCGCGGTTCATCTCCTGCAGGTACTCGTGCATATGTGGGCCAGCGGCGTAGATGTACTCGGCATGTCCGTCAAAATTCGCGGGAAAATCCGGGAATGCCGGATCCTTCGAGACAAACGGAATCACGTCCATGCGGAAGCCATCGACGCCCTTATCGAGCCAGAACTTCATCAAGTCATAGACTTCATGACGAACTTTGGGATTGTCCCAGTTGAGGTCGGGCTGCTTTTCGGCAAACAGATGAAGGTAGTACTCGCCCGTCGCGGGATCGAGCTTCCACGCCGAACCGGAAAAGAACGACGTCCAGTTGTTGGGCTCCTTGCCATTCTTTGCCGGGCGCCAGATGTAGTAGTTCCGGTAGGGATTGTCTTTGGACTTGCGGCTTTCCAGGAACCAGGCATGCTCATCGCTGCTGTGGTTTACGACCAGGTCGAGAACCAGCTTCATGTTTCGCTGTTTGACGCTTTTCAGCAGTTCGTCAAAATCGGCCATGGTTCCGAACTCGGTCATAACCTTGCGATAGTTGCGGATGTCATACCCGTTGTCGGCGTTGGGAGAATCGTAGTGCGGACTCAGCCAGATCACGTTGACACCGAGGCCCTGAATGTAATCAAGCTCGGAGGTAATGCCTTTCAAATCACCGATGCCGTCGCCGTTGGTGTCTTTAAAAGAACGGGGATAGACCTGATAGACCACGGCTTCTTTCCACCAACGCGGTTGGTATCCATTCAGCGCCGGCGGCTGCGGCGTTTGGGCAGGGCTCTTGGTCGCGTTTTGGGCAGCGAGAGAAGCCGCTACCAGCGCCAGACTGGCGCCGGCAACGAGCACGTTGCGTGAAAATTTCACGGGAATAGTCCTCCAATCCGAATAATCGCGAGACCAAGTGTTCTCGCTGGAGATTGTAGCGGATTGTTGAACCGAGGACTGGGGTGGGAATTCTAAGATGCACGCAAGACGAGGGGGCGCGGGCGGTTGGCCCGGCGTCGGCAATCAGTTGAAATCTGGACGGACACCTGGCGCCCGATTGGGACCATTGACTTTTTGTAATATATCATGGTATATATCAAACAGGGAGGGCCGATGCCGCGCACCGCAAAGCTGTTTCTAAATGGCCGAAGTCAGGCGGTCCGCTTGCCTGCCGATTTTCGTTTTGAAGGCAGCGAGGTCTTTATTCGGCAAGACCAAACTACCGGAGACGTGATTTTGTCACGGCGTCCGGAGTCATGGGACAGCTTCTTCAAACTCCGTCGCGAGGCAAATATTCCGGATGAGTTCATGGCCCATCGTCGGGATGAACCCCCACAGAAACGCGAGTTGTTCTGATGGCCGTCCGCTACCTGCTCGACACCAATATCGCGAGCTGCATTATCAAAGGGAATAGCCCGGCCGTGGATCGCCACTTGGTGCATGTTCCGATGGCACAGCTCGCCGTATCCGCGGTCACTGAAGGCGAGTTGCGCTTCGGAGCTGCGCGGCTTCCTCATGCCACACGCTTACACAACATGATCGAGGACTTCTTTCTGCGTGTGGCCGTCCTGCCTTGGGATTCCGATGCAGCCCAACAATACGGCCAACTTCGGGCCACGCTGGAACGCGAGGGCCAGTCGATGGGAAACCTCGACGCCATGATTGGCGCTCACGCTCTTGCATTGAGCGCGGTCCTGGTCACCAACGATCATGCGTTTGCGCGTATCAAAAAGCTGAAAGTCGTCGATTGGACGAAAGAACCGCGCCAATGAGAAAATTTACACTCGCGAAAATTGCCCCGCTACTGCGCGAGTGAACATATGCCCAAGCTACTCAAGAAGAGCGCGCTCGGCATGACGGCTCTTGCTGTCGCGTTCTGCCTCTTTTTTCAGTACAGCAAGCGCGATCCCGCTTTTGCGACCATCAACCCCTTCGCCGAAGATCCCTATGACGCGGTCGGATCGTTTGGCATACAGTTTGTGCTCTTTTGCGCCCTGCTCTCGCTGCTCCGTGCCTCACGTCCCTATCCGCAGGATTCCCCGCTCAAAGCGCAAGAGGCACTGTTAGCGTTAGCACAACTCATGATCCCGTTGGTGGTTGCGGTCACCACCGTCGCCGATGTCATCGCGATGTTTCGTCACCTTTCCATGTGGCAGTCGTCAGTTGCTGGGTATGAACTTCTCGGGATGGCTGCCGGCCTGCTTCTTTGCGCGGCGCTTGCGGGTTGGCTTCTCCTGCGATCCGCACGCGCGCTATCGCTGCCGCAGAGCCGCTTTACCTGGCCCAAAGCGATCGCCATTCCTGCCGCTGCACTTCTAATTCTCGCAATTTATCCAGAGGCCCTGCGCAACAACCTTCCCGGAGAACTATTTACTGTCGTCGCTGGAATGACGCTTCTCTTCGTTCCGACTTGGGCCGTCGGGACAGTCTTGATCCCCGTCGCGCCGGACACGCACCTTGATCTCATCGATGACCTTGCCGCTTTGTACCTTGCTCTGATTGCGAAGCTGCCCGCCCTGCGTCCGATATCGCTTTCCCTGGAACGAACTCTTGATCGGCCGATTCTGCGGGCATGGTTAGACGGCTTCAGTCCGCGCAAACATCGATGGAGTCTCGCTGCGATCGTCGGGATTCTTATCGGAGTACTCCTCCTCTTGGCCGAACTAAACGAAGGAGGGAGCCCAGTTCCGCTCCAGAAAGTCTTCCTCGTTGCAGTCGTGTACGTGGGTTTAGAGAGCGCCGGCGTTTTGATGGGCTATGCTCTCTTATCGAAACCGCTGGGACTATTCCGGCGCTCTGTTCGCTGAGCCATCACCCTTCAGATCGCTTCATAACAATTCAGGACCTCTCCATGGACGCTTCCCGCAATCGGGTGCAAGATCGCACCCATGATTTCGTCCCGCAGCGATTACCGCGAGTCGAAGGCAGTCCAAGACGGAGGTGATTCCATGACTGATTCAATGACTGATCCCATGAACACGACCGGATCGAAAGCGATCCGCCCATCCCGAGTCCCGGCATTCATGGCCATGCTGCTTGGCGCGATCTTTACCATATTGCTGCTCCCGGCCTACGGCCAACAGGAAGTCGATCCGACCTGGTATGACCCATGGGCCGCGCCCAGCACGGTGGCCGTTCCTCCCGCTCAGCCACCCGCGGTTGTTCACGCTGCTCAACTACCGGCAGCCGTTCACCGGCATCAACAGACGGTCAGGTCTGTGTCACCGGTGCCGGACGCCACGAAGTTTCGCGCGAAGGATACGCAACTCAACCCAGGCCGTCACAACGCTGCTCGCAAAAGTGGTGGAACTCCGTCTGCCGACAACCGGCTGCCGGGTGCAGCTCGTCTCTCGGGCTTCGAGGCCAGACGCGGCGAGACACGGAATGCTGCATCCGTTCCTCATCGCGGTGTGGGGTCAAGGTCCGCTTAGGCGGTGTTCTCTGACGCCTGATTTTTCGTCACAAATTATCGATGACCCGCTTCACTCAGATTCGTTGTCGTCAATTCCAATCTTCGACAAGCGATACCGCAGCGCATTTCGCGAGAGTCCCAGCAGGCGCGCCGCCTGCGACTTGTTGCCGCCAGCGCGCTTCAGGGCTTCGCGGATCATCTCGTCTTCCCACTGGTCGAGGGTCACGCCCTCGGGAAGGAAGCGATCGGACGCGGCACCGGTGCGATTGCGCGGGGAGTCGAGTTGTACGTCGCCGGCTTCCAACTGGTCGCCGGAAGTGAGCGCGCAGGCGCGTTCGATGACGTTCTGCAGTTCACGCACATTGCCCGGCCAATAATGACCGACGAGAAGCTGCATGGCGGCAGGCGAGATGCCGGTGATCTTTTCTTGTCTGCCGGAATCTTTGGCGAAGCGCGCGAGGAACAGGTTCGCTAGTCCAGTGATGTCCTCTTTGTGTTCGCGCAGGGGCGGGATGTCGATGGGGACCACGTTAAGCCGGTAGTAGAGGTCCTCGCGAAACGTTCCATCTTCGAGCGCGGCGCGCAGGTCGCGGTTGGTGGCAGCGATAAGGCGAATGTCGACTTTGATAGTGCGCGTGCCGCCCAGGCGCTCGAACTCGCGCTCCTGCAGCACGCGGAGAAGTTTGACCTGGATGGCGGGCGGCACGTCTCCGATTTCATCGAGGAAGAGCGTGCCTTTGTCGGCGAGTTCGAATTTACCCGGCTTGCTGGCAGTGGCTCCGGTGAAGGCTCCTTTTTCGTAGCCGAAGAGTTCGCTCTCCAGGAGATTTTCGGGGATGGCGGTGCTGTTGATCTTGATGAAGGGGCCGGACGCGCGGCGCGATTTCTCGTGGATGGCGCGGGCGATGAGGTCTTTGCCGACTCCGCTTTCGCCGCCCAGCAGAACGGTGGAGTTGGTGGGCGCAACGCGTTCGACCGTGGCTAGCACTTCCTGCATTTTGGGACTGAGCGCGATGATGTTGGGGTGGCTGTACTTCTGTCCGAGGGCTTCGCGAAGCGACCGATTCTCCTCGCGGAGGCGCGAGTTATCGAGCTCCTTGTGAACCACCATGCGCATTTCGGCGAGCGAGAACGGCTTGAGGACGTAGTCGCTGGCGCCGGCTTTCATCGCCTCAACCGCGGTTTCAACAGAGCCAAACGCGGTCATGACGACGACGGGCAGCGCGGGATTTTGGTGCTTGGCCGTTTGCAGAAATTCGAGGCCGTTCATCCCTGGGAGTTTGAGGTCGGTGAGGACGAGGTGCACAGGTTCGGAGGCGAGCAGCTTCAATCCAGTTTCGGCGTCGCCGGCGGAGAGCGTCTTGAAACCGTCGTCGCCGAGGTTCAGCTCTAGCAGTCGGCGCATCTTGGCTTCGTCTTCGATGATGAGGATGGTCGGCATTTGGGTTAGCTCATGTGGGGACGGGCGCCCTCGCCCGTCCAAGCCGAGCGTGGCTCGGCAGTTGCCTGCGGCTCGCCGCTTTCTTCGAGCGGAAAGAAGAGTGTAAACACCGCGCCGCCTCCTGGGGTGTTCTCGACATGGATTGTCCCATGATGACCGTCCACGATCTTCGAAACAATGGAGAGGCCGAGTCCTACGCCGGTTTTCTTCGTGGTCACAAATGGGTTGAAGATTTCTTCGCGCAGTGCGTCGGGAACACCGGGGCCGGTGTCAGCCAAGCGGAGTTCCACACCTTCACGCCCATTCTGCATGGTCGGTTGAACCTCGACCCGCAACGTGCCGCCGGGGTCTTCGTCCTGCATGGCCTCGTAGGCGTTCTGCACGAGATTGAGGAAGGCTTGCTCGCACAGGCTTTCGTCGAGCGGAACGGGCGGCAGGTCCTTTGCGTAGTGGCGTTCGACGCGCACCGATTTACCCATATCTTGGTTGCCCGTCTCCGGAGTGCCAGTAAATTGTCTGCCGTTAAAGCGATCAGCGACAATTTGCAGGACGCGATCAAGAAGCGCGATCAGGTTCGCAGGATGCGGTTGCGCGTGAAGCGGACGAGCAAAATCCAGAAACTCGGTAACCAGGGCGCTGAGCCGGTTGACTTCGGTTGAAATGTACCCTGCTAACTCACGGGAAAGCTCGTCGGAGGCCTGCAATTTCTGGGTGAGCATCTCGGCCGAGCCCTTGATGACTCCGAGGGGGTTGCGAATTTCATGAGCCAATCCGGCGGAGAGCTGGCCAAGAGCAGCCAGCCGTTCGGAGCGCCGCGCTTCGGCTTGAGCTTGCTCCAGGCGGCGATTGGTTTCGGCGAGGCGTTCGGCGAGTTCACGGTACAACCGTGTTTGATGCCGGCTCTGCTGCGAGAAGCGGTTGACGACCATGGCGGCAAGAAAAAAAAACATGATGCGCAGCGCAAGGTAGCCGAACGCCTCGGGAGTCAAGTCGTATTCCTGCATCGCGGGATAGAGATAGGAGCAGTAGGCGGCGGATGCAAGCAAAGTCCAGAACAGCGTCAGCCAGGGGCCGCAGTAAAGTGCCGCGGTGACGACGGGAAGATAATAAATAGGATAGTAACTGCTGTTGATTGCGATCTCGCCGGTGTGATAGATGAGCCAAGTTGCCAGCAAAATCTTAAGCAGGACAACGTACGAAACTCCTCGCGTGGGGAACCGTGAGATCAACCGTGTCTCCAGAAGCTGCACCACGCCGATAGCGAGGATGATTACCTGCTTGTGCCATTCGAATTGCGGCGGGAGCATGGCCAGGCCGGCTAGGAAGAGGAGCCAGATGGTGAGCCAGACGGCGTCGAGCCGGTTAAACCGCCGGGACTCGGCATCGATACTTGGAGGGGCAAGTGGCACGCAGCTTCCATCCAACCGCAGAAAGCCCTCCCGCGTCAATTGGACGGGGAGCTTCCTCTTGCTGCAGGAGCAGCAACCGGAGACAAAGCGGGCACATAAGGATTTCCAATCACGAACATAAATAGTTTCGATTTCCGCAAAGGCAGCTCAGCGACTATTGTTATGTTGCGCTTGCTTGACGTGGCCAAAAGCAAAGATTCATCGGGACGGACGATGGAGTCTGGGAACGGACAACAATGACAAAGGTCGAAGCGATTATTCAGGTCTCAAAGCTCGAAGCCGTGAAGGACGCATTGCATGAGGTGGGGGTCGAAGGCATGACCGTTTTTGAAGCCCGAGGACATGGCCGGCAAAAAGGACATACCGAGTTTTATCGGGGACGCGAGTACACGGTGGACTTGATCCCGAAGGTAAAACTTGAGATCGTGCTGGCCGACGAAATGGTCGAGAAAGTTGTGCAGGCAATCACCACCGCGGCACGTACGGGAAAAATCGGCGACGGGAAGATTTTTCTTTCGCGCATTGACGAAGCGATTCGGATTCGCAACGACGAACGTGGCGACAGCGTGCTGTAAGCGCACGAATCATGAATTGTCGTGAGCGACAATTGTCATCCTTTGCGACACTTGTCATCCTGAGCGAAGCGAAGGACCTGCTTTTTGCGGCGAACAGCAGGTCCTTCGCTTCGCCCAGGATGACAACTTATAAGTGGTGCCGCTCGTGTGCCAACTTCCGACACGGGCTGCCAAACATTTTGGGGAGTCTGTCATCGAATGACCACCGTGGCCACCGTCCACAGCGAATTGTCGGACATGTACGGGCGCGAGTCCGCTGCCATCGAACAGGAATTTTCCGTTACCGGCGAGGGGCACACGGCGCTCGCCAGGCGCACGGCGCTGGTCGATTCGATTGTTCAGCGTCTCTGGAACGAAATCATCGTTGTTTCTAACCCTGCTTCTGTTAACTCTGGTTCCGGCCCTGCCGGTCCCGACGGCCCGAAGAATTTTGCGCTCGTGGGAACCGGCGGATTCGGGCGGGGCTGGCTTTTTCCCCACTCCGATATTGATCTGCTGTTCTTGCACGCCGGGAGCGACTCCGAGAGTGAATTCAAAGATCCCATCCGGCGCTTTTCGCAGGAGTTATGGGACTTGCGACTGAAGCTCAGTCCAGCCACGCGCAATATTACAGAATGCGAGCGGCTGGATCCGAACAACGTTGAATTTGCGATCGCGCTGCTCGACTGCCGATACCTGGCGGGCGACCGCGAGCTTTTTTTGCGGCTGCGCGAAAAAGCTGTTCCTCGCCTTATCGGACGGGATTGCCAGAACCTGATCCAGAACCTGGGCGAGATTACGCGGGCGCGGCATCATAAGTTTGGCAATACCGTCTTTCACCTGGAACCGAACGTGAAGGATGGGCCCGGCGGTTTGCGCGACTACAGCGTTGCCAACTGGCTGGCGCTGATTTCCGCGATGGAAAAGTTGAAGGTGTGGCCGGACACGCAAACGCTGCTGCCGGTTTCTTCGCGGAGGGCGTTCGACGCGGCGCTGGATTTCCAAATGTCGGTGCGCTGCTTTCTGCACTTCCGGCACGGGCGACACGACAACACGCTCACCTGGGAGGCGCAGGATGAAGCGGCGGCGAGAAAAATCGGTACGAGCGATGTGGAAATCACCAGCGCAGCGGACTGGATGCGTGTCTACTTTGGCCATGTGCGCAGCGTGCACCGGGTCTGCGGGCAATTGCTGGAGGAGATTCCGGCGGCCTGGTCGTCGTTGTACCGGCAATTCCAGGGCTGGCGATCAAAGGTCGTAAGCGCGGACTTTTCGGTGGTGGATGGGCTGATCTTTCTCCAGCAACCGGGCGGGCTGCGCGATCCGGAAATGCTGTTGCGCCTTTTTCATTTCATGGCGGAACACGGGCTGAAGCTGAGCACGACCACCGAATATAAGGTTGAGCAGGCGCTGCCCGCGCTGGCGGCGACGCCTCCGCGGGGCGCCGAGTTGTGGCTTTACATGCAGGAAACGCTGGTGCAGCCACATGCGGCCGACGCTCTGCGCGCGATGAACGCGCTCCGCCTGCTGGCGCTTCTGCTGCCGGAACTGAAGGGGATTGAGGCGCTGGTGGTGCGGGATTTTTACCATCGCTACACAGTGGACGAGCATTCGTTTTTGGCAATCGAGCATCTGCATCGTCTGAAAGAATCGAAATCGGAATGGGACCAGCGCTTTGCCGAGTTGAAGAGCGAACTCGAACAGCCGGAATTGCTTTACCTGGCGCTGCTGCTGCATGATTCCGGAAAAGCCGTGCCGGGTGAGAATCACGTTGAGGTCAGTCTGCAACTCACCGACAGTTGCACGGAACGGCTGGATCTTGATCCAGTGGATCGCGAGACGGTGCGATATCTGGTGGGAAGCCATCTCGAAATGTCGGCGGCGATGCGGCGGGACGTATTCGATCCCGCGAATGTGAAGTCGTTCGCCGAAAAAGTGGGCGCGCCCGAGCGCCTGAAGATGCTGTGCCTGCTGACGTATGCCGACATCAAAGCCGTGAACCCGGAGGCCATGACGCCGTGGAAAGCGGATAGCTTATTTCAACTGTATATTGCATCCGCGAATTACTTGAGCCGGAGTGCCGATGAGCGCGTGCACACGGGCGACGACGGCTCCGGCGTTGGACCGTCAACCCTTGCACATCTGCGGTCGCTGGCCCCGGTGGCGGGGAAAAAGATCAACGTTTTGCTGGAAGGAATGCCGCAAAGGTATTTGCGGATCCACGGCGCGACCGACGTTCTGGCGCATGCTGAAATGGCCGCCCGGTTGGGGCAGGACGGGGTCCAATTAAGTTTGAAGCAAGTCCGGCACTGGTATGAGCTGACGTTGATTACCACCGACCGGCCTTTCCTGTTTGCTTCGGTTTCCGGGGCGCTGGCCGCGTGGGGAATGAACATCGTGAAAGCGAACGCGTTTTCAAATGCCGCGGGCATGGTGGTGGATACTTTCTATTTCACCGATCGCTTTCGAACGCTGGAGATGAATCTGCAAGAATGGGAGCGTTTGAAAAAGAGTATCGCGGCGGTGGTCAAAGGAGAAGCCGACCTGGCGCGCATGCTGCGCGACCGCTTGAAATCGGAGAAGGCGGACGGTACTAAGGTCAAGATCGCGACCCAGATTGAATTCGACGATGGCTGCTCGGCGCACAGCACGCTGGTGCAGGTTCTGACCCAGGATCGCCCGGGTCTGCTTTACCGCATGTGCTCGCTGGTCTCGAAGCATGAGTGCAACATCGAAATCGCGCTGATCGAGACTGAGGGGCAGATGGCGATTGATGTCCTGTATCTGACCTCAGGCGGGGCCAAGCTGAGCGCGGAGCGGCAAGCGGGGCTGGGGCAGGCGCTGCGCGACGAACTTGCGGCAAAGTAGGCTTGTGTGGGGCGGACACTCCTGTCCGCGCTCTTGACCTTGGGGTTGATTTTGACCTTCCGAGTCAACTTTCAAAATCAACATCAACGGCAGCGGACAAGAGTGTCCGCTCCACACAAGACTAGCGATCCGCGTAATATCCCTCTCTGGTTTGCACGGTCAGGTCTTTGTGATTAACCTGCAAATTGACGTGATGATAGCCAGCGGCCGTGCTGTCTTTATCGGGTGTATAGCCCATGCTGTATTGGGTTCGAAGTTCCTCGATAATGCTGGAGTAGATCTCGCCGACAGACTCTTTCTTAGAGACCTCAAAGAAACGCCCACCCGTCTCCTTGGAAATCCGCGCAAGAATCTTCTTGCCATCGGTGCGCGGCTCCTCGGGATGACGTTGGCCTCCACTGGGACCGCCTCGACCGCCGCCGCCCGGATATCCACCTCCGCCACCGGGCCAGCCACCGCCACCTCCTCCGGGCCAACCGCCGCCGCCCCGGCCCGTTCCGCCGCCTCGCCTTTGGCCTTCGTTACGGTCTTCGCGGTGAGTTTCCGCGAAATAGATGGAGTAAACGACGGTGTCGGCACGTTGGGCGGACTCGATCGCGCTCTCCAAGTACGTCTTGCTGCCGCGATCGACGCCGTCCGAAAGAATGATGAGAGCCTTCCTACCCTGCTGCTTTTTCATTAGTTCGTTCGACGCCAGAAACACAGCGTCGTAAAGCTGGGCGCCGCCGTGGTGCGATCCCGAGCCAGAGCGAGAATCGTCGGAGTCGTTGGGATCGTTCGATCTTTTGTTGTTCGAGCCTGGGTCGTTCGAGCCCTCGTGGTCGGATGGCGTTTTGAGCAATTCGAGCGCCGCTTGCAGCTTTTCGCGGGATGAGGTCAAGTCCTGCAGCAGTTCCACTTCGCGATCAAAGTGGATGAGGAAGGCTTTGTCCTTGGCTTGCACCAGCATCTGATCGAGAAAACTCCGGCTTGCGTTGCGTTCCGCGTCGAGGACGTTACCGTGGCTGCGGCTGGTGTCGACGAGCAAACCCAGGGTGAGCGGGAGATTCGTTTCCTGCGAAAAATAGCGGATGGTCTGCGAGCGGCCGTCTTCCTGAAGCGTGAAATCATCTTTGGTGAGGTCGCGGATGATCTTGCCATGTTTGTCGCGAACCGTTACGGGCAGCGTCACTACCTTGACGTCGACGGCAATGGTGGTAGCGGCGTCCTGAGCCTGCATCGACGTGCCGAGTCCGGGGAGAGCAACCAGGGCCGCAATCAGCGCATAGGCAACCGGCTTCCACCCGGATGAATGGATCGCAATCGTTTCTTTACCTGGCCGGGGACTATCCGGCCGCGACTGACTCACTGTAGGTTCTCCATTCGTTTATCGTCTATCTCAGACGAATCTTAAGAGCGCCGAATCTGTACAGGAAAACAGAATAGACAGCCAGGATCGCCCCCGACCAACTCGGGAAGGCCACTGTCAACCGGTATAGGAGACCGGCCGCGACCGAATCGAACTGCTTTTCGGAGCTGGTCGTGACAGCGGACTTGGGCGCCCATGCGAGCATCGTTTTTCTCATTTAGGAGACCAGTTGTATGACTGGATGCGCGGCGACATAGTTGCAGTTGCCAGCGTCCTGTAAAAGCGAGGTCAATGCCGGGTAAAACTTCGTAAAGGGCAAATATGAGGCGTTTGGCGATGCTAAAGTTAGGTTATGCGATGTTTCTGGCAGAAGCCGCTGCGCCTTCTTACGACCTGCCTGCTCACAGCTGTGGTTCCTGCGATTCTGACAGTGCCAGGCTATGTTTTGGCGCAGGCCAAGCCAGCGAGAAACCTGGAAGACCCACAAACCACCAAGGCCGTGGGCACGATCAAGAGCATTCAGGGGGATTCCATCACAGTCGCGGCTGAATCCGGTGGCGAAGTCACGGCCAAGCTGATGGGCTCGACGAAAATCCTGCGCGTGCCGCCCGGAGAAAAGGATCTGAAAAACGCGAGTTCTCTCCAGGCACAAGACTTGCAGCCCGGGGATCGCGTGCTGGTTCGCGGACAGGCATCGACGAATGGGGCCGATCACACGATCGTCGCGCTCTCGGTGGTTGTGATGAAGCAAGCCGATGTGGCGGCGAAGCAGCAGCAGGATCGCGATGACTGGCAGAAACGAGGAGCGGGCGGGCTCGTCACTAAGGTGGACGCAGCGACGGGCATCATCACAATTTCATCCAGTGGAATGGGCGCGAACCGGAGTATCGCTGTCCGCCTGGCCAAGAATACGATCCTGCGCCGCTACGCGCCCGGCTCGGTGAAGTTCGACGATGCGAAACCGGCGCCGCTCGATCGAATCAGGGCGGGAGATCAGTTGCGCGCCCGCGGAACGCGCAGCCCGGATGGCAGCGAAGTAAACGCGGAGGAGGTTGTCACCGGCGCATTCCGCAATATTGCGGGAATCATCAAGGTGATCGACGCATCCAGCAACACGATGACGGTACAGGATGCGATCAGCAAGAGCTCGGTGGTGGTGAAGGTGTCTGCCGACTCGCAAATGAAAAAGCTGCCGCCGGAAATGGCGCAACGCATTGCGATGCGATTCAAAGGCGCGGCGGGCGGCGGTAACGGAGATCAACCGGGCGCCAACGGCCAGAGTACACGCGGGCAGGATAAGAGCGGGCAGGGTGCTCCGCCGATTGCCGCCAGAGCGCGGCCAGGGACTGAATCGCAGGCAGCGCAGGGGCCGGGCGGCGGCCCAGGCGGAAACGGTCCGCCAGATTTACAGCGCATGCTGAGCCGCTTGCCCAATAGCACGCTGGCGGATCTGCAGAAGGGCGATGCCGTGATGATCGTCTCGACCGAGGGCGGAGATTTGGGCGCGGTAACGGCAATCACGCTGCTGGCGGGGGTGGACGCCATCCTGACGGCGTCGCCAAGTCAAAGCTCTACGCTGCTGTCGCCGTGGTCGCTGGGCGCCTCCGGTGGAGAAAGTGAAGCCGCGCAGTAGCGAATGAATCTAAAACGATGTTTTCAATCAAAGTGATCTACCTGGAAAGAATAAGGTGTGAGTTGAAGCATTTATCAGTTTTCATTTTGGCAACTCTGATTTTGGCAATTCTGATTCCAGCGATGCTGATCGGGATGGCAGCACCGGCATCGGCACAATCGCAGGCCCAGTCATCAACAATGACAGGAACCTTGCGCGGGCAAGTGACGGATCCCTCAGGCGCGGTAGTCACGAACGCCACGGTGGCAGTCCTGGTATCCGGAGGACAAACGCATTCGGCTACAACTAACCACAGCGGCGGTTACGAAATCGGAAATCTGGCGCCGGGCAAGTACACGATCACGGCGAATGCTAAGGGATTCGCCGTGTTTGTGCAAAACGAGGTGGACGTAGCGGCGGGCCAGGTCGCGCAATTCAACATTGCGCTCGACATCAACGTGCAGCAGGAAAAGGTCAACGTGCAGGAAGAAACCCCGCAGCTCGACGTCAACCCATCAAGTAATGCGGGTGCAACCGTGCTCAGCGGCAAAGATCTGGAAGCGCTTCCCGACGATCCCGACGAATTGCAGTCTGACCTAGAAGCGCTGGCCGGACCGTCCGCCGGTCCCAATGGCGGACAGATTTACATCGATGGATTCACCGGAGGACAGCTTCCGCCGAAGTCCTCGATTCGCGAGATTCGCATCAATCAGAATCCGTTTTCGGCCGAGTACGACAGGCTGGGCTATGGACGGATTGAAGTCTTCACCAAACCCGGCACGGACAAATACCATGGACAGTTCTCCGTCGTGGGAAACAGTTCGGGACTCAATTCGCGAAATCCTTTTCTTCACGTCGATCCCGTGACTCATGTCGATCCTTTCCAGCCGTACTACTCGGTGATCTACATGGGCAACGTCGGCGGACCGATCAACAAGAAGGCATCATTTTTCTTCGACGTGCAGCGGCGCAACATCGACGAAGTTGCGATCGTAAACGCGACCGTCCTCGATTCCCCCCCCAACTACCAGCCGAAACGGTTCAGCGCGAGCGTGCCGAACCCACGGACCCGCACCAACCTGACGCCACGTCTCGACTACCAAATCAGCGCAAATAACACATTGACCGCACGCTATCAATACGAGAGTGATTCCCAGGACAACGCGGGCATCGGAGGGTTTGCCCTGGCCTCCACCGGTTACAACACTTCCTCCACCGAACACACCGTGCAAATCAGTGACACGCAGATCCTGGGGGCAAAGATGGTGAATGAAACTCGCTTTCAGTATCGGCGCGAAAACGAGCGGCAGACGCCGTTGAGCGCGGTCTTGACCCCAACCATCAACGTGCCGGGGAATTTTATCGATGGAGGCGACAGTTCGGGACTGCAGACGGACCACACGGATCATTACGAGATGCAGAACTACACTTCGTTGTCCCAGGGCAAGCACTTCGTGAAATTCGGGGGCAGATTGCGGGCGGTACACGAAGTCAACGCGTCCAGCGCCGGGTTCAACGGCACCTACACTTTTCCGGATCTCCAGACATACGCCAATGCGCTGCAGAATCATCCGAACGGCACTCCGAGCCAGTATTCCATCAATGCAACCCCGAGCGGCGCGGCTGCCACGGTGTCGGTTACGGTGGTGGACGCGGGTCTGTATATCCAGGACGATTGGAAGGTGCGTCCCACTTTCACGGTGAGCGGCGGGCTGCGTTTTGAAACGCAGAATGCGATCCACGATCATGCGGACTGGGCGCCCCGGGTGGGCTTTGCGTGGGGCATTGGCGGTGGAGGAAAGACTGCGCCGAAAACCGTGCTGCGCGGCGGCTTCGGCCTGTTTTACGATCGCTTCTCCGAAAACCTCGTTCTGAATACGGATCTTTTTAACGGCATGACGCAGAAAAAGTACGTTGTGGCTAGTCCTTCGTATCCAATCCCCCCGGCGGTGGATACGTTGCCGGCCAGCACGCAGTCGATCTACCAGATCGCTTCGGGATTGCACTCCCCCTACATTATGCAGACGGCGTTCAGCCTGGAGCGGCAACTCACAAAGATCGCCAACGTTACGGTGTCGTACCTCAATGCCCGCGGCGTACACCAATTCGTTTCGCTGAACGTCAACGCGCCCACTCCGGGCACCCCCGGATCGTTGCCTCCGAATCCATTGCCAGACCAGGGTCCGATCAATCGGTATTCGTCGGATGGAGTGTTCCGGCAAAATCAGCTCATCACGAACTTCAACATCCGAGCTGGCACAAAGGTTTCGCTCTTCGGCTTCTACAGTCTGAACTATGCGAACAGCGACTCCTCGGGCGCTTCCAGTTTTCCGTCCGATCAATACAATCTCGGCGGCGACTATGGACGCGCTTCCTTCGATACCCGGCACCGACTATTTCTCGGCGGTACCATCAGTCTCCCTTATGCGTTCCGCTTGAGCCCGTTCATGGTCTTGAATTCGGGATCGCCCTATAACGTGATTGTGGGACAGGACTTGAATAACGACAGCGTGTTTAACGATCGCCCGACACTTGCGACGAACCCTTCCGGCGCGTGTCTTTCGTTGACGGCGATCTGCCACTACAATCCATCTCCCACCGCGTCGGATGTGTTGGTCCCTATCAACTACCTGACCGGGCCCGCTAACTTCTCTCTCAATCTGCGCCTGGCAAAAAGCATCGGCTTCGGACCAGAGAAAGCGAAGCCGGCAGATGCAGGCGCCGGTCCCAGCGGCGGCCCTTTCGGTGGCATGGGCGGCGGCGGGCACGGTCCCGGCGGCGGCGGTGGACGCGGAGGGCCCGGTGGAGGTCCGGGAGGCGGGGGCATGGGCGCGACAACCAACCGGCGCTACAATCTGACCTTGAGTATCAACGCGCGCAACGTTCTCAACCGCGTGAACGCGGCGAATCCTGTGGGAAATTTGGGTTCCGACTCGTTCGGGAAATCGGTTGCTCTGGCGGGTGGGCCGTTCTCGAGTGGGGCGGCCAATCGAAAAATTGAACTGCAGGCGATGTTCAGCTTCTAGGTCCGCGACCGCAACGACTAGTTGTGCAATGGAGCGACGGGCGTTCCGCCGGGCGGGGCGCCCGGCGCTCCATTGCATGCCTCATCAGCCGCGCTACGTGGAGTAATCCGCGTTGATCCGCACATACTCAGCGGTTAAATCGGTGGTAAGAAACCGCACCGATTGGTGGCCGCGCCCTAGCTGCACACGAATGTCGCAGACCGGCTGCGCGAGAGTGCGGTGCGCTTGCTTCTCATTGAAGGCACAGGCGACTCCATCGCGACAAACCTTTTGCCTGCCAATAAAAATCTGAACGCGAGATGGATCGAGGGGCACACCCGACCTTCCGACGGCCGCGAGAATACGTCCCCAATTCGGATCGGCGCCTGCCCACGCGGTTTTGACCAGCATGGAGTGAGCAATGGTCCGCGCCACTTGTAGCGCCTCTTCCCTAGTCCGCGCCTGTTCGACGAAAAGACGGATCACATGCTGTACGCCTTCGCCGTCGCCGATAATCTGCTCGGCTAGAGACTGACACACACTGGTCAGGGCCGCCGCCAATTTCTTTCGGGTGCTGACGTTTTTTGCCCGCGCTCCGCTGCCGCCGCTGGCGAGCAGCAGTACCGTGTCGTTGGTGGAAGTGTCGCCGTCGATGGACATGCAATTCAACGAATCGTTGCAGGCCTCGCGCAGAAGAGGTTGCAGCTCACGCGAACTCGCACCCACGTCAGTGAACAAATACACGAGCATGGTCGCCAGTTGCGGATGGATCATGCCGGCGCCCTTCGCGATACCTAACACGGTGACTTCTGTCGAGCCTTCTGTCGACGAAGCGCGGAAGCGCGCGGAAGCGATCTTCGGCCGCGTATCGGTGGTCATGATGGCGTGGGCAAATGCGAGAACACCTTTGTGACTGGCGCATCGCGCCGCAATAAGTCCTGGCAAGTTTGCACAGATCTTTTCCGCCGGCAGCGGAACTCCGATGATGCCCGTCGAGGATGGAAAGACTTCGGCAGCGGGAACATCGAACAGGTTTCCGGTGTCGCGACAAACCCGTTCGCAGGCTTGAATGCCGGCGCGTCCGGTGGCGCAGTTGGCGTTTCCGGAATTCACTACGACGGCACGAATGCGCCCGCCTGTCGAGAGCAACGACGCGCGGCCAACTTCCACGGGAGCGGCGACCACGCGATTCTGCGTAAACAGCGCGGCTGCGGTCGCGCCACCGGCGGCTTCCACCAGCGCGAGGTCCGGCCGGCCACTGGCTTTAATTCCGGCAGCGACGGCGGAGAAAGAGAATCCCATGGGCAAACGAATTTTCTCGGGAGAACGGCGGAGTGAGGTCATGCCTGAATCTTCAACCAGTTTTTGGGCGGCGGCAGGATTGCGAACGTGGGCAGATCTCCCCGGATCATCGGGACTTCGTCGCAGCGATAGAGCCTGGGGCATTGATAGCAATCTTTATGGATTTTGTCGGGAAGATCCTGGTGATTCGCGACAGTGAATCCCATGCGTGAGAAAAATTCTGGAATGCGAGTAAACAGGCACACGCAGGTGACTTTGTGTTTTTCCGCTTGCGCCAGCAGCGCCTTGACCAGACGTCTGCCGCCACCGCCGCTTTGGCTGGCAGGATCGACGGTAATCGAACGAATCTCGGCCAGGTGCACGCCATAGAGGTGAAGAGCGCCGCATCCGATGATGCGTTCATTGTGCTCGAGGACGACAAAGTCGCGAACGTTCTCGCAGATCTCCGCGAGCGAACGCGGCAGGAGAGTGCCGTCGGTGGAGTAGGCGGCGATGAGCGCGTGAATCTGCTCGGCATCGGGAAGCACCGCTTCACGCGTGCGCATGGGTTTCCCCGCGCCGCGTCCGAGCGGATTTCTTTTTTTCTTTCCCGACTTCTTTGCTGTTTTTCTTGCTGTCATCGTGCGGGGATTGCCTACGCAACGCCGCGTCCAACGCCTTGACCACCTGATCCACGTGCCTCTTCTGTATCACGTAAGGCGGCAGAAAGCGCAACACGGTTTCGTGCGTGCGGTTGATGATAATCCCTTCCTGCAGCAGTTGCTTGGTTACGGCCTTCGCCAGTTCAGGCGAGTCCAGATCCACGGCCAGCATCAGGCCCGCGCCGCGGACGTCCTGAATCGATTTGTGCTTCTTGTCCAGCGCTTC
>Ga0209890_10000226_pt1 | contig 26446 bp, 18 predicted proteins | sample OrgsoiDNA2013049_FD_185799 | JGI IMG/M metagenome (GOLD analysis project Ga0209890, IMG submission 185799) | Permafrost soil microbial communities from the Arctic, to analyse light accelerated degradation of dissolved organic matter (DOM) -... | ecosystem: Environmental > Terrestrial > Soil >... | reverse complement strand
GACGTCAGCCCCGCCCGCCTTCAGAGCGATGGCCAGGTTGGCCGTCTCGCTGGTCACGTGCAGGCAGGCGCCGAGGCGCAGTCCCGCAAGGGGTTGCTCACGCTCGAATCGCTCACGAATCAGCCTGAGGACGGGCATCTCGAGGGCAGCCCAATCGATGAGGCGCTCACCCTCGTCGGCGCGGGTCAGGTCGGCGACGTCACTGTCGATGGCAGCGCTTGTGGTCATGGTTTCTCCGCTCAGGTGGTGACGGGCACGAGCAGGAGCCGCCTGCGGCGGCACACCCGCGTGCGCCGAGAGAGTTCTATCAGGATGGAGCGGCCGCTCGCGCCACAGCCGCAGCGTCGCCACGATGACCGCCCTTGTACCGGCCATGATGCGCGTTCATGGCGGCACGCCGCTTCGCCCTAGAATCCCGGGCAGATGATGGCGGACACGCAGCAGCGTCGCTGAGCGGCGACGATCGTGGCCCGACCACCATGAGCAGCGGCGCCCCGGGATCGAAGTCTGCCGCGGCCGCGGACCGGTCGAGGTTGTGGACCGCGGCATCCATCGTGGCCATGCTCATCGTCGGCGCGAGCCTGGTCATCGGGCGCCGACCCGACGCTGTCACCAACCCGCAGTTCTGGGCGGACGACGGCAGATACTGGTTCGCTGACGCCTAAAACCTCGGCATCCGCGCCGTCCTGAAGAGCGACGAGGGGTACCTGCTGACGCGGCCACGGCTCGTCGCTGCCCCCGTGGCGGGCTTGAGCCTCAGCCGTGCGGCGCTCGTGTTCAACCTGGTCGGTATCGCCGTGCAGGTTGCGCCCGCCGCGTTCTTCATGTCCCGCCGCTTCGAACACGTCGCCCCCCGGGCGTGGGTGCGGGCGCTGGTTGGCCTTGGGTACCTGCTCATCCCCCACCTTCGAGTTGAACGTGACCCTCACCAACGCGCAGTGGCACCTTGCGCTCCTCGCGGTGATGGTTCTCAGTGCCCGACCGCCGCGAACGGCGGCCGGTCGTGGGTTCGACCGGGCAGTCCTCGTGCTCTCGGGCCTGACGGGGCCCTTCGCCCTCGTCCTGCTGCCGGCGGCGGTTGCTCGCACTGCCATCGAGCAATCGCGCCGTCGCTGGTTCGGGACTCTCAGCGTGGTGCTGCTGGCCACTCTCGTGACCCAAGCGGTGGCGGTGGCGATGGGCCATCGTGATCCGGTGGCCCCGCTTGGCATCTCCTTCTCCAACCTGGTGACCATCGTCGCCGACCGCGTGGTCCTGCCCGGCACCTTCGCAGAGGAGGGCCACGCGCACGTGTTCACGGCGGGCTCGACGCACGGGGTGGCCATCGCAACGCTCATCACAGTGGTGGCACTGATCGTCATCGTCTTCGCACTCCTGCGCGGCGGTGCTCCATTGCGAATCTTCCTGATCACCTGCGCCGCACTGACCGGGTTGTGCCTGGTCGCCCCAATCGCGACGCAACCGAAGCTGAGCGCATGGACCTCGCTGGCGACCTCGGATGGCGGCGAGCGCTACTTCCTGATCGCCGAGGTGGCGTGGTTTGTCTGCGTCGTCTGGGTGATCTCACGCCTCCCCGTACCGGGTCTCCGTCCGCTGGCCTGCCTGGCGCTGGGGGTGACCTTCGCCAGCGGGCTCCTGGCCTCGTGGTCGTATGCCCCGTACACCGACTTTCAGCCCGCTCGGTACACCCAGCTGCTCCGTCAGGCCAGCCCCGGCATCACCATCGTCGTGCCCATCAATCCCGGCTGGCAGATGAGGTTGACCCGGCATTGAGCGCGCTTGGCGCAGCCGGCACGGCGCCCCGGGCGCACGGCGAGCAGGTGGCCACACCGGCCTTCACACACTGGTAGGCTGGGCGGCGAATGTCGGACGAGCGCACAGCACAGCGAAGCACAGGCCGCGCCAGCGTGCATGTCGAGGGCCCGGTGGATGTCGGGGTGGGCGGCCTCCCTGTCGAGCCGCACCAGCAGGTCCCGCGCGGCGACCTCGACCGCATCTACGAGAGCCGCTTCAGCCGCGACGATGCGGCTTCCAAGGACACCGTCTGGGTTGAGGTCTGCGCGTACCTGCAGCGATTCGTCGACGCCGGTGCCCCTGTCCTCGACGTTGCCACCGACCGCGGCCACTTCATCCGTAACATCCGCGCCCGCGAGCGCTGGGCGACCGACATCAGGGACGTCCGCGAGCACCTGACGCCGGGCATACGTTTCGTGCAGGTCAGTGGCACCGGGATGAGCAGCGTTCTGCCCAACGACCACTTCGGCACGGTCTTCATGAGCAATTACCTCGAACATCTCGGCGACTCGGATGTCGTCGTCGAACAGTTGCGCCAGGCGTTCGCGGTCTGCCGCCCCGGCGGCCGCGTGGTGATCCTTCAACCCAACATCCGTCTCGTCGGCGGCGCGTACTGGGACTTCCTCGACCACAAGACGGCCCTGACGGAGAAGAGTCTGCGCGAGGCGGCGGAGCTGGTCGGGTTCACCACCCGTCACCTGGTGACGAGGTTTCTGCCCTTCACCACAAAGACCCGCCTCCCCCAGACGGCGGGACTTGTGAGGATGTACCTTCGCTTCCCGCCGGCCTGGCTGCTGCTTGGCAAGCAGAGTCTCTACGTGGGTGAACGCGTCCGGGGACAATGACGGGCCCTTGCCGGCCGGGTCAGAGCGTGATGATCGACGTGTGCGGGCGGCCGCCGAGACGGTCCGCGCCGCCCAGGCCGCTCAGTTCGACGAGAAAGACCAGCCGCGAGACCGTGGCGCCCATCCGCTCCACGAGGTCAACAGTGGCGGACGCGGTGCCGCCGGTGGCGAGCAGGTCGTCGGCGATGACCACGCGATAGCCGGCTGACAGAGCGTCCGTGTGCATCTCCAGGATCGCCTCCCCGTACTCCAGGGAGTAGGCGACGGACTCCACGGCGGCGGGCAGCCGTCCCTGCTTGCGCACCGGTACGAAGCCCGCTCCCAGGACGTAGGCCAGCGCTCCGCCGAGGAGGAAGCCGCGAGCCTCGATGCCCACGATGGTGTCGACCGGTCCGGGGCGGCACGCGTTGGCAAGTTCGTCGACGGCCTCGTGGAAGAGGACAGGGTCACCGACGAGCGTGGTGATGTCGCGGAAGAGGATCCCCGGGCGCGGGAAGTCGGGCACGACGCGAAGGGCGGCGGCGAGTCGCGACACCACGGACTCGCGCTCAGCGTCGGTTGGAGAGTCGGCCGGAGGCAGTGGCATCGCTGACGGATTCTACCCGTGCCAATGCACGATTCCATCGTCGCCACCAGAACATGCTCTGCCAATGACGGAGCCACTGGGCGGGCGCGGGCGGCCCTGACTTGGCATACTCTTGCGGCAGCGGCAAGCCGCTGCCGCCGCACGCAATGCTGCCTCACATGAGACCTGATGCCCAAGACCGAGAGTGATCTCCCCGTGCCCGGCGTTTCGCCGGCGACGTCGCCGATCGCGGAGTACGGAGCCGAGTATTACGCCAGCCACTGCGGAATCGCGTACGAACGCAACGAGCACTGGCTGAGGTTCTTCGGGGGCGTCGCCGAGCACATCGCGCGCGACATCGCTCCAGGTTCGTCTCTCGACGTCGGTTGTGCGATGGGCTTCCTGGTCGAGGCGCTCGCCGATCGCGGCATCGACGCGCACGGCATCGACATCTCCGAGTATGCCATCAGCCAGGTCCGTCCGGACATGCGCGATCGCTGTCACGTGGGCTCGGCGTTGGAGCCCTTCGGACGGCGCTTCGACCTGATCACGTGCATCGAAGTCATCGAGCACATGTCCCCCGCCGACGCCGAGGGCGTGGTGCAGAACATGTGCGCCCACACCGACGACATCGTCTTTGCGTCAACGCCCATCGACTACCGGGAGGAGACGCACATCAATGTCAATCCTCCCGAGCACTGGGCGGAGCTCTTTGCCCGCTTCGGTTTTCAGCGTGACCTCACCTACGACGTGGGTTACCTGGCGCCCTGGGCAATGCGCGTCCGGCGCTCTCGGGACCCGCTGCCGCGACTGGTTCGCGAGTACGAGCGCGAACTCTGGCGGCTCCGCGACGAGGCGCAGCAACGTAATGCAGTGGTCATCGCCCAGCAGGCTCGCATCGAAGAGCTCGGCCGCGCCGCTCGCGAGACACTGGTGCACGAGCGTGACGGCCTCCTCGCCGAGAACGAGAGGCTGTCCTCGGACCTGGGCATCACTCAGCGCCTGCTCATGGCGACGAGCGCAGACCTGAACAACCTCCGCGGCAGCGGCGCGGGCAGGGTTGCCGCTGCCGTGCAGCGCAGCGCGCTGGTGATGGCGCCATCCGGGACCCGCCGCCAGCGCTCCCTTCACCGCCTCGTCCGCGCCGCCATCCTTCTTCGCGAGGCCGGTCCTGCCGGGCTTCGACGGGCGATGCGCGAGAGGAACCGTGGCCAGGCAGGCACAGTGCAGGAGCAGTACGACGAGTGGCGCACCCGCCATGAGCCCACGTGGACAGACCTCAACCGCATGCGCCACGAGAACCTCCTCTGGACGGCGCGGCCGATGGTGAGCATCATCATGCCGACGTACAACCCCCGCCGTGACTGGCTCGAACCGGCGATCGATTCCGTCCTTGGGCAGGTGTACGAGAACTGGGAGCTCTGCATCGCCGACGACGCCTCGACGGCGCCACACGTGGCGGACATCCTGGAGCGATATGCCGCCTCCGATCCGCGCATCAGGTTCGTCAGGCGTGACACCAACGGCGGCATCGCCGCGGCGTCGGCAAGCGGGCTGGAGATGGCCAGGGGCGAGTTCGTGGCGCTCCTCGACCATGACGACCTGCTTCGGCCGCACGCGCTTCACCGCGTCATCGAGCTGTTGCAGACCGAGCCCGATCTCGACGTCGTGTACTCGGACGAAGACATGCTGCAGCCCGACGGCACGTTCGGCAAGCCGCACTTCAAGCCTGACTGGTCGCCGGATCTCCTCCTCTCGGTCAACTACATCACACATTTCCTGGTCATTCGTCGCCGCCTCGTCGAACAGGTCGGAGGGTTCCGCCCTGGCTTCGACGGCGCCCAGGACCACGATCTCGTGCTGCGAGCCACGGAGAAGGCCCGGGGTGTCGGCCACGTCCCTGACGTTCTCTACACGTGGCGACAGGTGCCCGGTTCGGTCGCGCTGGCCGGTGACGCCAAGATGTACGCGTACGATGCCGGTGTGCTCGCGGTCGAGGACGCCCTGCTGCGCCGCGGCCTGTCCGGCCACGTGACGCGCGCCGAGGACCTGGGCAGGTACCACGTTCGGCTCGACATCGTCGGCCAGCCCCACGTGGCCATCGTCATTCCGACGCGCGACCGGGTGGAGCTGCTGCGTATGTGCATCGACAGCATCGAGAGTCTCTCGACGTATGCCAACTGGTCGATCACCATCGTCGACAACGACAGCGTCGACCCCGAGACACTCGCCTACCTCGACAACACGCGCCACCACGTGGTGCGCCGGGCTGGTCACTTCAACTACTCACGCCTTGTCAACGTGGGCCGCAGCCACATCGACGCGCCGTACATGCTGACGGTCAACAACGACGTGACCGTGATCAGCCCCGATTGGATCGAAGCTCTCCTCGAGCAGGTTCAGCGACCCGAGGTCGGCGTCGCGGGCGGCCGTCTCCTCTACCCGGACGGGCGCGTGCAGCACGAGGGGATCGGGGTCGGCAACGTCCGGGGGGGATACATCGCGGCGAATCTCGACGCGTGGTGGATGGGACGAGTGATCCGCGACGTCAGCGCCGTCACGGGGGCGTGCCAGATGATCAAGGTGTCTGCCTTCGACGAGGTCGGTGGGTACGACGAGACCCTGCAGGTGGGATTCAACGACGTCGATTTCTGCCTGCGCGTGCACGAGGCCGGCTACCTCGTCGTGTACACGCCCCACGCCGAGTTGTATCACCCGGAGAGCGCGTCACGCGGCCGGGCGCTCGACCCGGTGGCCGACTACGACCTGTTCTGGAAGCGATGGGGCGTCGAAGGCGGCATCCACGACCCCTATCTGAGCCCCCACATCCGTGACCTCAACCCTCTGCAACTGCGTCTCGGCCGCATCCCCATCGACCGCTGACACGGTCCTGCCGAGCGCCACTCAGCCCACGGCGGGCGAAGGCAGCGGCGCACTCGCGTTGCGCCGGCGCAGGGACTTCTTGCCGGGTCGGCGTCCGACCGGCACATACGTGAAGCCAAGGTCAGCGAGGACGTGCTCGTCGAGGAGGTTGCGGCCGTCCACGATGATGCGACGGCGAACGAGGCTGGCGATGCGACGCCAGTCGAGTGTGATGAACTCGGGCCACTCTGTGACCACCAGCACCGCGTCGGCCCCGCGCACACACTCGTAGGCGTCCGCGCAGATGGTGACGTTGGGGATGATCTCCGCCGCCTTGGGACCGGCTACGGCGTCGTAGGCGGCGACGTGCGCGCCGAAGTCGACCAGCTGGCGGATGACGTCGATGGACGGCGCCTGACGGAGGTCGTCAGTGCCGGCCTTGAAGGCGAGCCCGAGGACAGCCATCCTCTTGCCGCTGAGCGATCCGCCGACCGCCTCCTGGACCTTGACGACGAAACGCCGTCTCTGTTGGAGATTGACCTCGGTGGCAGCCTTGAGAAGCCAGAAGTAATGACCATGCAGACCGGCGGTCTCGTCGAGCGCTGCGACATCCTTGGGGAAACAGGAGCCACCGAAACCGAGACCGGCGTTGAGGAACGCGCGCCCGATGCGAGGGTCCGTGCCGAGACCGTCGGCGACCACGTCGATGTTGCCGCCTATCAACTCGCAGAGGCGTGCCATCTCGTTGATGAACGAGATCTTCAGCGCCAGGAAGGCGTTGGAGCCGTACTTGATCATCTCCGCGGAGGTGGCGTCCGTCTGCATGACAACGGTGTTGAGTTCTACGAAGAGAGCCGCCACGCGTGCCTGGGCGCTCTCGTCGTCACCGCCGATGACGACTCGCGACGGGTGGCGGCAGTCGTGGAGGGCACTTCCCTCGCGGAGGAACTCGGGGCAGGTGAGCACCGGAGCCTTGAGACGATCACGCCGCGACGACTCGATGAGCGCCTGGGTCGTGCCCGGCGGGACCGTGCTCTTGATGACCACGACGGTGGCGGCACCGACATGCTTCTTCAGCTGCCCGAGTGCGGCGCGCACCTGGCGCAGGTCGGCTCCTCCATCGGGGAGGGGCGGTGTTCCCACAGCGATGAAGACGATCCCCGCGCCGCGCACCGCATCGGCAATGTCATCGGTGACCGACAACCGTCCGTCGTCCATGACCGCGGTCAGGAGCTCCTGGAGGCCGCTCTCGTGAATCGGCGCGATGCCTCGTCGCAACTGTTCGAGGCGCTCCGGGGCCTCCTCGACGACGCGGACGTGCCGACCGGTTTCAGCCAGCCATGCGGCCGTGACTAGCCCGACGTAGCCGGCGCCGATGACGGCAATCGTGCCATCATCCATGGCCGTATCGGCGCTGGTCATCGGCCGCGAATCATACCGACACCCGCCGCGTCGGCGGTTCGAGGCAGGAGGAATGTGTGGGCCGCGTCGTGGTCACCGGAGGGGCGGGCTTCCTGGGATCGCACCTCTGCGAGCGGTTGCTCGCGCGCGGGGACGAGGTGATCGCGGTGGACAGCCTGATAACCGGTCGGCGCGAGAACGTCGAGCACCTCATCGGCACTGGCGGTTTCATACTTCGCGAAGCCGATATCACGCAGCCGTGGGACGTCGAAGGAGCTGTTGACGGGGTCATGAACTTCGCGTCCCCTGCGTCGCCGATCGACTATGCCCGCCTGCCCATGGAGACGCTGCTCACGGGAACTGTGGGGACCCTCAATGCGCTCGACTTGGCGCGTCGAAAGAGCGCCCGCTTCATGCAGGCCTCCACTTCCGAGATCTACGGCGACCCACTGGTTCACCCACAGACGGAGGACTACTGGGGCAACGTCAACCCCATCGGACCACGCGCGATCTACGATGAGGCCAAGCGTGTGAGCGAAACGTTCGCCACGGCGTTCCAGCGGCGCCATGGATTCGACGTGCGCATCGTCCGCATCTTCAACACGTATGGACCGCGGATGCGCCGCAATGACGGGCGAGCGGTGCCCGCCTTCCTTACCCAGGCGTTGGCAGGTCAGCCTCTCACCGTCTTCGGAGACGGTTCGCAGACACGGTCGTTGTGCTATGTCGATGACCTCATCACGGGCATCCTGCAGCTGTGGGACAGCCAGTATGCGCTCCCCATGAACATGGGCAACCCCGAGGAGGTCACCATGCTGCAGCTTGCCGAACTGGTGCGGTCCATCACCGGGAGCACGAGCGACATCGAGTTCCTGCCGCTGCCCCAGGACGACCCATCGCGGCGCCGCCCTGATATCGCCAGAGCGCGGGATATCCTCGGTTGGGCGCCGACCATCGACCTGCGTGTGGGGCTCACCATGACAGCCGCATGGTGGCGCGACACAGCCGAGGTCTAGCGTGTGCCGCGCGCCGTCCAGGTGCGGTAGCGCAGCAGCGTCACCAGCGCCTTCATCCCGTCCGCCGCGGTGAGCTTCTTGCCCTCCGCCCTCGAGCGCGCCGCGTAGGAGATGGGAACCTCGTAGATGCGCTCGCCGAGTCGGAGCAGCTTGCTGGTGATCTCGGGTTCGATCTCGAAGCCACGCGCCTTCAGGTCCAGAGACAGCGCGACCTGGCGTGGCATGACCTTGTAACAGGTCTCCATGTCGCTGAGGTAGCAGTTGTAGAGGATGTTGGTGGCCAGCGTGACCACGCGGTTGCCGATGACGTACCAGAAGCTGAATGACGCGTGGCTGGAGAAGGAGCGGGTGCCGTAGACGACGCGCGCGCGGCCTTCACGAATGGGTTTGAGCAGCAGGGGATACTCCGAGGGCGAGTACTCGAGGTCGGCGTCCTGGATGATCACGACCTCGCCACTCGCCTGCTCGAGGCCGGTGCGCACGGCCGCGCCCTTGCCGCGGTTTCGCTCGTGGCGAAAGGCGCGAACCCGCGCGTCGGAGGTGGCCGCTTCCATGACCGCCCACGTGTTGTCCGTCGAGCCGTCGTCGATGAGGATGACCTCCATCTGCTCGTCGACGCGGAGGACCTCGTCGAGCACCTCCTGCAACGTGGAACCCTCGTTCAGCGCGGGGATCAGGACGGACAGATAGGGTGGCTGGCTCACGGCGTCCGACCCTATCAGGTTGCCGCGGCGGCGCCGGGTGACCCCGGGCGACGGGGACGGCGGCCCAGAGCGGCCGGGATGAGCCACAGCGCACCGATGCCGACGACGCCGAGTGCGCTGGTAGCCAGGCCCGCGGACACGCTGGCCGGGTGATAGCGGAGGCTGACCACGTGGTGCCCGGCCGGCACTGAGACGCTCTGGAACAGCACGTCCGCGGGACGCAGGGTCGTGGTCGAGCCGTCAACCGTGGCGGCCCAATCCGGCGAGTACGACTGCAGCACCACGACCGTTGCCGGAGCCGCCGCCGTGACCTCCAGGTCCACCGCCCCGGGATCCTGCCGGGTGACCGCGACGGTCGCCGCGCCGCTGGGCAGCGATGGTGCGCCGGTCTCGATGACGACCGGGCCGAGTGGGTCCGTCGCCAGCTTGACGACAGCGTCGTTCTCGCCGCTGACAGTGGTCACCGAGGAGGCCGCGAACGTGAATGGCCGTGCTCCCTCCACCTGGCTGATGACGAAGCCCGGGGCCTGGTACACCGGTGACGCACCGGCCGGGACGGCGCCCGGCGGCGACAGGTAGTAGCGCACCCCGGCGGCTGCGAGCCAAGCCGGGCGCGGATTGGCGAGTTGTGTGTAGTCGGTCGAGTCGTTGTAGCCGGGGTCGGCGTGGCTCCAGAACAGGCGAACACGGGGGTCGATGGTGACGTCGTAGCCGCGCACGTCGCGTACCCCGTACGTGGTGGTGAGGTTCGGGATGAGCGCGAGGGCCGGGGCGGCCACGGCGCCGTCGCCCACGTGGGTCTGCAGCCAGGCCATCGCCGGGCTGGGCGGCGGGACGTCGGCGAGCGGTACCCGCGGCTGGAAGGGACCGGCGAAGATGGCCGCCTCGGCGAGCACCAGGCAGGCCAGTCCGCCGGCCGCCCCGGACCGGCCGCTGCCCATGGCGGCCGCACCGAGAAAGCAGACTGCCGCCAGCAGGCTGATGGCGGCCAGCAGGATCCAGAACCCGATCCTCCCATGCCAGCTGGGGAGCAGGCTGTCCACTCCGCTGCCCTGGGCCGCGAGAACAATGCCCATGGCGACCACGCCGGCCAGCGCCGCCGCGCCGACGCCCAGCAGTGCCGGCGCCGCGCTCGTCGACCAGCGCGGTGACCACCAAGTGCGCATGTCGACGACTGCCTGGAAACCGAGCCCGGCAAGGGCGGACATGCCCAGGCAGATGATCGCCAGCATGCGCGGGCTGCTGCTCGAGGAGAGCAGCGGGAGACGGCCCGCGATCGGCGCCAGCGGCCCGTAGACCACGCCGGCGGCGAGGACCACGGGAACACCAAGTGCCACCGCGACCGAGCGTTTCTTCAGCCACGCAGCCGCCGCCCCCAGGCACCCCAGGAACAGCGCCGCCACACCGACGAAACCCGTCGCCTCCAGGTAGTTGGGAAGCGGGCCACCTGCACCGTCGATCCCCGGGTTGCCGAACGCGTTGGGGATGATCCAGCTCATCGCCTCACGGACCTGGAGGTGGGCAAAGCCGGCACCGCTGGAGGCACGGTCGCTCACCAGGGTCGAGTTGCGAAGCTCGGCGAGGAAGGGCACCAGTTGAACGCCGGCAAGGACGGTCCCGAGTGCCGCGGCCACCACGAGGCCGATCGTCGCCTCCCAGCGCGACCGCTCCTGGGCGAGGGCGCGAACCGCCGCGTAGAAGGCGAGCATCAAGCCGAGGTGCAAGGTGGTCTCCGCGTGGCCCGCGAAGAACTGCAGTGCCACGGCGACCGCCAAGCCCGCCAGCGCTGTCCTCCTTCGCGTGCGCAGCCACAATTCCACGCAGGCAAACGCCCAGGGAAAGATGGACGCCACCGCCGACTGCGGGTGGCCGAGCCAGTCGACCATGAAGGAGCTGCATGCGTAGGCGATGCCGGCGACGATGGCGGCGCTGAAGCCGACTCGCAGCTGTCGGAGGAAGGCGCCCATCCCCACACCGGCCACAACCAGCTTGAGGAGCATTGCCAGGCTGTAACCGTGAGCCGGCGAGAACGGCAGCGCCAGGAGCGTGAAGGGTGAGAACACCGCCGACTGGTCGTTGGCGAGGAGAGGCGCTCCGGCCAGTGCGTTGGGGTTCCACAGGGGGATGTGACCGGAAAGCCACTGCGCACGCACCGTGGTGAGCCACGGCACGAACTGGGTGACGGGGTCGGCGACAAGCGCGTTGCGAGGAGGCTGGGGCGGTCCGCCGCCGCTCCACGGTGGAATGTTCTTGAGGATGTCGCCGCCGATCAGGCCGTCCTGGCCGGCGAGTACGGTGCGCCATAGCACGACGAACACGACGGCGACGCAGAGCAGGTACAGCGCCGGCCACGTCCTCGCTCGGCGGATTCTCTCAGGGATCAAGGGCTCTGACCGCCGTTCACCGGCGTGGTGGTGAAGGTCACGCAATAGCTTGAAGACCAGGCTCCGGTTTTGCCGCTCACCGTCAACAAGGTGATCGGCACACCGCCGGAGCCGGTGATGGCCGCGCCGATGTCCGGGCTCGACGTCAGGTAGTCGGAGAGGTACAGGCCGTCGGCGGCGACCGCGGGCACGAGCCGTCGGTTGAACGAGCCAGCGGCGGTGTTGAGAATCACCCGCAGGCCGGGCGACTTGGCCAGGAGGTCCAGGGCGCTTCCCACCAGGGTCCGCGACACGGCGACCCGTGCGTATGTGCGCACACCACTGCGCTGCGGAACGATGACCGGCGAACCGAGCTTGACGCAGGTGGTGCTCTCGACGGATTCTGGCGACGGCCTTACCGAGACGCGCTGCAGCAGAACCGCCGAGGTCCCGAGGACGCTGACCATGCGGTAGTTGTCGAGGAGCGCGCGGAAGGTTGCCGGCTCGTCGAACGCTGCGTATCGATCGTCGATGGTCAGGTAGCTGTAAATGATGTACTCGGGGGCTATGGGGCCGAGCAGAAAATCGGCGTCCTGCTGGTCGAGCCACGGTGTGTACGCGGTGTATGACTGCAGCACGGGCCGCGGGTCCCAGTGCAGGTTGGCCTGCTCGTAGAAGATCCCGATGTCCCACGGCATCACGTCGATCGTGGATCCCCTGGTGGCCGCCGGGAGGGCACTGATGGTGCCCTGGTAGTAGTCGTGCGCGCTGCTCAGCGGTGCTGCCTCCAATCCCTGTCTCACGCTGCTGCTGAAGATGGCGTTCAGCGCGGTGCGATAACCCGCGAGCCGGTCGCCCGCGCCTGTGAAGCCGGAGAGGTCGGTGGAACGCCAGCCCACCCCAAGGGCCATGCAGGCCACCAGCACTGCGACTGGGACCGCCTGGCGACGCGACATCCAGGCCCGGACGCCTGGCGCAACCACCACAAGGCTCAGCGCGGCCAGCAAGCCCGCCACCCCGAAGAAGATGTCATCCCTGATCGGTCCGTCGCGTACGAAGCTGTCCTTGTACAGCGGAAAGAGTGCAACGCAGACAAGGAGGATCCATATCGCGTCGAGAGCTCGGCGGCGCGCGGCCAGCCCCAGCCCGAGCAGCACGAGCACCGCGATCAGGGCCGTTCCCAGGACGATCGCGTTGGTCAGCCCCATGACGTACATGGCCGCGCTGTAACCCGAACCGAGGTCGAGGGCTGCGTGCAGGTAGCGGCTGGCGTCGCCGAGACCGAGCCCGGCCGTGAACCACAACGCCGCGCCGACGACGACGAGGGCCGCGACAAGCGCACCAGCGGCGCGTCCATGCCGTCGCAGCAGCAGACCCCCAACCGCGAGGACGAGGACGCCGGCGGCCAGCGGCAGGGCGGTGGCCTTGATCAGCAGCAGCAGGGCCAGGGTCGCGCCGCAGAGAGCGGCTGCCGCGGTTCGCCCGCGGCGGCTCTCGGTGTTGACGGCGAGGTAGGCCAGCACGACGGCCACCAACTGGCCTTCGGTGTCGGGAGCGGCAAAGGACGGCAGGCCGATGAGCACGGCAACGGTGACCACGACCCACAGGACCGGGCTCGCACGCCGTTGGACAAGCAGCAGGCAGATCAGCGCAACCAGGGCCACGTGCACGAGCAGGCTGACGGCCACTCCCTGCAACCACTGTGGGACGAAGAAGGGGATTGTCACGCTGAGGTAGCCGTACGGACCGTATGGAAAGAGCAGCCGCGAGCCCAGGGGTAGGCCGACCCGGTGGGAGAGAAACAAGGCCACCTGCCACGAGCCGTCGAGCCAGCCCCCGACGCCGCCCACCGGGGACGGCGCGGTCAGAGCTGCAGCCAGCACGGTCCAGACGCCGCTCCCCACGATGGTCAGGCGGCGCGGGGTCAGCCGGTCGCGGAACCCTGCGGGACGGCTCGACGTCGCACCGTCGGCGACCATCATCGCCCGCTCAGCGATTCTGCAGGTGGGCGTCCGCCATCCGGGGGGATGCTAGCGAAAACCCTCGGTCAGCACCTGCCGGCCCGCTACGGCAGCGCGGAGAACGCGGCGCCCGCGCCACCAATGGCTAGCGGTCCGTACCAAGTGGTACTAATCCTCCAGAAGAAGTTGAGCGCGCCCCCAGGGCCCTCCGTCGCGACGTCGAGGTTGCCGTTCGCCTCGGCCGCGATGGACGGCGCGGAGTACGTGGAACCGGCGCCGCCGACCATGACGGGCGCGCTCCAGGCACCGTGACCTGTATACACGTCGAGGCTGTGCGACGGGCCCTGCACCGCCGCGTAGATGTCCGCCCCGGACACGGTCACCGCCGGCGCTGAGTACGCGGTCCCCGAGGCGGCGACTTGGCTGGTCGAGCCGCCCCCTGCGGAGGATTCGAGGGTGGCCCCACTCCCCTGGTAGAGGGTCGCCGTGGCCGAGCTCGACGCGGCTGAGTAATCGGCGTACGCGCTCGACCAGGCCACAGGACCGGACCAGGACCCGTCGCCGTGCTGCAGGTAGGCGTACAGGGCGGCGTTGCCACCCTGGACGACCGTCTGGAGAATCGGTGCTCCGCTGCCGACCAGCGAGAGATCCGGCGCCGAGTAGGTCGTGTTGGGCGCGCTCAGGCCGTAGGGGCCGCTCCATGTGCCGCCAACACACCAGAATAGGTATGTGCCGTTCCCGGGGCTCTGCACGGCCACGGTGACGTGCTGGTTTTTGTCGACCACGATGGACGGCGTGGAGTACACCATGCCGGTGCCGCCCACTCCGAGTGGGCCGTACCACCTGCCCGAGATGTCCCAGTACATATACAGGCTGTGGTCGGGACCCTCGACGGCGATGTCGAGGTTGCCGTCGCTCTGGGCCACGATGGCGGGTGCGGAGTACACAGCGTTGATGGAGCCGAGGCCCAGCGGCCCGTACCAGCGGCCGGCAACGTTCCAGTAGAAGTGCAACGAGTGGTCGGAGCCTTGGACGGCGACGTTGACGCTGCCGTTGGTGGGCGAGATCGCCTCCGCGGCGGACGTTCCGCTCGTGCTCACCACGACCGCGTCACCGTGGAACGCCGCGAACCGGGCCTCGAAGAGAGCCATCGGATACACATGAATCCTGCCGTCCAGCGGGTCGGCGAGGGTCACAGTCCCGGCGACCTGGTCGAAGCCGGCGAGCACCTGGGCGTGGTCGCTGTGCGAGTACCACACCTGGCGGCCGTCCCATGCCGTCCACATGCCGACCGACGCCGCGGCAAGGAGATGGGGCACCAGGACCACGACGGGGTCGCCCGCCGCCACGGCAGCGTAGAGCTGGGCGGGCTGCCAGCCCTCCTTGCCGTCGGCGGCTGCCCCGTCGGCGATGGCGGCGCTGGCGATCGGCGGGTAGTACACGCCATAGCCGGTGACCACGAAGTTGCCGTTGACGTGGCCGACAAAGCTCTGGTACGGGTCACCCCAGCGGACGGGGTTGCCGCCCGACATGACCGGCGGCCGGAGGTCGGCCCCGAACTGCTGGAGGAGCTGGTCCTGGGTGACGCTGATGCCGACGGCGGAGAGTGCCATCTGAAGCGCCGCGGCCTCGCAGTCCAGGCTGTACTTCTGCACCACGGGGACGATGGGGATGTTCGCTGAGGTGGCCGCATGAACCGGGGTGGGGGCGCGCAGCAACACCGCGGGGGCGAGCACCAGGAGGATCGCGGCGGGCACGCGTCGGCGGGCGGCGATCATGAGGCGGCGGTCCTCCGCAACCGGTGGCGGAATGCCGGTGGATTCGAGTAGACCACGGAAATTCAGCCTGCGCGCACACGTCGAGAAATCGTGACCGTCCCTGGCTGGACGCAGGGCGGGAGGTGTCAGGGGATCTGACGGTGTCCTCGCTGGGGCGTGTCAGGGGCGGGCCATACGACGCTCCGCCCGGTCGCTCGGCATACACTGGCTGCGCCGACCTGGGCCACGCTTGGTTCTGCCCGGCTGGCTGCTGGACGTGCTGGGCGCTCTGGGGAGGTGGCATGGCCCGTGTGAAGGGGTTTCGGGTGGTTGCCCTCCTCGCCGTGCTGGCCGCCTCCGGCATCAGCGCACGTGGTGGCGCGGTCACGGCCAGTGCCGCCGCCGCCTTCACTGCCGCGCCCGGCCCGGCCGCCACCGCGGCGACCCGCTTGCGGCCGGGGGTGATGCCGCTTGTGGACGCTGGCCTGGGATCGGCCCCAGCCATGGGCGCGACAGGTGTGCTGCCCCCGCCCACCGCTCACCTCAGCTATCTGGGTGGCCCGGTGATCTCGACGATCAGCGTCGTCCAGGTGCTGTACGGCAGCGGACTGGCCACCACGTTGACCTGGGCGAGCCAGGTCAAGAACGCCACGCCGTCGCCGAGCGTGGCGAGCTTCTACGGTGAGCTCACCAATTCGCCATACGTCGACTGGATGTCCGAGTACAACACCCTCGGCAGCCCGCAGGGAATCGCCGGCACCAACCAGACCATCGCCCGCGGCGGCTTCTTCGCACAGGTATCAATCACGCCGTCGGCCGCAAATGATCCATTCGCGGTGTCGCCAGCCTCGATCGACGACGGTCAGATCCAGGACGAACTGACCGCGCAGATCGCGGCGGGAAATATCCCGGCCCCGAAGAGGGATGCAAACAACAACATCCGGACGCTGTACGCCATCTACTTCCCACACGCCGTGACCATCACCATCCACAACACTGATGGCACGATCGCCAGCTCCGGAGCGGACTTCTGCGCGTACCACGGGACGACATCGCGAACAGCACCGTCACGGGAGACGTACTACAGCGTCCTCCCCGACTTCACCACCGACGGCATGAGAACGAATTGCGGTTCGGGCAGCGAGTTCCAGAACGTCACGGCCGTCTCCTCACATGAACTGGCCGAGGCGATCACCGACCCCGAGGTGGGGTTGGCCCCGGCGGACACACCCGGGCCCCCGCTCGCCTGGTACGACGTGCAGAACAACGGTGAGGCGGCCGACCTCTGCAACGGCATCGACGGGTCCGTCACCGGTGGAGACGGGCTGGCGTACACGGTGCAGAAGGTCTGGAGCAACGCACAGGGTGCGTGTGTGCTCGCCCCCGGTCCGCACGTCTTCTCACCCCATGGCGTGGGGGCGCCGCAGGTCGCCGTGACCCCGGACGGCTCCACCCAGCTCGTCTTCTGGAAGGACGCCGCCACCAACCAGCTCGCCGAGGCCTGGTACACCGGTTCGTGGAACGGCCCGGTGGGCTTCCCCCAGTTGGGCACCTTGACCTCCACGCCCGCGGTCGCGGTCACCAAGGACGGCAGCACCCAGCTGGTCTTCTGGCAGGGTCCATCCGGCCACCTGTTTGAGGCCTGGTACACGGGTACCTGGCACGGCCCTCTGGACATCACCAACACCTACCTCGGCGGCCATGGCATCCTCGGCTCCGCCCCCTCCGTGGTCACCACCAAGGACGGCTCCCAGCTGGTCTTCTGGCGGGGCACCGACGGTCACCTCGGTGAGGCCTGGTACTCCAACGGCTGGCACGGGCCGGTCGACTTCACCAGCCTGGGCTCCATGGCCTCCGCCCCCAGCGCCACCGTCACCCCGGACGGCTCCACCCAGCTGGTCTTCTTCCAGGGCACCGACAACCACCTCACCGAGGACTGGTTCACGGGCGCCTGGAACGGCCCCATGGAGTTGGGCTCTCTCTCCTCTCAGCCCAGTGTCACCGTCACCCCCGACGGCTCCACCCAGCTGGTCTTCTACAGGAGTGCCACCGGACACCTCCAGGAATCCTGGTACACCGGCTCGTGGCACGGCCCCGTGGACTGGACCACGTCTGCCTTCGCTGGCGACGGCGTTCTGACCTCCTCGCCCAGTGCCACCGTCACCGTGGACGGATCCACCCAGCTGGTCTTCTGGCAAGGCGCCGGGTCCACGCTCTGGGAGGGCTGGTATGCCGGCGGTGCCTGGCACGGCCCAGTCGACTGGAGCGGTTGACCGCGAACTCCTGTCCGGGAGGGGTCCGCTCCGCCGACCTTAAGTTCGCAGCTGACGAGTACCCTTGCCGTACGATAACGCCCCCCGAACACGTCAGGCAAGGTGAGGTTTCGCTGATGAGGTTGTCGCGTCGCTCCGTGCTGCTGGGCAGCGTCTTCGCCCTGGTGCTTTCCGGTGGCTTCGTGACCGTCGCTCACGCTACAGTTCCCGCGATCACGTCACTGTCGGTAGCGCCGGGAGGCACGTGGACCACCGAAGGTGGCCAGCAACTGATCATCTACGGGACCGGCCTGACCGGCACGACCTCGATCCAGTTCGGTCTCACCTCGAACGCAACTGTCGTGCTGAACACCTTCGCCTGCCCGACCGGAACGGGGTCGGCGGGCTGCTTCACCGTCAACGACGACCTACACATCACGGTGTTGACCCCCGGCCACCCGCAATCGACGGCCGACGTCACGGTCACGACCCCCGGCGGGACCAGTGCCACGAGCAGCGCGGACCAGATGATGTGGGTCGCGTCCCCACCGAAAGCGGTCAGCCTCTCGGCACATTCCGGCTCGCCCGGCTCGCGCATCATCGTCGCTCCCGCGGACGGACAACAGGAACTGTCGGCCTACGACTTCACGACCAGGGTCGACTTCGTTCCGGCGTCTGGACCCACCATCTCAGTCAGCACCCATCCCTGTCCCAGCCCGGCCCCCGCCGCGGGTTGTTACCAGGAGAGTGCCGACCTCGACATCTTGACGGCTCCGACCACGGGGTTCACGTTCGGCACGATCTATGACGTGAAGGTGACGACAGCCAGTGGCACCAGCCCCGTCAACCCATCCACAGACCAATTCACCTTCGTCACGAGCTTTTCACCGCAGAGCGTGGGGGCGCCCCAGGTCACGGTGACCCCCGACGGTTCCACCCAGCTCGTGTTCTGGAAGAGCACCGCCACCAACCAGCTCGCCGAGGCCTGGTACACCGGCTACTGGAACGGGCCGGTCGGGTTCCCCCAGCTTGGCGCCCTCTCCTCCACCCCCGGCGTCGCCGTGACCAAGGATGGCAGCACCCAGCTGGTCTTCTGGCAGGGCCCCTCGGGCCACCTCATGGAGGCCTGGTACACGGGCGTCTGGAACGGCCCCCTCGACATCACCAACACCTACCTCGGCGGCCACGGCATCCTGGGCTCCGCTCCCTCGGTGACCACCACCAAGGACGGCACCCAGCTGGTCTTCTGGCGGGGCACCGACGGCCACCTCGCCGAAGCCTGGTTCTCGGGCACCTGGCACGGTCCGGTTGACTTCACCACCCTCGGCTCCCTGACCTCGGCGCCAAGCTCCACGGTCACAGCAGACGGATCCACCCAGCTGGTCTTCTTCCAGGGCAGCGACGGCCGCCTCACCGAGGACTGGTTCACCGGTGTCTGGAACGGGCCGGCACGATTCGGTGCGGTCAGTTCGCAGCCCAGCGTCGCCGTCACCCCGGACGGCTCAACCCAGCTCGTCTTCTACAAGAGCGCCGCCGGGCACCTCCTCGAGTCCTGGTACACGGGAACGTGGAACGGCCCCGTGGACTTCACCACCACCGCCTTCGGCGGCACCGGCCTGCTGACATCATCACCCAGCGCCACCGTCACCGTCGACGGCTCCACCCAGATCGTCTTCTGGCAGGGCTCGGGCAACACCCTCTGGGAGGGCTGGTACGCGGGCGGCGCCTGGCACGGACCGGTCAACTACAGCGGCTGAACCCGGCTCTGAAGCAGCCGCGTTCCGACCCGGCGACGGAGCGGTTCCCTTCGGGTAGCGTGTCTATCCTCCCGGTTCCATGGACCTGAAAGGGCCGCTCCGGCTCGTGGCCGCCGTTCTGGGCATGTGCCTCGTGAGCACGGGCGTGAGTCCCGTGTCGATGGCCGCCGCGGCGGCGTCCGGCGCGGCCGTCATGCCGTTCCGCGCGCACGTGTACTTCGACGACACCACGGGCCCACCACCCGCGGGTCTTGTCCGCGGAGCGGTCGCAAGCGTGTTGACCGACCCCAAGGTGCCCGTGGTGCGCGCGGCATCCACATCAAGCACAGCCGCTGCGGCGGGTCAGAGCGCCTCGATCCCTCCCCCGGACCCCGAGATCCTCGGCTTCGCACAGTCCGGAGAGGTGGCCTCGGGGGCGTGGATCGCGGACCTCCACTTCAACCTGCTCTCGACGATCGCCTACTTCGGCATCAACCTCAACATGGACGGGACCCTGGTCACCAGCGACACCGGGTACCTCACCTGGTGGAGCAGTCAGGAGACCGACCTTATCGACGCAGCGCACGTCGCCGGCGACCGCGTCGTGCTGACCGTCAAGGCCTTCAACGACCCACTCATCGCCGCGGTCACCGGCACCGAACAGGCTCGTCAGACCCTGATCACCAGCATCATCGACCAGGTCCTGACGCGCCCGGCGGACGGGGTCAACATCGACTTCGAAGGCGTCAGTGCGGGCCTGTCCGCCAACTTCACCACGTTCATCAGTGAGTTGCAGGGTGCCCTCCTGGCGCGGGCAGCGGGACGCTCCTACCTGACCGTGGACACATACGCCAGCGCCGGGCTGGGCGGGAGCATGTACGACCTCGCGGCGCTCTGGCACCACGTCGACGCTCTCGACCTCATGGGCTACGGCTTCGCGCCGTGCGTGGCTGGGCATTCCGGACCGACTGCCCCGATGGGCGGTTGCTGGTACAGCGTCACCCAGTCGGTCACCGACTACATGACCAGGTTCGGGGTCCCGGCCAGCGAATTGCTCCTCGGGGTGCCGTACTACGGCTACAAGTGGAGCGTGACCGGCGTCGGCGCCGCCGGGCAGGACGCGGCCGTTCCGGGCAGCACCGACAGCGCCGACACTTACGCTGGCGCACTCTCCGACTTCAGCTGCGCGCTGCAGCTCCAGCAGCACTGGGACGCGACGTTCCAGGAGCCGTGGGCTTCCTGGTACAGCCCCGCGACGGGTGACCCGTGCGGGGGCAACCACAACTCCTACCGTGAGCTGTACTACGACAGCGCCCAGTCACTCGGCCTCAAGTACGACCTGGTCAACAACCGAGGCTTGCGCGGCATCGCCATCTGGGCGCTCGGTTACGACAGCGGCAGCAACGACCTGTGGAACGAGATCGCCGCCAAGTTCAGCGTCGCCAAGTTCCCGCCATTCCAGCCCAAGTCCGTGGGCGCGCCGGCGGCGGCCGTGCTGCCCGACGGCTCCCAGCAACTGGTCTTCTGGCGAAGCGCCGCCAACAACCACCTCGTCGAGGGCTGGTACTCCGGCGGGTATTGGCGCGGGCCCCTGGACCTCACCACCCTCCTCGGCCCCAACGCCGTCCTCCAATCGGCTCCGAGCGTCGCCGTGACCCCGGACGGGTCGACCCAGACCGTGTTCTGGCAGGGGCCCGGCAACCACCTGTACGAGGCGTGGTGGGCAGGCGGGCGCTGGAACGGGCCGCTGGATGTTACCAGCGCAGCGGGCGACCCCACGGCTGTGCTGGCGTCGGCGCCCAGTGCCGCGGTCACACCTGACGGATCGACCCAGACGGTGTTCTGGAGGTCGTCGAGCGGGAACCTCGACGAGGCGTGGTGGGCGGGGGCACGCTGGAACGGGCCGGTGGACTGGACCCGCAGAGCCTTCGGGGGTGCCGCCGCGCTGGCGTCCGCCCCGAGCGCGGCGATCATGCCGGACGGCTCCCAGCAGCTGGTCTTCTGGCAGGGACCGGGCGGACACCTGTACGAGGCGTGGTGGGCGGCGGCGCGGTGGAACGGACCGGTCGACATCACCGGCGGATCCCTGCGGGGCGCCGGCCTGCTCGCATCGGCGCCGAGCGCCACGATCCTCGCCGACGGTTCGCAGCAACTCGTCTTCTGGATGGGTGCGGGCGGACACCTCGTGCAGGCCTGGTTTGCGGGCGGCCGGTGGTACGGGCCCGCCGACTGGACCGGGACCACCTTCGGCGGTGTTGGCACGCTGGCCTCGGCGCCGAGTGCCACAGTTCTCCCCGACGGCTCACAGCAGCTGGTCTTCTGGCAGGGCTCCGGCTCCACTCTTTGGGAGGCATGGTTCGCCGGTCGCTGGTATGGGCCGATGAACCTCAGCGGCTAGGCTCCCTCGAAACGCCCCGGCCCGCTGCCATTGCGCGACTGCTGCCAGGTGCCGTCGAGGTCGACCATCCCCAGCCTGCCCTGCTCGTCGACCACCCGGAAGGACAGGACGTCCTCGATGTGGTCGAACGGATGGTTGAGGACGCTGTCGTACACCGCCGCGGTGAGGACGTACTTGGCCCCGAGAAGGCCGACGTGGGGGATGGTGTAGCTGATCGTGCCTCGCGTCCCTGGCCCGGATGAGCTCACCCGGCAGTTAGCGGTCCGGGTGTTGGGGCCGGAGATGTTGATCCCATCGCTGCGCTTGAAGGCGAGGCCGAAGACGAAGTCGCTGACGTCGGCGTGGACGGCATAGTCGATCGCCACGGTGAGGCCGCCACCCGTGGCAAACGAGGAGTGCTCGGTGCCCGCGTCGTCGAGCAATCGCACCGCAGTGATCTCGACGTCCCGCGTCCCCCAGCGATTCTCCGTGGCCATGGCCGCGCCGGCGTGGTCCTTGTCGTCGGCCTCCGCCATCGCCCCCACGAGCCGGCGGTACTGGGCGGTGACGTCGGCGGCCGGCCCGTCGGACACGAGGTGGCCCTTCTGGAAAAGGATGACCCGGTCGCAGTAGAGGTTCAGGGAGCTGAGGTCGTGACTGACGAGGATGATGGTGCGGCCATGGCGCTTGTAGTCGGAGAAGACGTCGAAGCACTTCTCCTGGAATCGAGCGTCACCGACCGCCAGGACCTCGTCCATCAGCAGGATGTCGGCGTCTGCCTGGATGGCGACGGTGAACGCCAGGCGCACCGCCATGCCCGACGAGAAGTTCTTGACCTTCTGGTCGGCGAACTCCGTGAGCTCCGAGAAATCGAGGATGCCGTCGACACGGTCGGCAAGTTCGCGGCGGGTCAACCCCAGCACGGCGCCGCCGAGGAAGATGTTCTCGCGCGCCGACAGCTCCGGGTTGAAGCCGACCCCGAGCTCGAGGAACGGGGCCACGCGTCCGGCGATGCGGACCCTCCCGGAGTCGGGGGAGTAGATCCTCGACAGGATCTTCAACAGGGTGCTCTTGCCACACCCGTTCGGCCCCGTGATGCCCAGGAACTCGCCGGCGCCGACGTCGAAGCTGACGTCGTCCAGCGCCAGGAGATCCCGGTAGCGGGAGGCGCTGCGCAGGTGTGTGATGCGGTGCTTGAGCGTGAAGCTGCGATCCAGCGGGATCCGGAAGTGCTTGGTGACCGATTCAACCCGGACTGCCGGGTCGCTCACAGGGCTTCACCGAATTTGGGGCTGAGCCTGTTGAACACGATGAAGCCCACGCCGAAGACGAGACACACCGCTGCACAGGGCACGATCAGCAGTGACCCGAGGATGTCGGACGACCACGGAATCACCGGCGTGATCAGGGCACGGCGTGTGTCCTCGAGCATCTGGGCGAGAGGATTGAAGGCGATCAACTTCAGGAAACGGACAGGAATCAGCGAGAAGGGAAAGACGATCGCGCTCGCGTAGAAGAGCAGCTGCAAGGTGATCTCCCAGACGTGCCCGAGGTCGCGGTAGAACACGAACAACGACGAGAGAAGCAGACCGATGCCCGCCACCAGGACGTACAACTCCACGAAGAGAAGGGGCAGCAGCAGGGTCTGCAGGCCGACATGGAACCAGCCAAGGGGAAACCCGAGCACGAGCACCAGGGCGAGGTTCACCGCGAAGGTCATGCTCGCGCTGAGCGTCGACGCGAGCACGAGGATCCAGCGCGGGAAGTAGGCCTTTCGAACGATGTGCGCGTTGCCCACGATGGCACTGACAGCCGACTGGGTCGCGTCGGCGAAGAACGTCCAGATCACAATCCCCACAAGCAGTTCCACGGGAAAGTTCTCCCCCGTCTTGGTACGTCCGCGCAGCAGGAATACCGCGAACACCAGGTAGGTCGTGCCGAAGATGAGCAGCGGCTTGACCAGTGACCACGCGTAGCCGAGAACCGACCCGGTGTACTTGAGCTTGAACGCCGTGACGGCGAGCTCGCGCGTGAGGTTGAGATGGATGCGGAACGCGGACGGCCGGGGACCGACTGCACGCGTCGTGACGGGGTGCTCGGAGAATGCGGTGTCAGGGATCATGTTCCAAGGTTGTGAAGGCGCTTGCCCAGGGCGATCCGCGCGCGCGGCCCGGGCGGGCGTGCGCGACGACCCAGACATCAAACGCCTCAATTGTAGTCGGGGTTACGAGATCCTGAGCCGCTGCGTCGTGGAACACGCGATGGCTATTCGCGTTCGCCGAGGCGCGGCCTGAGGCGTTTAACAACGCGAGCAACCCTTGGATGGCCCCTCACCTGCACACCGAGCGCGCGCCGCGTGGCGACGTACCTTTTGCGCAGCAATGCGGCAACTCCGAATGCCTCCAGTTGAGCCTCCAGATGGACCGCGTACTCCTCCTTCAACGCGACATCGGCAGCGAGGTGACGCGCCTCCAGGCCCAGCCTGTCAGCCTCACCCGGTGGGGATCCGGCGTGATTGCGGGGCTTGCGACGTGCGCGCGAGATGGGCGTGGCGGCGTCCGGTGCGTGCTCGTGCATCCCGGCGGCTGCCACCGCCTGGACGGGAGTGTGCGCTGCTGCCTGCATGACCGCATCCGGCGTCACGTGTTTCGGCCGTTCGTCGTATTCGGCGAGCGTCGATCTCCACTTGGTCACGAACAGTCCCTGGTTGCGCGCGCTCAGAAAATGCCGCAATGCCACCGGGGTGCTTGCGCCCTCATCATGGAGGACCACCGAGGCGGGTTCGCACACGACACGCCAGCCGAGGGCCCGCGCCGAGAGGCACAGATCGGCGTCCTCGTAGTAGGCGGGAAAGTACCTCTCGTCGAATCCGCCCACCTGGACCCATGTTTCACGCCGGATCATGGCCGAGCAGAACGACACGTAGTCGACGTCACGTCGAGCGAGCAGGGGCTGGTGATCTGCCGGGAATCCCCTGCCGATATGCGACGTGCTTCCGTCCCGCCACACCACGTTTCCCGCCTCCTGGAGGCGTCCGCTCTCGAGCAGAACCCGTCCTCCGACCACTCCGACACGGGCATCCTCGCTCATGGCGCTGTCGAGAGCTGCGAGCCAGCCGGCGTCGGCCACGGCGTCGTCGTTGATGAACACCAGGCGGGCTCCGCAGGCAAACCGCGCGGCCCAGTTGCAACCGCCGCCGAACCCATGGTTGACGGCCGAGCGAATCAGCACGATGTCGTCACGCCCGGCGATGGGCTTCAGCGCTTCCGGCGCCGTCCCGTTGGCCAGCACAATGATCTCTGCGACTGGCCCGCCTTCCAGGCCGGCATCCATCGACGCCAGGCATCGCTGGAGCCGGTCTGTGCTCGTGGTCACGAGCACGATGATCGAGACGGACGGCGCATCCGGCACCCGCGCGCCGCGCTGCACGCGTGGACTCTCGGGTTCGGTGGCCTCCCCCGGCGCAATGGTCATCTCGTGCTGGCGCTCATCGAGCGTGCGGAGGCCGGCGCAGGTGGCGCAGAACGGCGGCAGACACAGCCCCGGCCGCGACCAGGGCGGCGCGGCCTGTGTCGCGCAACGCCTGGCGGGCGCCAGGACGTCGAGAGGCGGGCGCTTCCGGTTCAGCGACCACCTGTACCCGGTCGGCGGCGGCAGGCGCGGTGACCGGGAGCGGCGCCACGCCCTTGCGCAGAATGAAGATGAACTCGTCGTCGACCCCGGGCTGGCATCCGGCGAAGGCCAGGGTCTCGAAGATGAGACCGTGTTCGCGGCGCACCGCGCGGAGATAGTCGAGGAACGTGTCCGGCCGCCACACGTGGAAGTGGATGCTGTAGTCCATGTCGAGGAGGAGCCGCACGCGCTCCGACGGATCAGGGTTTTCGGTGGGCCACCACGGTTGATGGCGCTCGACATTGTCGACCCAGTCGACAAAGTGATCCCTGCGTGAGGTCAGTCCTGCGGGGTGATCGTGCATCAGGTGCTCCACCGAGGTCATCTCACGTTCTCGGTCAAAGGTGACGCGTGGTTCCGGCAGCGCGCAGAAGAAGATGCCGCCATCGCGAAGCACCCGATGGATCTCGCTGAGGCCTCGCGTCGGGTCCTCGAGATGTTCGAGCACGTGGCAGGCGACCACGAAGTCCACCGATTCATCCGCGATGGCAACGAGATCTTCCGCACTGCCGATGTGAGTGACGGGCACGAGGTCGGCCTGCGCCAGCTCCGGATACTGCAGACGAAGGTCGTCAACGCTGAGCCGGTCGACATAGTCCACGCGAACACCGGCAGGAACAGGCAGCGGCTGGTGGAGTGCACCGAGTTCGATGCCCTCACCACCAAGCCAGCGGGCCAGCTCAGAACGCTTTGCCGACGACAAGGATCTCACCTCGAAAACAACCGCTGGCGTGCGAACATGGTAGCCGCGATCTCGACGGCGCCGTGTACCATTGCGCGGGTGAAGGGTCTGATCCTGAGCGGAGGGAAGGGTACCCGCCTCCGTCCGATCACGCACACCTCGGCAAAGCAGCTCGTACCCATTGCCAACAAGCCGATCCTCTTCTATGCCATCGAAGCGGTCGTCGCCGCCGGCATCACCGATATCGGCATCATCACAGGCGAGACGGGTGCCGAGGTGGAGGCCGCCGCGGGCGACGGGTCACGGTTTGGCGCGCACCTCACCTACATCCCGCAGGAAGCGCCCCTGGGGCTCGCCCATGCGGTCCTGAGCGCGAGGGCCTTCCTCGGCAGGGATTCGTTCGTGATGTACCTGGGCGACAACCTCATCCGCCACGGCATCGTGCCGATTGTCGAGAGC
>Ga0209890_10000225_pt1 | contig 26448 bp, 24 predicted proteins | sample OrgsoiDNA2013049_FD_185799 | JGI IMG/M metagenome (GOLD analysis project Ga0209890, IMG submission 185799) | Permafrost soil microbial communities from the Arctic, to analyse light accelerated degradation of dissolved organic matter (DOM) -... | ecosystem: Environmental > Terrestrial > Soil >... | reverse complement strand
TCCTGCGGCGTCTGTTCCTGTGGTGTCTGTTCTTGCGGCGTTTGCGGCGACTTTCCCTGTTGCGCCTCCGGGCCCTTGCGCTCGCCCTCGGTTGGCGGTTGGGCCGTCATGTGCCCGCGGATGACCGCGTGCCCGATCGCGACGTCGGTGACCCGGCCGGCGCCAACAGCGGCCTTGAAATCGCTGTAGGACGTGCGGGTCGGTTGCAGATAGGCGCTGAACAGCTGCTGCAGAAGCAGGACCGCCCAAAACGCGATGATGACGTAGCCGATGGAGAACTTCAGCTTCTTCTTTTCGCCGTCCATTTGCTCTTGAAGCTAAGGCCCAGATCGCGCGCGGCAGGGGTGATTGGCGTCGTCACGACGCCGTAACTCCCGGCGGTTGGTCGTTACGGTCCGGACGGTGGGCGCACCGCAAGGGGTAGAAAGTGCCTGCCTCCAGGGGGGCCGGCGATTGGCATGGCTCTTGAGATGTTCTGGAGGTGGTCCTCGGGGAGTTGAGTCAGGGATCTGATCGGAGGCACGGTCGTGCTGCTGGAAAGACTGTTGGGGAAGACGCCGTGGCTGGCGCGCGCGCGGCGCCGCCTCGAGGGAGCCGGGAAGCTCGGCCACTACGAGCTCCTGCACCCTCTCGGTGTCGGCGGGATGGCCGAGGTGTTCAAGGCGCGCGCCATCGGGCCTGCCGGATTCGAGCGCGACGTGGTCGTGAAGCGGATCCTGCCCGCCTACGGCCGTGACGAAGACTTTGTTCGCATGTTCGCCGACGAGGCGCGAATCCTCGGTCTCATTCACCATCCGAACGTCGTGCAGGCGTTCGAGTTCGGTGAGGACGAAGGGACCTTGTACCTTGCACTCGAGTACGTGGAGGGGCCGTCGTTGTCGCGCATCCTTCGAGCTCTGCGCGCGGCCAATCGACGGATTCCGCCGGCCATCGCGGCCTACATCGGGCGCGAGATCTGTCGTGCGCTCGACTGCGTGCACCGCCTCGAGGATGAAAAAGGTGCGCGGCTCGAGGTGGTTCATCGTGACGTCACCCCCTCCAACATCATCGTGACCCCCTGGGGCGGAGTGAAGCTGCTCGACTTCGGGGTCGCCAAGTTCGCCAGCGCGGCTCGCTCGACGCGCGCGGGGACGGTCAAGGGGAAACCGGCCTATCTGGCGCCGGAGCAGCTCCAGGGGAAGCCAATCGACGGGCGGGTCGATCTGTTTGCGCTCGGCATCGTGATGCACGAGATGCTCTCGCTCCAGCACCTGTTCGCCGGCGACAGCGATCTGCACACCGCGAAGAAGATCATGGAGATGAAGATCCCTCGCCTCAGCGCCCACCGCTCCGACGTCCCGGTGGAGCTGGAGCGAATCGTGATGCGCGCGCTCGAGCGCAATCGTCGCAATCGCTTCGGCACGGCCGCCGAGATGGCGCGCGCGCTCGACGACTTCGTGGTCGGATCCCAGCTTCACCTCGACGAGGTGGCGGCATTTGTCCGAGAGGTCGAGGCGATCTCGCCGCTGGCCCGCCCGGCCGCGTTCGAGAATCTCGCGCCCCCGCGCGCCGGGACCCCTCCCTCTGGTCCGCAAGAGGCGCGGACGGTCAGAGATCGGGCGTTGCGCCTCCGGATGTGGAACTTCCGGCCGCGCGGTGCGCATCTGGCCGCTGCGATCGGCTTGTCACTCGCGGCGCTGGGCCTGGGGACGGCGGTCGGCCTGCGGATCACGACGGCGGCGGAGCGCGCGCCCTCGGCGGTGCGGCCGCCGGCGGCGGTGGTTGGCCGCTAGTTGAGGGCGATCGCCGCGCAGGTCCCGCCGGAGAGGATCTGCGAGCAGAGCTTCTTGTAACGTGGTTCGAGCGGTCGATCGACCGTGCGGTCACGCTTGCCCGGATCGTGGATGGTGATTCGCCCGGCCGTCAGCTCGGGCGCCGGCGTGTTCATCACCGTCGCGAACGCATGATCGAGCACGGCGATCCGGTGGGGGTAGTGCCGCGGGTATCCTTTGTCGATGTAGCGCGGTCCGTGGTTGTAGTGCGCCCACCAACCGTGCGTCTTGTGATCGCAGGGGACCTCTTTGGTGACGTGCTGGCGGTGACCGTCGGCATCGAGCTTGACGATGGTCTTGCTCATCACGCCGCCGCCTTCGCGCCAATGCGCGAGCTCGCGCGCGCCGAGCTCGATGTTGGTCACCGGATCCATCAGATCCTTCCAGGCCACGCCGCGAACGTTGCCGTTCGTGCAGCGATCGTGGTCGTCGAGCAGACAACGGATCGCCATCAATCCGCCGTCCTTCGCGTAGACCTTTCCTTCACGCGTATAGACGCGCGCGGATTTCTCGTTCATGTCACTTTCGTTGACCATGATCGCCAACAGCAGCGTGGGACTCAGATCGTGGCGCTTCGCGGAAGTGGCGACGGCGTCGGCGATCCGTCCGCATTGCGACGGCGTCCAGGCGGGGGTTTGCCAGCGAATTTTCTCCTTCACCGAGCAGACCGTCTGCGCGAGGCACGTGTTGGCGTGGACCTCGCCGCTGGCGTCGGCCTCGGGGACTGAGACCCCGGAGGCGCTGGGGGGGGGACCAGCCATCGCAAACGATGGTGCGAGGCTGGCCAAGGCTGTTGCGGTACCAAAAGACAAAGATAGCTTTCGCAAATCGGCGAACACGGCTAATCCCCTTTCGTTGAGAACGGTGTCGACTCTCGGTCGACGATCCGGGTTCTGGGGCCGTCGCGGCTTACCCGCGTGGTGGGAGCAAAGGTTTGATCCGGACCATCAGTAAGGCAAGGGTCTTGTCGAAAAAAGCGTCGTCGCTGTGCGGCGTAAAGCGGAACGCAGATTACAAATAGTAGCCGCGAAATTGACGCCGGGTTTGTGACTTGCGAGCAATTCCCGCGTCGTACAGCTCGCGAGCACACGCGGTGCAGTTCACAATACCGGTCATGTACCGATCTCCGTCGCTCGCTTCGTCGCGCCCGTCGGCGCTGGCCGCGCCTGCGATAGAGGCGATCTGGCGCGAGGCCGCCGGTGCGATCGGATTGTCGATTGCGCGCACGCGCGATGCGTACGCCACCAGCGACGGGCGCGGAACGATCGCCATCGGCGCCGACGACACCCTCGACGCCGACGACGCCTTTGCGCAGCTGGTCTTTCACGAGCTGTGTCACGCGATCACCGAAGGGGAGGGCGCAGTGGCGTCACCGGACTGGGGGCTCGACAACGTCGTCGGGCACGTCGTGCGCGAGCACGCCTGTTTGCGGCTTGGCGCGCATCTCGCGGAGCGGTTCGGCCTGCGCGCGGCGATGGCGCCCACCACCGACTATCGCGCGTATTACGACAGCCTCGCTGCCGATCCGCTGGCCCCGGACGGCGATTCCGCGACACCGATCGCTCTCGCGGCTCGGGTTCGGTTCGACGCTTCGACTTGGCGCGCCCCGATCGAGGGGGCGCTCGCACGCACGGCGGTACTCGCGGAAGTATGTCATCCGCTCGGATTTCCCTGGGGCGCGATTGGCGAAACCTGCGGCGGCTGCGCCTGGCTTTATGTCGGAGGGCGCGGCGCGCCAGTGGCGCGCTGTCGGCAAGCCGCGCCGACGGTGGGCGATGGGGCCCGGACGGAGCCCGGGCATCGCGCCTGCGCGCGCTGGGAACCGCCCGTCGATTGTCAGCTCTGTGGGGCCTGCTGCCGCGAGGCGTATCACTCGGTCACGGTCTCGGTGCGCGATCCGGTCGTCTGGAAGGAGCCCGCTCTGATCGTCCGCGAGGGTCACCGTTTCGAGATCCGCCGCGAGGGGGAGCGCTGCGCGGCGCTGAAGGTCGGCGAGCCGGGCGCGACGCCGCGCTACGCATGCACCATCTACGACAACCGGCCGAACCCCTGCCGCGAGTTCGCGGCCGGTGGGCGGCATTGCCTCGACGCCCGCCGGCGGGTCGGGCTCTCCGTGAGAGCGGCCTAGGCGGCCCCCAGATAGCAACGATAAGACAGCACGATGGCCGAAACGATCGATCTGTTTGTTCCGCTCGGCGATCTGGATCAGCCGCTCGCGCCGCAAGTCGAACGTGCGCTCGGGTGGAGCGCCGGGAGCGTCGGCGATTTGCGGGTCGTGCGTCGCTCGCTCGATGCGCGCAAAGGCCGACCACTCGGAGAGCGCCTGCGCATCGCGGTCGCGCGTCGCGGGGAGGCGCTCTCGCCGATTGCGCCGCCGAGCCCGGCGAGCCGGTGGCCAGCCGGCCGGCCGGCACCGCGCGTGGTGGTCGTCGGCTCGGGGCCGGCCGGGACCTGGGCGGCGCTGCGCCTTGCGGAGGCGGGCGTTCCATCCATCGTCCTCGAGCAGGGCAAGCCGGTGCAGCCGCGCCGCCGTGACCTGGCGCTGGTCACGCGCGGCGAGCTGGTGCCGCGCTCGAACTACTGCTTCGGCGAAGGGGGCGCCGGAACCTACTCGGACGGCAAGCTCTACGCGCGGGCGAAGGATCGCGCCGGTGTCGCCGCGGTTATTGCCGATCTGGTGCGCTTCGGCGCGCCGGCCGAGATCGAAGCTGACGCGCGCCCGCACGTCGGCTCGAACCGCCTGCCCCGCGTGCTCGGCGCGCTGCGCGAGCACCTCGCCGGGCTCGGTGTCGAGCATCGCTTCGAGACCGCGGCCACCGGCCTCCGCGTCGAGGCGGGACGGGTGCGCGCGGTGCGCGTCGACGGCGGCGAGATCCCCGCCGACGTCGTGGTGCTGGCGGTGGGGCACTCGGCGCGCGCCGTCTACACCTGGGCGGCCGACGCGGGAATCGCGCTCGAGCGTAAGCCGATCGCCGTCGGCGTCCGGATCGAGCACCCGCAGCCGCTCATCGATCAGATTCAATATGGCGCTGCCGCCGGCCATCCGAAGCTGCCGCCTGCGTTCTACGAGCTGACCGCCAACGCCTCCGAGCGCGGTGTCTACAGTTTCTGTATGTGCCCCGGCGGCTGGATCGTGCCGGCTGCCACCGAGCCCGACGGCGTGGTGGTCAACGGCATGAGCCTGTCGCGTCGCGACTCGCCCTTCGCCAACGCCGGCCTGGTCGTCTCCGTGGCGGCCGCCGACTTCGGCCCCGCCGGCGCCGGCCCGCTGGCCGGAATCGAATTCCAGCGCGAGATCGAACGCGCGGCGTTTCGAGCCGGGGGCGGACGGTTCCGCGCGCCGGCCCAGCGGCTGGGCGATTTTCTGGCCGGCCGGGTGAGTGACACCCTCGGCCCCTCCAGCTATCGGCCGGGTCTGACCCCCGCCGATCTCGGGGCGGTGTTGCCCCGCTTCATCGTGGAGGCGCTGCGCGTGGGGCTGCGTCAGATCGGCGCCCGGTTGCCGGCGTTCCTGCTGCCGGACGCGCTGCTCATCGCCGCCGAGACGCGGACCAGCGCGCCGGTGCGGTTCCTCCGCGATCCGTCGACGTTCGTCTCACCGTCGGCGGAAGGCCTCTATCCGTGCGGCGAAGGGGCGGGCTACGCCGGCGGCATCGTCAGCGCGGCGCTCGACGGCGCGCGCGTGGCGGAGAGGATTCTGGCCGGTTGAGCCGGCCGTTCAGCCGGCTGACGGAGTGATGGCCACCAGGACCTGGCGCAGCCAGGCCCGCTGATCGTCTGTGATCACCTCGAAGCGGACTCCGGCGTTGTAGCGGTTGTCGTCGGTCTCGGCGCTCCAGGCGACGCGCGCCTTGACCCACAACGGCGGGGTGTCGCTCTCGACGTCGTCGACGACCAGGAACAGGCCGACCACGACCTGTTCTCCTTCCTCGAGCGGCCGGTCAGAGCTGAGGCCGGCGCCCCCCTCGGAGAGATCGCGTGTTGTCGCGGTGAACGCCGTCCGGGCGGTGCGGACCTCGGCCGACATCCGAAGGTCGGTCCGTTGGTGCTGGCGGCGGCTCGGGGCTCGGGTCTGTGGTGCGTGTTGCATGAGCTCCTAAAACGCGAACGGATCGTCGGGGTCGGCCGCGCGCGGCGGTGGATAGCCGAGCTCCTCGGGCTCGGTTAGCATCCCGCCGGGCGCCAGCGTTCCGTCGAGGAACCCGACGAACATGTCGAGGTACTTGGCTCTCTCGTCATCCACCTTCACGAACTTGACCCCGATCTGGTAGGCGCCGAAGAGAGCGGTGCACCAGGCGACCCGTCCTCCGAGCCTGAGCGGCTCGGAGACGCCGTCGTCACCGAAGGTCAGCACCAGCTCGAGTGAGACCTCGGTCTCGCGGGGGATCGGCTGCGTCGCCACCAGGCAGAGCCCGGCCCGCGACATGTCGCGCGTGCGCGCGTCGAACTTCTCGTTGGCGACGGAGACGGCGACCTGCACGTCGACGTTGTAGCGCTGATGCTGGCGGCGGGAGGGGCGAGCGGCTTCCGTCATGGATCCGTCCGAGACTCTCCCTCGATCGGGCGGTGGCGCGCAAGACGCGTGAACGCATCTCCGGTCAGTGCGTCGAGCTCAGCCTCGATCTCGACGATGCGCAGCTCCCGCCTCGAACCTGGAAGCATGTCCAGATCATCGGCTGAGGCCGACTCAGCCTTGAGGCGCCGGCGCTCGAAGTAGAGGCGGATCACCAGGGACTCGATTTCTCGCCGTGTGTCGGCAGTGCGCAGGGCCTGGAACTGCGCGCCGATCTCATCGGAGTTGAAGATGATCTTGCTGAGGTCCCAGGTCGCCCGCGCCTGGTAACGCACGTCGTTGTTGCTGTCGATGCCGACTGGCGCCAGCGCCGCATCGTTGGTTGATGTCCCGAGGTCGACCGACTCCGTTCTGGCGAACCGGCGGTCGACCATGATCCGCAGCTCGGGGAGCCAGCCGGCGAAGCGGGCGCGCTCGACCAGCGATCGGGCGCGCCCTGGCTCGGCCAGCACGAGGGCCGTGGCGGCCGCGCGCAGCGTCTCGATGGGCGGATCCTCGGCCGCCAGCGCCCGCAAGACCACCGGGTCGAGCGGGCGCGATCTCCGTGGGCGTCGTGGCGACTCTTCGGGCGGAAGCCGTACGTCGCTGTTCGGCGAAAGCGGAAGGGGGAGCACGCGGGCATGCACGGCGTCGGCCGCGTCCCGGGCACGGCTCTCGGGCGCGGGCATCGTTTGGGAGAGTAGGAGCGCGAGCAGGCTCGCGCCGAGCGAAGGGGTCATCGCAGGGCCTCTCTTTCTTGGCGGACGGAATCGAGGCGGGCTCGGCGCTCGCCGTCGTCGAGGGCATCATCGTCGTTGGTGTCGGCGCCCGTCGCGAGGTCGACCTGCTCGCGCGCGAGTGCTTGGTCTCGGCGCGCGCTCTCGGCCGCCACCACCGTCGGATCGCCGTGCCGTCCGGCGGCGCGGCCGAGCGGAAACGTCAGCAGCATCATGACCTGCCAGCTGCGGCGATCGGGTGTGCGCGCGGTTCCGAAGAGGGCGGTGACCTCGGGCCAGGGGAGGGTGGGGGCGACGAGGTGGCGGGTCGGGAGTGGCGCAACCCCGGCCGCGGTCTCGGCCCGCACGATCGAGCGGCCCGTCGACCGGCGGGCGTGTTGCTCGGCCGTTGGGTCGAACGCGATTAGCCCGCTCTCGATCGCCAGCCAGATTCGCTCACCCAGGATCGCGGCCCCCGCGACCCTTCGCCCCAGCGTCTCGGTCCGCTCCGTCCAGGTCGCCCCGTCGGGCGAGGTCCAGACGCCGAGGCCGGTCGCGATCCACCGGGCCTCGCCCGGGGGACCGCAGGCGATCCCCCGGACGGGCGGCCGATCAGAGGTCAGAACGGGAGGGGTGCCGGGCGTCCAGCGGTAGACGCCGTCGTCAGCGAGCGCGAGCGCGACGCCGCCGCAGACCGTGACCGCTTCGGTCGGGCGATCGAGGATTCGCGCCGTCGTCCCGTCACCGCCGATCACCAGGACACCGTCGTCGTCAGCGACGATTGCCGCACCGTCGGCGCCGAGCGCCAGCGCACGCGGCCGCGCGGTCAGCCCTGCCACGATGGTGAAGGTCGCGCTGTCGTCGTTGCTGTCGTTGCTATCGTTTGTGACTGGGTTGACCTCGGGAGAACGTTTGAAGAGGAGGTCGTCCGTCGCCGCGACCACGGCGCCTCCGGCCGCCGCGACGAGCAGGAGGTCGCGGCCGTCGAGGCCGGCCGGGAAGCATCCGTTCTCGTCGCCGCGAAAGACGCCGGACGACGTGGCGATCCAGACGAAGTCGGTCGCCTCACTGGTCGCCAAGGCGTGCGGCAGGATCCCCGTATCGGACAGGGGCTGCGGGCCCGTCCGGCGCTTCGGTCCGAGACCTTCGTCCACCAGTGCCTCCTCGGCTTCGGGCGTGCTGTCGTCGTCGGGAAGTCCGGCCGCGCGGAGCGTCTCCTCGGCGTCCAGCCCGCCGAGAGCGGCGCGCCGCTCCTTCTGCGGGGGCGGCGCAAACCTCGCGCAGCGTCCGAGTGTCTCCCCTTCGCCGTCGAACGTTCGCACCTCGGCGCCGCTGAGCGCGAAGAGGCGATTGGCGCCGCCGACGACCTGATCGAGCGGATGCGCCGTCATCGCCCGCGGAGCTTCGAACGCCGCGGCTCTCTTCGGTGTGAGGAGGACGAGCGTTGCCGCGGCCAGGGCTGCCCCTGCGATCGCGGCCAAACAACCCCGGCAGCTGCGGAAAGACGAGAGAGCGTCCATGCAGGGAGGTCTTCGCGCGAAAGCGCGCCCCGGTTGCGCGCCCGACCCGCCCACGCGCGTCCCGGCCCCGGGCCATGTTATACGACCGGCGATGTCCGCCAAGATTCTGGACGGGAAGGCGCTTGCCGCTCGCATCAAAGACAAGCTGGCGGTCGAGGTCGACGAGCTTCGCGCCCGCGGCGTGGAACCGGGGCTGGCGGTGGTGTTGGTCGGCGAGGATCCCGCCTCGCAGATCTATGTGCGCAACAAGACCGCCTTCTGTGCGAAGGCCGGGATCCGCACCTTCGATCACCGCTTGCCCGCCACCACCTCGCAGGCCGAATTGCTGGCGCTGGTCGCCAAGCTGAACGCCGATCCGGCCGTTGACGGGATCCTGATTCAGCTCCCGCTGCCGCCCGGGCTCGACGCGCGCGAGATCCTCCCCACCGTCGATCCGCGCAAGGACGTCGACGGCATCCACCCCGACAATCTCGGCCATCTGGTGATGGGCGAGCCGCGCTTCGTCGCCTGCACGCCGTTCGGGGTCATGAAGCTCATCGAAGAGAGCGGCCTTGCGCTGGCCGGCGTGAACGCCGTGGTGGTCGGACGCTCGAGCATGGTCGGCAAGCCGATGGCCGCGCTCCTCACCAACGCGGACGCGACGGTCACCGTCTGCCATTCGAAGACCCGCGATCTCGCCGCGGTCGTCTCGCGCGCCGACCTGGTCGTCGCGGCGGTCGGACGCCCCGAGATGATACGGGGCGACTGGATCAAGCCGGGCGCGGTGGTGATCGACGTCGGCATCAACCGGCGTGACGACGGCAAGCTGCTGGGCGACGTCGAGTTCGCGCCGGCGGCAGCGCGGGCTTCGGCCATCACGCCAGTTCCGGGCGGCGTCGGCCCCATGACGATCGCGATGCTGCTGGTGAACACGGTCACCGCCGCCAAGCGGCGGGCCGAACGCTAGCGTCTATCGCTAGCGTCTATCGACAGCGTCTATAGACGACAGCGTCTTGCGACAGTGTCGCTCGACTGGCGTCGAGTCAGCGCAGCTTGGCGGCCATCGCTGCCGCTTCCCGCTTCACGGCGCGCTCCTCCGGCGCGTCGTAGCGACCGACCGGCGCAGCGGCGATCGTCGCCAGCAGCGCCTTGGCGACGTCGGGATGATCCTCGTCGATGGCGATGCGCGCCTGGTAGAGCCGCGCCCGCAAGTTTGCTGGATTGATCGCCAGCGCTCGCCGCAGCTCCTCCCCGGCCTTGTCGCGATCGCGCTTGGGCCACGGAAGCTCGAGATAGTAGGCGGCCCAGACCACGGGGACGTTTCCATGGTCGTAGCTGACGTCGAGGGCGGTGACTCGCTCGAGGGGGCGCTTGAACTTTCCTTCGATGCCGTTCGCGAGGGCGCGCAGGACGCCCATCGTCTCGGCGTAGCGGCCGATGCTGAGGGCGGCCCAATATTGCGCGGCGGGGTCGTTGGGATTGGCGGCGATGGCGCGCTCGGCGAGATTGTACGCCTGCTGGCCGAGCCGCGAGCGGTCGTCGTCGGACAGCTGGGGCGCCTCGCTCTCGTCGAAGAGCTCGCGCGCGGCGCGCCAGAGGGCGCCGTAGTCGGCCGGCGCCTGGACGACGGCGGCTTCGGCCAGGTGACGGGCCTCGGCCCGCGCGGCCGGCTGGTCGCGGAGCGCGTGCAATGCGTCCAACCGCGCCGACATCTCGGACAGCGGAGGTGCCGCGGCGCGCGCGGTCGCGGGCTGCAGGAGGGCCAACGCCCAAAAGAGCAGGGGCGGCAGGGGCGGCAGGCGCGGAAGGAAGCGCAGTCGGCTCGGCATTCCGGCGCCCCGGCGTGACTAGACGGCCCGGACGGTGAGCGGCTTGCCGAGCGCGCGCAGCACCGACGCTTGTAAGTCGGCGAACGCCGGCGGGTTGGAGAGCGCCTCGTCGAACCCGAGCGACGCCGCGCGCACCCGGTCCCGTTCGAGCTGCGCGACCGCCAGCACCGGCGCCGAGCCGGCCTCCGGGTGCTCGCGGAGCCGCGCGTAGAGCTCGTATCCGGCAGCGCCGGTCGAATCGAGATCGACGACGCCCAGGTCGACGTTGCAGATCGCCCCCGGCTCCGCCAGACGCCGCTGGTCGATCTCGATCACCTCGCAGGTGACGATGGAGCGCAGGTATCTAATCAGGAGCGCCCGCGGTGCCGCCTGCGAGGCAGCGACCAACGCCTTCAGCCCCTTGAATCCGAAAGCCAGCTTGTCGACCGCATCGCCGAAGGTCTCGGCGCGCGAGGTGAGCGTCAGCCCCACCTCGGTGGGGTGCGCCGCGCCCGCACCGTTCGAGCGCTCGACGACGCCGGCAAGCGCGATCGAAGTGGACGGCGCGACCAGCCGCAGCTGAACGTTGGCGCCGCTCGCCAGCCGTTCAGTGGTGTCGAGCAGCAGCTGGCCGCGGGCCAGGTTCGTGGCATAGGCGACGAGGAGTGCGGCGTCCGAGCGGTAGACCAGCTCCAGCGACGCCGTCCCACTCACGAGTGCATCAGCCTTTCGAGGAGCGCGTCGAGCTGGTCGAGCGAATGGTAGTGGATGGCGATCTGGCCACGCTCCTTACCGACCTCGAGGACCTCGACCCGGGTGCCGAGCGTTCGGGTGAGGCGCATTGCCAGGTCACGCGCGCTGGCGGAGGGGGTCCGCGGCGCAGACGCGGCCGGCTGCGGCGTCTTGCTGCCGTCGCGAGAGCGCCGGACCAGCTCCTCCACGCGCCGGACCGAGAGCTCGCCGGCGACGATCTTGCGGGCCAGCTTTTCCATCGCCGCCGCGACTTCGAGCCCCAGGAGCGCCCGCGCGTGCCCCATCGAGAGCCGCCCTTCGGCCAGCAGGCCCCTCACGCTCTCGGGCAGGCGGAGCAACCGGAGCGCGTTCGCCACCGTGCTGCGATCCTTACCGACCCGCTCGGAGAGCTGCTCCTGCGTGTAGCCGAACTCCTCGACGAGGCGCTGATAGCCGGCCGCCTCTTCCAGCGGGTTGAGATCCTCGCGCTGGAGGTTCTCGACCAGCGCCATCTCGAACGCCTGCGTCGGCGCGACGTCGCGCACGACGGCCGGGACCTCGTGCAGGCCGGCCCGTTGCGCCGCCCGCCAGCGCCGCTCGCCGGCTATGAGCTCGTAACCGCCACCGTCCTCCTGGCCACGCGCACGGACGATGAGCGGCTGGATGATCCCCTGCGTCTTGATCGACGCCGCCAGCTCGTCGAGACGCGCGTCATCGAACCGCGTCCGCGGCTGGCCGGGCGAAGGGTGAATCTCCTCGACGGCGATCGTTCGTGTGCCGTCCGACGGACGCCGGCTGGCGATCCCCGTCGGCGGCGCGGTGGCGCTCGGCGCCGGTGCGCCCGGGATGAGCGCCGCCAACCCACGGCCGAGGGCATTGCGCTTTGGTGCGCTCATCGCGAGGCCGCCGTCGCCGACGGCGTCGGTTTGCCGTCCGCAGGCTTGCCGTCGACAGATTTGCCTTCGGGGTGCTCGTCGCCTGCGTGGCGCGCCAGCAGCTCGCGCGCCAGATCGAGGTAGCTCTTCGCCCCCTTCGAGGCGATGTCATAGAGGAGGATCGGCTTGCCGAAAGAAGGCGCCTCGGAGAGGCGCACGTTGCGCGGGATGGTGGTGGTGAAGACCTTCCCCTCGAAGTGGGTGCGCACCTCGTTGGCCACCTGCTCGGTCAGGTTCTGCCGCGGGTCGACCATGCAGAGGACGATCCCTTCGATGTCGAGTCCCGGGTTCAGGTTGTCGGCGACCAGACGGATGGTCCGCTGCAGCGCCGTCAGCCCTTCGAGCGCGTAGTACTCGCACTGCAGCGGGACCAACACGCTGTCGGCGGCGCAGAGCGCGTTCAACGTCAGGAGGCCCAGCGACGGCGGCGTGTCGATGAGGACGTAGTCGTAGCGTTCGGCCGCCTTTCGCAACGGGCCGCGGAGCTGCCGTTCGCGCTCGGCCATCGGGACCAGCTCGATCTCCGCACCGGCCAGGTCTCCATTGGCGGGGATGAGGTCGAGGTGGACGAGTTCGGTCTTCCGGATGACGTCGTCCAGATTCGGCCGGCCGATGAGCAGGTCGTAGACGCTCGCTTCACCCGCCTCGCTGCGGGCGTGTCCCAGCCCGGAGCTGGCGTTCCCCTGCGGGTCGACATCGACCAGGAGCACCCGCTTTTCGGCCGCCGCCAGCGAGGCGGCGAGGTTCACCGCCGTGGTGGTCTTCCCCACGCCCCCCTTCTGGTTCGCAACCGCAATGACCCTTCCCATGATGATGCGATCCAGGCGCCCCCGTAGATAAACACGCTGGGGCGTATCGGCCAAGCCCGCAAATTTGGCGCGAAAATTTGACGCCGTGTAAGGAGGGGTATTCTATATACCTACATGTCGGTGATTAGCCGACTAGCCGACTTGCCCCAGTCTAAGGAGAATGCCCATGAGCCGCTTCGTCGACCAGAGGACCTATCAGACCTTCGAAGAGTTCGAGCGCGAGGAGCTTCGCCGCGACGGTTACTTCGAGTCGGTCGACTCGATGATCGATGACATGTTCGCCGGCGAGCTCGACTTCGACGGTGGCGGCGGCAAGCGGGCCGGCGCGCGCGACAACGAAGACGAATAGGTCGCGTGCTATAAGCGCCGCCATGGCGCAAGAAACGAATTCGCCGCGGCCGGCTTGGACCGCGGCGATCTGGCCCCTGGTGACAGGGCTGGCCGTCGGTTTTCTGGTCGGACGCGAAACGGGCAGTCACGGCGCGCGCGGCGGCGCTTCGGCCGACTCCGCGTCCGACAGACCGAGCGAGGCGGTTCCTGCGGGCACCAAGATGCCCGCCAAGATCTATCACTCGGAGAGCGAGTTCCCGGAGGGGTGGACCAAGTCGACCGATCTGGCGTCGGTGACCGCCGTCAGCTTCGACGGGCTCACGCCGCAGCAGAAGGTGACGGCGCTGCAGGCGCTCAACGAGCGCGACTGCGAGTGCGGCTGCGGGATGGGGAAGATCGCCGGCTGCTTGAAGAAGGACCCGAACTGCCCGCGCAGCCCGAACCTGGCCCGGGTGGCCATCGACCTGGCCAAGCAGGGCAAGGGGCTCGGCGCGATCCTGGCGGCCATCGACGACAAGCAGAAGCCGACGGGCGGCTCGGCGCCGAGCGGCGGCGGGGCGCCGCAAGGGGATGCCGGCTCGAAGAAGATCGTCCCCTTCGCCCACGATCAGCGGCGCGGCGCCAAGGCGACCAAGGTGACGATGGTCGAGTTCAGCGACTTTCAGTGCCCGTTCTGCAAGCGGTCGGAGCCGACGGTGAAGACGGTCCTCGACAAGTACGGTAAGGACCTGGCGCTGGTCTGGATGAACCAACCGTTGCCCTTCCACGACCACGCGATGGACGCCGCGACGGCGTTCCAGGCGGCCGCGCGGCAGGGGGCCGACAAGGCCTGGAAGCTTCACGACAAGATGTACGAGAACAACACCGCGCTCACCCGCGCCGACATCGAGAAGTATGCGGGCGACGTCGGACTAAACGTCGCCAAGTGGAAGAAGGACTGGGACGATCCCAAGGTCAAGGACGAGGTCTCGCAGGACATGAAGGTCGGCACCGCCGCCGGCGCCAACGGGACGCCGACGTTCTTCATCAATGGCCGCCAGCTGGTCGGAGCCCAGGAAGCGTCGGCGTTCGAGAAGATCATCGACGACGAGATCAAAGAGGCGGACGCGCTCATCAAGAAGGGGACACCGCTGCGCGACATCTACACGAAGCGGATCGAGACCGCGGCTTTGGCGGCCCCCGCGCCGTCTCCGTCCGCCGCGCCTGACGACCAAGGCGGCAAGTTCGACGTCCACGTGGGCGATGCTCCCGTGAAGGGACCGGCCTCGGCGCCGATCACGTTGGTGGCCTGGAGCGACTTCCAGTGCCCGTTCTGCAGCCGCGCGGTCCCGACGGTGCGGCAGGTCGAGGACGCCTACAAAGGAAAGGTCCGCATCGCCTTCAAGCAGTTCCCGCTGCCGTTCCACGACAAGGCCCACCTGGCGGCCGAGGCGGCGCTGGCCGCCAACGAGCAGGGAAAGTTCTGGCAGATGCACGACAAGCTGTTCGCCAACCAACAGGCGCTGGATCGCCCCTCGCTCGAGAAGTACGCGCAGGAGCTCGGCCTCGACATGGCGAAGTTCAAGGCGGCGCTCGACTCGGGCAAGTTCAAGGACAAGGTCGACGCCGAGGACAAGGAAGGCGCCGCCTTCGGCGTCACCGGCACGCCGACCTTCTTCATCAACGGCACCCGCCTCGTCGGCGCCCAGCCCTTCGAGTCTTTCAAGGCCGCCATCGACAAAGAGCTCAAGGGCTCCAAGGGTTAGCGCGGTCAGAATCTCTGCGTGGGGACGTCGGGGCGCGGGCGGCGCAGGACCTGGCCACCGATGCCCCAGACGAGACGCAGCTCGTCCGCCGCCGCCTGCCCCTCGTAGGCGTCGAGGCGGCGCTTGCCGTTGTCGCAGGCGTTCGGGTTCAGCACCTCGAACGAGCTCTCGTAGATCATGAGTTTGCTGCCGTCGACCTCGCCGCGAAACTGGTAACGGGTGACGATCTGGAAGTCGAGCGCCATGCTGCAGCGGTAGGCCTGCCCGTCGGCCGAGACCTGGTGGACGACGCGATCGTAGTAGCCGGTCAGCTTCGACCCCTCCTGCGTGACGTGCCACTCCTCGCGCTCCTGCTTCTGGTCACCGCCGGGGACGACGCCGCTGTGCTCCCAGATCCACATCCCGCTCACGTCGGCGGGCGGGAGTGACGTCATGGCGGAGGCGGGCGCGGCCGCGTGATCCGGGAAGCGCGGATCCTCCGATACCTGCGCGCGCGGAGCACCGGGGTCGCTCGCGTCGGTAAGCGGCTGTTCGGCCTCGGTGGCCTGTTCGGTGGCCTGTTCGGCGGCCTGTTCCGGATGGTGAATTCGATAGAGAGTCTGGCGCTGCGCGCCGCTCATCAACGTCATCACGTCGCCCTCCAGCCGACCGCTGTAGCGAGCGAGGCGCTTCTGGCCGGGGTCGCAGCGGTTCCCTGCCTCTGCGGTCCGTTGTTCCTTCTCCTCGATCTCGATCCGCCCACCGCGCACCTCTCCCGCCACGTTGAACCGCTGGGTTGCCGAAAACTGCGGCAGCCGGTTGCAGACGTAGGGGCGGCCGTCGCCGGAGACGAAGGTTAGCGCGGTGATGTAGTAACCACTGATGGCGCTGCCCGCCTGGGAGAGGTGCCACTCCTGCTTCTCGATGCGCGTGTCGCCGGCGCCGATCCCCTGACCGATCGTCGTTCGGCTGAGCGCGTCCCACACGCCGGAGATCTGGCTGGCCGTCTGGCTCGCCGCCACGGGAGGGGCAGTCACAGGCGGCGCTGAACGTGTCGCGCAGCCGCCCGTGGCGACCGCGAAAACGCATACGACAAGACCAACGAACCGCATCCGGATACCTCCCGGAGAGAACCCCTCAAGTTTACACGATCAAAGTAGGACCCAAGGAGAGCGATGCAATGCTGGGGTGGCGAAACCAGCGTCCGACTGCAGGTTCGCAATCACGGCAAGTTTCCAGATCGTCAATCGGAAGAATTCGGATCGGGATTGAGCACGGCGGCGCTGGCCGCCTCCCATTCGGCGATTCGGCGGGCGAGGAGGGCGTCGAGCTCGCGCTCACGCTCGGCCAGCGCGTGCAGCTTCTGCCAGTCGCCGGCGTGCTCACCGACCAGATCGGCGCGGACGGCCGCCAGCTCCGCTTCCAGCTTGCTCACATCTCCCTCCAGTGTCTCCACGCGCCGCGCCAACCGGCGTTGTTCGCGTTCGCGCCGCTTGTCGCCGTCGCGCGCCGCGGTGGCGGCCGACGGCGGTTTTGGCGGTTCAACCTTCGGCGCGACGCTCGGGGATTGTTCCTTCGATCGCGTGGACGGAGCTCGGCTCCGCCGAGTGGAGTCCGTCGCGGGGGGGAGCGGGGACCCTCCCAGAGTCCCCGCAGTTGAGACGCGCTGTCGCCAGTCGCTGTAATTGCCGACATGTGCTTCGACGTGCGTTCCCTCGATGACCAGCAGGCGCGTGCAGATGCGATCGAGAAAGTAGCGATCGTGGCTGACGGTGATCAGGGTTCCTTCGTAGGCGCCGAGCGCGTCTTCCAGAGTTTCGCGCGCCGGGATGTCCAGGTGGTTGGTCGGCTCGTCGAGCACCAGCACGTTGCGCGGGAAGAGCATGATCTTCGCCATCGCCAGCCGGCTGCGCTCGCCGCCTGAAAGTCCGCGCACCAGACGGAAGGGGTCGTCGCCGAAAAACCGAAACTTGGCCAGGTACTGGCGCACGGCTTCGGGCGAGAGATCGGCGCGCACCGAACGGATCTCCTCGGTCAACGTCAGCTGCTCGTCGAGCGTTCCCAGCTTCTGATCGAAGTATCCGATCCGCACCCCGCTGCCGAATTCGACCTTGCCGGCGAGCGGGGCCAGCTCGCCGATCAGCGTCTTCAGCAACGTCGACTTGCCGCTGCCGTTGGGACCGACGACCCCCAGCTTGTCGCCGCGGTAAACGTTGACCGTCACGCTGTCGAGGATCTTCGCGTCCGGGTAGCCGACCGTCAGGTTGGGGGCGCGGATGATCTCCTTGCCGCCGAGGGCGCCGCCGGTCTGGAAGGAGAGCCCGAGCTTGCCGGCGTGCTCCCACTGGTCGTCGGGGCGTTCGAGACGCTCCAGTTTCTCCAGCATCTTGCGGCGGCTCTGCGCCTGTTTGGTCTTCTGTCCGGCCAGGTTGCGGCGGATGAAGTCTTCGGTCTTGTCGACGTGGTCCTTCTGTCGTTCGTACTCCGCCTGCGCGCGCTCGATCCGCGCCGCGCGCTCGACGACGTACTTGTCGTAGCGGAACGGGTAGCGGGTCAGCTTGCCGTTCTCCAGCTCGACAATCTCGTGGCAGACCGCGCGGATGAAGGCGCGATCGTGCGAGACCAGAACGAACGCCCCCTCGTACTCCGCGAGATAGGCCTCGAGCCGCTCGATGGCGGCGAGGTCGAGGTGGTTGGTCGGCTCGTCCATCAACAGGAGATCGGGCTGGCGCACCAGCACCTTGGCCAGCTCCAACCGGCCGCGCTCGCCACCCGACAGCGTGTCGACGGCGCGGGCGAGATCGCTCTCCGTGAACCCGACGTCGGCGGTGAGCCGCTTCACGCGACCCTCGAGCTCGTAGCCGCCGCCGCGCTGGTAGCGCTCCTGCAACTCGCCGTACCGGGCGAGCTCGTCGGCCTTTCCGTCCGCCAGGCGCGTCTCCAGCCCGGCCATCTCGTCGTGCAGCCTCTGCAGATCGGCGAACGGCTCGAGCAGCGCCTCGAGCAGCGTGCCGCCGCCGCCGAGCTCCTGCGACTGGCGCAGGTAGGCGACCGTCGTCCGGCCGAGCACCCGCACGTCGCCGCTGTCGGCCTCGAGATCTCCGGCCAGGAGGCGCAGCGCCGTCGATTTACCGGTGCCGTTCGGCCCGAGCAGCGCCACGCGATCGCCCGGACGGATCAGGAGCGAGGCGCCGACGAGAATGTCGTTGCCCGGGTAAGCGAAGCTGGCGTCGGCGAATTGCGCGAGGGACATCGGTGGATCTGCTGGTCAAGTTGTATTAGAACTCGGGCCGCCGCCACACCCCAAAGGCAGCATAAACGCACCATGAAGGAGTATCTGCTCACTGCCGGCCCGACCCCCGTTCCCGAACGGGTTCTCCTGGCCATGGCCCGGCCGATGCTCTACCACCGGGCGCCCGCCTTCACCGAATGCCTGCGCGAGGTGCAGGAGGGGATGAAGTGGCTGATGCAGACCAAGGAGCAGCCGCTTTTGCTCACCGGGTCGGGGACGATCGCGATGGACGCGGCGGTCTGCAACTTCCTGCACACCGGCGACAAGGCCGTCGTCATCCGCGGCGGTAAGTTCGGCGAGCGCTGGGGAAAGATCTGCGAGGCCTACGGCATCACCTGCGTCTACGTCGACGTCGAGTGGGGCAAGAGCGTCGACGCCCAGGCGGTGGCCGAGGCGATCGAGAAGAATCCGGGCGTGCGCGCCGTCTACGCCACCGCCTGCGAGACCTCGACCGCGACCAAGCACGACATCGAGGCGATCGCCAAGGTGGTGCGGGCGCACGACGACATCATTCTATGTGTCGACGCCATCACGGCGATCGGCGTCTACGACGTGCCGGTCGACAAGTGGGGGCTCGACGTGGTGGCGGTCGGGTCGCAGAAGGCGCTCATGTTGCCGCCTGGCCTGGCGGCGATCTCGGTCTCCGAAAAAGCGTGGAAAGCCAACGAGCGCTCCAACCTGCCCAGGTTCTACCTGGACCTGCAGCGCGAGCGGAAGGCGCAGGAGAAGGGGGAGACGGCCTTCACGCCGGCAGTGTCACTGATCGTCGGCCTGCGCGAGTCGCTGCGCATGTTGAAGGAAGAGACGCTGGACGGAGTGTTCAACCGCCACGAGCGGCTGGCCAAGGCCACGCGCGCCGCCTCGGGTGGCCTGGGTCTGGATCTCTTCTCCTCGTCACCGGTGAACTCGGTCACCGCCTTCCGCGTCCCGCCCGGCATCGACGGCACGGCGATCATCATTCAGATGCGGTCGCGCTACGGCATCACCATCGCCGGCGGGCAGGATCACCTGAAGGGGAAGATCGTTCGCATCGCGCACGTCGGCTTCTTCAGTCAGTTCGACATCATCACCGCCATCTCGGGCCTCGAGATGACGCTCTCCGATCTCGGCTTCAGCATTCGGCCGGGAGCGGGCGTCGCCGCCGCGCAGGCAACGTTCGCCGAGACCCGGCGCGCCTGAATTTTCATCCAACTGCACCCGCACGTCTAAAGAGGAGCAACAGTCATGGCCGAGCCAATCAAGGTCCTCATCGCCGACGAAATGTCCAAGAAGGCGGTCGAAGTTCTGAGCAAGGCGGGGTTCACCGTCGAGGTCAAGACCGGCATGAAGCCGGAGGAGCTCGCCGCGGTGATCGGCGAGTACCACGCCATCGGCATCCGCTCGGCCAGCAAGATCACGGCGGCCACGCTGGCCAGTCCAGGCAAGCTCAAGATCATCGGGCGCGCCGGCGTCGGCGTCGACAACATCGATGTCAAGGCCGCGACCGAGAAGGGCGTCCTCGTCATCAACACGCCGCAGGGGAACGCGGCGGCGGCGGCCGAGCTGGCCATCGGCCTCATGTTCGCGCTGGCGCGGAAGATCCCGCAGGCGGCGGCGAGCATGAAGCAGGGGATCTGGGAGAAGAAGAAGTACATGGGGACCGAGATCGCCGGCAAGACGCTGGGCGTGATCGGGCTCGGCAACATCGGGCGCCAGGCGGCCGAGCGGGCCGTCGGGCTCAAGATGAACGTGATCGGCTATGACCCGTTCCCCCCCAAGGAGCTCCCGGCCGGCGTCAAGCAGGTCACGCTCGACGAGCTGATCGCAGCGTCGGACTACATCACCTTGCACGTTCCGGCCACGGCCGAGACCAAGGGGCTCTTCAACGGCGCGACCATCGCCAAGATGAAGAAGGGGGCCTGCCTCATCAACTGCGCGCGCGGCGGCATCGTCGACGAGAACGCAGTGCTCGAGGCGCTCAAGTCCGGCCAGCTCGGCGGCGCGGCGCTCGACGTGTTCTCCAAGGAGCCGCCGGACCCGTCACCGCTCTTCGCAGAAGAGAACCTGATCGCCGTCCCGCACCTCGGTGCCTCGACCAAGGAGGCGCAGGAGAAGGTGGCGATCGAGATGGCCGAGGTGTTCGTCGGCTTCCTCAAAGACGGCGTCGTCCGCAACGCGGTCAAGTAGTCCGTGGTGAAGCGCGCGCCGCGCGGCGCCTCAAGGACGGAGTCTGTGACAGACTCTGTGACAGACTCTGCGCCGCGCGCCGCGCCATCGCCGACCCTCAGGCTCCCCACCGGGATGCGCGATCATGCGCCGGTCGCCGCGGCGGCGCGTCTGCGGGTCATCGAGACGCTGCTGGCGGAGTTCGACCGCGCCGGCTTCGAGCGGGTCATCACCCCGGCGTTCGAATATGAAGAGGTGCTGGCGCTCGGCCTCGGGGCCGCGGCGCGCGCGGTTACGGTCCGCTTCGTCGAGCCGAGCTCGGGACAGGTGGTGGCGCTGCGCCCCGACATCACCCCGCAGATCGCGCGCCTCATCGCCACCCGCTTTCGCGATCACAAGGGCCCCGTGCGCCTCTGCTACGAAGGGACGGTCGTGCGGCTCGACCGCGCGGCTCGCGGCCAGCGCGAGCTGTCTCAAGCCGGGGTCGAGCTGGCTGGCCTGGCCGGCCCCGACGGCGACGCAGAGATGATCGCGCTGGCGGTCGAGTCGCTGGCGGCGGTCGGTCTGCCGCGCCCGACCATTGATCTCGGACACCTGGGGCTGGCGCGCGAGGTGCTCGCTTCGCTGGCTCTCCCCGAGCCGTCGCTGGAGGAGGCGCGGCGTCGCATCGCCAAGCGCGACGGCGCCGGGCTGGAGCTGGTGCTGCGCGCGGCGCGCGGCACGAAGCCGGCCGTCGACTTCGCCCGGCGCCTTCCCGCGCTGTCCGGATCGCCCGACCTGCTGGCCGCCGCCGTCAAGCGAGCGCCGACGGGCGGGATCAGGCGCGCGCTCGGAGAGCTGTCGGCGATCGTGCGCGCTGTCGAGGCGCGCGGCATCGACGCTCGCCTGCACGTCGATCTCGGCGAGGTGCGCGGGTTCGACTATTACACCGGCGTGCGGTTTCAGGCGTTCGTCGATGGAGCTCCCGACGCCGTCCTGCGCGGCGGGCGCTACGACGATCTGCTCGCCCGCTACGGGCGGCCGAGCCCGGCGGTCGGCTTCGCCGTCGACGTCGAGGCGGTCGCCGTCGCGCTGGAGAGTCGCGTTTCACCAAAGAGGACCAATCAATCATGGCAGTCGTAATCGTCGTCGGCGTTCAGTGGGGCGACGAAGGCAAGGGGAAGATCGTCGACCTCTTGACCGAGAAGGCGCGCTACGTCGTCCGTTGGGCGGGCGGCGCCAATGCGGGACACACGCTGGTCGTCGACGGAATGAAGTACGTCACCAGGCTGATTCCATCGGGGATCCTGCGAGACGGCGTCACCTGTGTCTTGGGCGAGGGGATGGTGATCGACCCCGCGGTGCTGGTCGACGAGATCCGGACCTTTCGCGGCCACGGCTGCATCACCAGCGACGGCGATCTGGTGGTCGCCGAGCGCGCGCACCTGACGTTGCCGCACCACATGGAGATCGATCGGCTGCGCGAGGAGGGCCCGGGCAGCATCGGGACCACCAAGAAGGGGATCGGGCCGACCTACGAGAGCAAGGCGGCCCGCATCGGACTGCGCGTCGGTGATCTGTTCCGGCCGGATCGCTTTCGCGCGCGGCTCGATCGGCACATCGCGGCTATCGGGCCCTACGTGCGCGAGCTCGGCGGCGCCGCGCCGAACGCCGCGGAGATCACCGCCAAGTACATGGCGCTCGCCGAGGAGATCCGCCCCTTCATCGGCGATGCCTCCCGCACCGTGAACGCCGCCATCGTGCGCGGCGACAACGTCCTTTTCGAAGGGGCACAGGGCGTCCTGCTCGACCTCGACCACGGGACCTACCCGTTCGTGACATCGTCGTCGACGACGGCCGGGGGCGCCTGCGCCGGCCTCGGCATCGGGCCGACCAAGATCGACACCGTGCTCGGCGTCGCCAAGGGGTATTGCACGAGGGTGGGGGATGGACCGTTTCCGACCGAGCTCAACGAAGCGATGGGCGATCTGCTGCGCAAGCGCGGCCACGAGTTCGGCTCGGTGACCGGGCGCCCGCGGCGATGTGGTTGGCTCGACATCCCAGCCGTGCGGCTGGCGGTGCGGCTTTCGGGCATCGAGTCGCTGGCGCTGACCAAGCTCGACGTCATGGCCGGGCTCGACCGGGTCAAGCTCTGCGTCGGCTACCGATTGGGTGGACGCACGATGGACGAGATGCCGGTCGACATCGACGATCTCGCCGCGGCCGAGCCGCTGTTCGAAGAGCTCGACGGTTGGCCGGAGACCTCCTCGGGAGCGTCCGGAACGGCTGTTCCCCCCGCCGCCGCCGCGTTCGTCGAGCGCGTCAGCACGTTGGTCGGGATTCCGGTCTGGGCCACCTCCTGGGGCGCGGGGCGTTCGCAGACCGTGGTTTCGAAAGATCCCTTCGCCGCTTAGCTTCGCCGCCCAGCTTCGCGGCCTCGCTTTGCCGCTTAACTCGGTTAGTGCTCGGAATTCGCTGGGAAACCGGCGCGGCTTGGCTTGCGCCCCGTCACGGGCTCAATATAATGGGGGCCTTTTCCAGTGCCCTTCCCCTGCGTTTCTCCCGGCCTTCTCGGGCCCTGCTCGGGTCCTTCGTGGAGCTTGCAGCCTGATCCCCCTGAATCGAGGCGTTGATGAAGATCGTTTGTGACTCGTGCGGGACCAAGTACTCGATTGCCGACGAAAAGGTTCGGGGCAAGGTCTTCAAGATCCGCTGCAAGAAGTGCAGCCACATCATCGTGGTGCGCGGTGGAGAAACAGGCGGACCCGAGGCCACGGCGGCCCCCGCGACTGAGGGCGGCTGGCACCTGGTGATCGACGGCGAGCAGGTCGGCCCCATTGGCGACGCGGACGTCCGCACCAAGATCGAACGTGGCGAGGTCAAGGGGGATACTTACACCTGGAAAGAGGGGTTCGCCGACTGGGTGAAGCTCTCCGCAGTCCCGGAGTTCGCGGCGCTCGTGGCGGAAGACGTGGCGGGCGTTGCCGCTGGCGGCGGAGAGCTATTCCCGTCCGGCGCCGTGGCGGCCGCGTCGGCGAACGGCGCTGATCGCGCGCGGCGCGCCTCGGGCGCGGGGCGATCGCTGTTTGGTGGTGGCGGCGCCAGTGACGTCTTCGCCGCGTCGGCGTCCCCCGCACGCAGCGAGGGCGGCGGTCTGTTCGGCTCGGCGGCTGCAGCGCCGGCGTCTGACGAGTCACGCTGGCCCTCCAGCGGGGCGGCGGGCGCGGGCCACGACGGCGGTCGGGTGGAGAGCCTGACCGGCCAGCGGCACGAGAACTCGGTGCTCTTCTCGCTTTCGAACCTGCAGTCGCTGGCGATGCCGGCGGCCAAGCCCGCCTCGACGGCTTCGGCCAGCTCGTCGCTGACGGAGGGCTCGGGCCTGATTGATATCCGCCAGATGGCGGCGAGCACGCTCGGCGCGTCGAGCGGTGGCGGCAGCCCCAGCTTCGGCGGCAGCAGTTCGGGCTCGGTCGATGATCTGCCCGCCTTCGGGGCGTTCTCGCCGGCGGCGCCGGTCCTGCTTCCACTGTCGTCGAGCAGCGGTCCGCCGAAGTGGGTCTATCTGGCGCTGGTTCTCGGTCTCGTGGCCGTGGGCGGCATCGCCCTCATGGCCTACAAAGTTCTGACCACCAAATCGCCTGTGCTGGTCGAGCAGATGCAGCAGATGCCGGCGCCACAGGAGCCGGCGAAACCGGCACCGGCAGGCACGGCGACCGAGCCGGGCGGCAAGCCGACGACCATCGCCGATGAGAATTTGCCGCCGCGCGCGGGGAGCTCGGAAGCCAAGGCAGGCGACAAAGGTGAGAGGTCCGAGAAAGCCGAGCACGAGCATCACCACGGCGGCAAGGGGGGGAAGGAAGCCAAAGAGGGCAAAGAGGGCAAAGAAGGCAAGAAGGGGGGCGGGGGTGACGAGAAGAAGGGTGCCGGCGCCGTTGCGGCCAGCGAGCCCGCCGAGAAGAAGCCCGCGAAGGGCTCGCTCGACGATCTGATCGACGGCGCCGTCAGCTCTCGCCACGGCGGAGGCTCCGGGCGCCCGAAGGTGTCGGATGACGATAAGCCCGCTGTCTCCGCGGGGCCGCTGTCGAAGGGCGCGGTCGTCGCCGGGATGAACGGCGTCAAGCCGAAGGTCGCCGCCTGCTATAGTGAGTTCAAGGTGCAGGGGATGGCGATGGTGAACGTCGTCATCGGCAAGACCGGCAAGGTCACCTCGGCAACGGTCTCCGGCAAGTTCGCCGGCACGCCGACCGGGTCGTGCGTCGAGAAGGCGGTGAAGTCCGCCAGCTTCCCGCCGTCGGACGGGCTCCAGACGCCGTACCCGTTCCAACTCAAGTAGGGCGCAAAACGTCGGGCGTCGATTCATCCGACGGTCTGCTGGCGGCGCTGGCGCGTCCGCTGAGCGCGCTGGGTCTCAACGTCTTTCTTCCGCTGACGCGGGCGGCGTTCGACAGCGCGGCGGGGCCGCTGGCGCTCGATGACTTGCTGGCGGGCGCGGCGGGCGCCTTGATCGTCGGCTCGGGTGGGCCGGCGTTCTTCGACCGGTTCGACCGAGAGCCGGAGGCCGCCGACGGCGCGCCTCATCCGCTCGATCGCTACACCGAACGGGTGGTCGGGCGCGCCGCAGGCGACGCGCTCAACCCGTTGAGCGTCGCCCACGCCGCCCACTTTCCGTTCGGCGCGTGTCCGCTCATCCCGTTTCAGCGCCTTGGGCGGGCAGCGGGTCTGGGGGGACCGGGGCCGCTCGGGTTGCAGATTCACCCCACGTTCGGCCCCTGGTGGGCCTACCGCGCGCTGATCGTCCTCGAGCGGCCGCTGGCGCCGGCGGCGCCGCCCGGCGACGGATGCGCGGGGTGTGATGCTCCGTGCGTCGCCGCCTGCCCGGCGGGCGCCGTGGCACGCCGGGGATTCGACATCGTGGCGTGTCACGCGCGCCGGCTCGTCGCGGAACCATGCCGGCTGTCGTGCGCCGCGAGAATCGCCTGCGTGCGCGGCCCCGAGCACCGCTACCGCGACCAGGAGCTGGCGTTTCACATGCGGGCCTCGATGCCGAGGCGCCCGTCGGTGCCTTGACGGCGCGGCCGCTGGTTCCTACCCTGCTCGGCCATGGCGATCACCGTGAACGCGCACATCACCGGGACGGTCTGGAAGATCAACGTGAAGGTCGGCGACGCGGTCGCTGAAGGAGAGACCGTCGCCATCCTCGAGTCGATGAAGATGGAGATGCCGGTCGAGTCCCCCGCGGCCGGGACGGTGGCGGCGGTGCTGGCGAAGGAGGGGGCGTCGATCGAGGAGGGGGCGCCGCTGCTCGAGCTGACGCCGGGTTAGCTCAAACCTCTCAAGTCTCTTCGACCTCCGCCGCGTGGGTCGATTCGCGGACGGCCTCCTTCAGCGAGACATGGACCCCCGCGCGCGAGAGGGCCGGCAGTGACAGCAGGCCGGCGCTGATGTACCAGAGCGTCTGGATGCCGTGAAGCACGATGGCATAAGCCATCCCGCTCGAGTTGACGACGGCGGCGGGCACGTAGGCGGTGAGGCCCATCTTGATCGCCGCGTGAAATTGCCCCACCAATCCCGGCGAGTTCGGCAAGGTCAGCACCACGCCGGTGAACGCCATGATCACGAAGGCGGCGCCGAGGGAGATCGGCAGGTTCATGTGGCGCGCCAAGATCCACATCCCCACGCCGTTCGAGGTCCAGTAGATCACCGACTGGATGAGGAAGATGGAGAAGTTCCGGCGATCGGCCAGGGCGCGAAAGCCCGAGATGAGGGCCCGCAACTTTTCGTCGATCGCGGGCGCGCGGGCCGGCGCCAGCCAGGAGATCAGCGTCAGCCGGAGCGCGAGCGCGATCGTCCGGTCGGTCCAGAGCTGCGCCAGGATGAGGAACGTCGTCAGCCCCACGAAACCGACCAGCGACAGCCAGGCTGCGGCCCGCAGCTGCGACGAGAAAAGATCGCCCGCCGAGGCGAGGTAAGCGCCGAAGAACAGGATCGAGATCAGCAGGCCGTCGACGATTCGCTCGACCGCCACGGCGCCGACCATCGTGCTCATGCGGACGTGGCGCTCGCGCGCCACCAGGTAGGGGCGCACGAACTCGCCCAGGCGGACCGGCAGCGCCAGG
>Ga0209890_10000224_pt1 | contig 26453 bp, 22 predicted proteins | sample OrgsoiDNA2013049_FD_185799 | JGI IMG/M metagenome (GOLD analysis project Ga0209890, IMG submission 185799) | Permafrost soil microbial communities from the Arctic, to analyse light accelerated degradation of dissolved organic matter (DOM) -... | ecosystem: Environmental > Terrestrial > Soil >... | reverse complement strand
CCCGGGGATCGAGGAGACGGTGGCGCTGGCGCTCTACAGCCCCACCAAGGGGGCGCCGCTGGTGACCGCCGTCGGCGACTACTCGGGGTTCGTGCACCGGGATCTCGACAGGCCCGCGCCGGACGGCAATCCCAAGCCGCCGTTTCTCGGGAACACCAAGGACGTCAGCGGCGCTCCGTTGAACCCGAACGTGATCGTGCGCGTCGGCCACGCGCGCAAGGAAGGGGCGAACCTCGGTTACTCGCTGGACGGCGGGAAGAGCTGGCACGAGCCCGCGTCGCTCCCCGATCCCAAGGCCAACGAAGGAGACATCGCGGTCTCCGCCGACGGTGCGACCTGGGTTTGGACGCCGCGCGAGCAGGTCGCGTACGTCACGTCGGACAAGGGCGCCAGCTGGATGGGCTGCGCGGGGTTGCCGAAGGAGATCCGCGTGGTGGCCGATCGCCTGAACCCGAAGCGTTTCTACGCCATGGCGCTCTTCGACGGGAAGCTGTTCGAGAGCGTCGACGGCGCGGCCCATTTCACAGAGCGGCCGCTGGTCTTGCCGGACGGGTTGCCGAAGCGCGGTGGCGGCGGAAAGGACAATCGCACCGACCGCGGTGATGACCGCGGAGGGCAGGACCGGATTTACGCGACGCCCGGCCGCGAAGGCGATCTCTGGTTGGCGTCGTACGACGGGCTCTATCACTCGCCCACGGCGGGGAAGGACTTTGCGCGTATGCCGGCCGTGGAGCAGATCCACGCCTTCGGTTTCGGCAAGGCGGCGCCTCACGCCAAGCTCCCCGCGCTCTATCTCGTCGGCACCGTGGAAGGACCGTGCGACGTCCAACGCTGCTCGCGCGGCGCGCCGCTCGACGTGAGCCCCGGGCAAGCACAAAGGGGTTTCTTCCGCTCCACGGATGGCGGGATCAGCTGGTTGCGCATCAACGACGATCAGCACCAGTGGGGGTTGGTCCTGCAGATCACCGGCGACCCGAAGAAGTTCGGTCGGGTCTACGTCGGGACGCATGGCCGCGGTACCTTCTACGGCGATCCGAAGACGCGCCAGTGATCATCATGCGGAAGCGAGACGAAGCACTCATCCTGGTCGGACTCCTTTGCGCCATTTCCGCGCTGGCCTGTCTCCGGCCGCCGCCGCTCAATCCGTCGAACGTGGTCGCCTCTCAAGGCGCGACGCCGCCGGCGCTGGAGAAGATGACGGAGCTGGACGCCTGGGCGGCCGTCCCGCTGATGACCCCTGGCACCAACATTGGCAACACGCTGGACAACACGACCACCTGGGAGACCGGCTGGGGGAATCCGCCCATCACCAAGCAGTTCGTCGAGAGTCTGGCCCGCCTCGGGTTCAAGACCGTCCGCTTGCCGGTGGCCTGGGACACCTACGCCATCGACGGCCGCATCCAGCCGGAAAAGCTCAACCGCGTCCGCGAGGTGGTCGACTGGATCACCGGCGCCGGCATGTTCTGCGTCCTCAACATCCACTGGGACGGGGGCTGGATCGACTCCGGCAAGAAAGAGACGTTCCCCAAGACGTTCGCCACCTTCAGCGCGGCCGCGGAGAAGAAGTACCGGTCGTACTGGGAGCAGATCTCGACGTTCTTCGCAGGAAAGAACGAGAAGCTCATCTTCGAGGCGTTCAACGAAGAGACGAACTTCAGCAATGAAGGCTCGGAGCAGAAGGCCTACGCCACCCTCACCCGCGTGAACCAGCTGTTCATCGACACTGTGCGGAAGACTGAAGCGAAGACCGGACGCAACAACGCCAAGCGGCTGCTGATCGTCATCGGCTACACCACCGACATCAAGAAGACCTGCGAGCGCGCCTACACGCTGCCGAAGGACACCATCCCCGGGCGGCTCTTCATCTCGGTGCACTACTACACGCCATACCAATTTTGCGGCCTGAACGAAGACGCTGACTGGGGGAAGATGATGCCGACTTGGGGAACCCCCGACGACGTCAAGCAGCTGGAGCAGCTCTTCGATGCCATGAAGGGCTTCTGCACGCGAAACGACATCCCGGCCTTCATCGGAGAGTTCGGGGTGACGACCACCAAGGAGTCGGCCTCGCGTATTCGATGGATGTCGGCGGTGATGAACGCGTCGGTGTCGAGGCGGATGGTTCCGGTGCTCTGGGACACGGGGAGCGAGCTGTCGCGACACGAGCCGTACGCCGCCAGCCCCGACTTGATTCAGACGCTGAAGAACCTCGTGCGGGCGCCTGCGTCCGAGCCTGAGCCGACGGTCTCGATTCCAGGTCCGGCGGCGCCGGCACCGGCGCAGTGACCAGGCCTGTAATATAGAGGTGCCGTGAAGCTCAGCTCTTTTGGTTCGCCTCTCCCCGGTTGGCTGGCGACCGCGTTGGTTGCGCTCCTCTGTGGGAGCTCGACCGCCCACGCCGCGGTCACCCCCAATCCGCTCTTCACCGATCACGCGGTGCTGCAACAGGGCGCCAAGGTGCCGGTCTGGGGCACGGCGGCTCCCGGTGAGGCGGTCACGGTGGAGATCGCCAAGCAGTCTGTCTCGGTCACGGCCGGCGCGGACGGTAAATGGCTGGCGTATCTGGCGCCGCTAAAGCCCGGCGGCCCGTTCACGCTCACGATCTCGGGTACGAACAAGATCGTCCTTGGCGACATCCTCGTCGGCGAGGTCTGGGTGGCCGGCGGCCAGTCGAACATGGAGCGGCAACTCGGCCTGCGCGTCGGACAGCAACCGATCGACAACTGGGAAAAGGAAGTCGCCGCCGCCGACCACCCGCAGATCCGCCACTTCGGCGTCGCGCAGGAGAAATCACTGACGCCTCTCGCGACCGTCAAAGGCCAGTGGAACGTCTGCACGCCCGAGGCAGTGAAGGACTTCACTGCGGTCGGCTACTTCTTCGGACGGGATCTCGAGAAGGCGCTACACGTCCCCGTCGGGATCATTCACGCGTCGTGGGGAGGCACGCCCGCGGAAGCCTGGACCAGTGAAGCGGGATTGCGTCCGTTGCCGGACTTCGCCGAGACCTCCGAGCAGCTGAAGATGCTGATCGCGGATCCGGCCGCCGCGCGCCGCCAGTACGAGGAGCGGCTCGAGACCTGGTTCATCGCCAACGATACCGGTTCCGCGGAGGGGCGGTCGTGGCGCGATCCCGCGCTCGATGCGGGCAGTTGGAAGACGATGACGTTGCCGACCCTCTGGGAGGATGCGGGCGAGCCCGACCTCAACGGTGTCGTCTGGTTCCGCAAGACCTTCGAGCTTTCGGCCAGCGCCGCGGCCGCCGTCGCGGAGTTGCAGCTGGGGATGGTGGACGACATCGACACCACCTGGGTCAACGGAGTGAAGGTCGGCGCCACCTTTGGCTACAACGTCATGCGGAAATATGGCCTCCCCCCCGGCGTACTCAAGCCGGGCCGCAACGTCGTCGTCGTGCGCGTGCTCGACACCGGCGGCGGCGGTGGAATCTGGGGCGATCGGAAGTTGCAGCTCGTGTTTGGAGGCAAACAACCCGCCGAAGGGCTGCGCACGGCCTCGCTCGCCCCCGCCCCAGTGCAGCCAGCGCAGGCCGCGCAGCCGTCCGTCGATCTGTCGGGTCCGTGGCGGTACCGGATCGGGATGAGGCTGGAGGATGCTCCGCCGCCGCCGGTTGGTGTCACCGGCGACGTCATGACACCGACCGTGCTCTACAACGGTATGATCGCGCCGCTGGTCCCGTACGCCATTCGCGGCGTGATCTGGTATCAGGGCGAAGCCAACTTGAGGCGCGAACGGCAATACCGCTCGCTGTTTCCCGCCACGATCGCCGACTGGCGAAAGGCGTGGGGGACCGACCTCCCGTTTCTCTTCGTCCAGATCGCGCCTTTTCGCGAGATGACCCCCGAGCTCCGCGAAGCCCAGCTCCTGACCTGGCAGCACACGCCCAAGACGGCGATGGTCGTGACGACCGATTGCGGCGACCCTAACGACATCCATCCTCCGCACAAACAGGTCGTGGGCGCGCGGCTGGCGCTGGCGGCCCGGGCGCTGGCTTACGGCGAGCGCCTCGAATACTCCGGGCCTGTTTTCGACGCAGTGAAGATCCAAGGCGGCAAGGCGGCGTTGCGCTTCTCGCACGTCGGTGGCGGTCTGGTTGCGAAGGGCGGCTCGCTCAAAGGCTTTACGATCGCTGGCGCCGACAAGGTGTTCCATCCGGCCCGCGCCGAGATCCGCGGTAAGACCGTGGTGGTGACGAGCGAAGCCGTGCGGCAGCCGGTGGCCGTGCGTTACGGCTGGGCCAACGTTCCGGAAGGCAATCTCTTCAACAAGGCCGGCCTCCCGGCCTCGTCCTTCCGCACCGACGCGAACTGAGCCTGGTGCCGGCGTTTGTCTGCTGCCGTCCGTCACCCCGTGTTTTCAGACGGCCTTGAACTCGAAGCTGGCCAAGTAGCAGAATGGAACTGCCGCACCGCCGTTGACAGTCAGCGGGGTGAAGCGCCAATCCTTCACCGCGTTCACCACGTTCGTTGCCAGGGCCGGCTGGTGTCCCGCAAGGATCGACACGCTATCGACCACGCCAGCGTTCGACACGCAGATCTTGGCGGAGACGATGTAAATGCTTCCCGCGTGCCGCAACTCCTCCGGGAACTGGGGTGGGGCGCCGCTGATCTTCTGCATCTCACCCGACTCGGGCGTCAGCAGCTTGAGGCCGTTCCCCTTGGGCCTGGCCTGGGCACCGGACGCAACGGCCGGCGCGACGTTTTGGCTCGCCGGTGGCGTGTTGGCCGGCGTATCCACCCTGGGAGACGGGGTCAAGCAGCCGATGATGCCGGCAACGAACAAGGAGATGGCACCCAGAGCCCAGCGCCGCACTAGTACGTCCCCAGCGTCACGCGGAGGACCACGGGGTCCGAGGTGAAGTTGAGTCCCCAGTCGGTCTGGTCGCCGTTCCAGAGGCGCCGGAACTTGAACTTGTCGTTCTCGTAGGTCCCCTCTTCGACGCGCACGTAGTCGCGCTGCTTCTTCGGAGCGGCAGCGGTCGTCTGGAAATCGACGCGGCAATGGAAGCCGGCCACCAGGAACTGATTGTCGGCGAGCTGGGCGACGAAGGCGCCGCCGACGGGCTCCGGGTTCCCCGGCGGCTTATCGCCGAACCCGAACTGCGGCAGGCCGTAAGAGACGTTGAGCTTCCAGGCGCCGATCTCCAGGCTCTGCGCGGGCGTCCCTTTCTTCTCGGCGACGCCATGAACCTTCCCCTCGAAGCCGAGCCGGGCCAGCTCGCGCATCATCGGGCCGACGAGCTGGTAGTTGAGCGCGAACGGCGCCAGCGCCTCCTCGTCCATCTTCTTCGCGCCCAGCGGAAAGTTCGTGTACCTCGTGAAGTCGATCCCGAAGGGTGAGAACCCGAGCGCCTCGTGGCCGAGCGCGAGGAAGAAGAATCGCGCGTAGCCCGGGGCGTTCGAGATCTCTGGGATGAGGAGCGGATTGTCCGGGCGCCGGTAGAGCTCCATCACCTTGTCGACCTTGGCGTAGTCGTCCATGTAGATGTCGGGCGCGAGGAGGTCGAGCGCCGGCGCGGCCGCCTTCCAGATTGGCAGGACATCGTCGGTCGGACCGCCGCTCTCCCAGTTGACGGTCGGTCCTGGGGCGATCGGATCGCGGAGCGCGGCGTTCGCGTAGAGCGGCAGCGGATACTCGGCCTTACCGGCGGCGGCGACCTCGCCGACGTAGCGGGCCACCGCCCAGGCATGAAAGAACTCGTCGGCGTTGTGGCCGAACGCTTCTTTCCAGCTGACGTTCGCCGGCTTCTTCCCCATGGCGGCCAGGATCGGTGCCGGCACCGGGGCGTCGAAGGCCTTCACTGCGGCCGGCGAGTAGTCGCGGACGGCGCCCCAGGTGCCCGATTCGTTCTCGACCTGCACCAGGATCACCGTGTGCCGAGGATCGGTCTTCTCGAGGTGGCGCATCAGCTTTGCGAAAGCGTGCTTGTCGGCCTCCAGCATCTCGCTGGAAAATGGTGAGATCGATCCGAGCGGGCGCCCGTCGGCGGTGAGCATCCGCGCGAACCGTAGGGGGTCCTGCTTGAGCCAGAGCGGCACGTAAGCCGGTCCGTTGTTCTTCCAGGTGGCGAACCAGAGCAGGACCAGTCGAACGCCGTTCTTGCGGGATTGCGTGACCAGCGTGTCGACCACCGAGTAGTCGAAAGCGCCCGGTTTGGGCTCGAACTGCTCCCAGTAGACCGGCATCTCCACGGTGTTGGCGTGGATCGCCTTGATGGCTGGCCAGATCTGCGGCAGCACGGCCGGCCAGGCGCTCGAGTTGTTCACCTGCGCGCCCAGCATCAGAAACGGCGCGCCATCGACGAGCAGAGCGTAGCGGCCGTCCTTCTGGACAATGCGCGGTATCGCGGATTGTGGGGCGCTCGCGGACTTCGGAGAGGCGGCGGCACGCGTGCGGTCGCCGCCGGCGAGCAGAGCGGCCAACGTGAGGAAGCAGATCTGGGCTGTGCGCATCGATAATGTCTCCTACGGGCGGCCGCCGACGGTGATTTCGGTGACCGCGGGGCTGCCGTTGGCGGCGCGGATCTCGAAGCGAACGTAACGTGCCGGTGCAGGACCGAAGGTGGCCACTTTCATCCTGCCGTCCGCCGGCCACGTTCCGGTAGTCGCCTCGCCGAACGTGGTGCCGTCGGTGCTGGTGAGGATCCGATAGTCGGTGACGTTGCCGTCCTTGCTGCTGGCTTCATGGTGATACTGCGGCACGCAGCCGAGCCAGCCGACGTCGGGCTGCACGCGCCCCAGATCCAACGTGATCGCCTGCGGCAGCGCGTCCGTGGGCTGCCACATGCTGATGAAGTCGGTGTCGTTCTTGCCGTCGATCGCCGCGGCTGCGGCGCCGCTGCTGGCCGTCGCCGACACGGGCGTGTAGGGCCGCTCGTTTTGCGGCGGCTGGGCGGGCAGGGGCGGGCGCGCGGCGTCCGGCGTCCAGGCCGCGCCCACGTCGCGCAGCAGCTCGACGATCGCGGGGGCGAGCCTCCCGTCGCGGTTGGGCGGGCAGTTGAGCAGGAAGTTGGTCCACTTCGGTTCCAGATCTTGCAGGTGCTTGGTGACCACCTCCGGCACCGTCATCAGGCCGCCGATGTCGGGCGCCCAGAACCAGTCGTTGCCGCCGGTGGCATTCACCTTCTGTTCTTGCTGCGCCGGGTAGCTGTTGCCGGCGGGAGCCCAGCCGCCCCGCGGCTCTTCGAAGTTGACGATGTCCATATCCCAGGGGTCGGCGAGATGCGCATGATCGGTCAGCAGGCAGCCCGGCTGCAGCGACTTCACCAGGCCGCGGATCTCCTGGTACGCGACGGCGTTGTGCCCCATCTGCCAGGACCACCCATCTAGTATGAGGATCGGGATGGGGCCGTAGTTGGTGAGCAGCTCGGTGAGCTGCGTCTTGATATACGCCAGCTTGGCGGGCGTGAGCTGTCCGGCGCTGACCCCTTCGGTGGTGTCCCAGATTGAATAGTAGAGGCCCGGCAAAAGGCCACGGCTGCGGAACGCGTCGACGTACTCGCGCACGACGTCCCCCTTGCCATCGCGCCAGGGGATGTGACCGACGTTGAAGTCGCTGGCGCGGCTTGGCCACAGGGCGAAGCCGTCGTGGTGGCGGGTGGTGAGCACGCCGTACCTCATCTTGGCGGCGACCGCGGCGTCGGCCCACTGCCCGGGATCGAGGCCGGTCGGGTTGAACTGCTTGATGTCGAGGTTCGGCTTCGACCACGACCCCGTGTACGTGAGGATCCCGAAGTGGAGGAACATGCCGAAGCGCAGGTCGACGAAGTCGCGCTGAAGTTGTTCGAGCGTTTTCGCCGGCCCGGCCGGGCTGCCGGTGGTGGCGGCGGGCGGTCGCTCGCGGTGGGCGCAGCCGCCCGAGAACGACGCGGCCGCCGATGCCGCTAATCCAGAGATGGCTGCGAGCACCATCTGCGGGGCACGTCGGCTCATTCGCGCGACAGTGTACCCTCGCTTCGCCGCGGTGCGCGCCTGGCATACGTGGAAGTTGGGCTGGCCACGCCCACCCCGTCGTGGAAATATCGCCGCCCTTTCGAGGAGGTCGTTCCGTCCATGCGAATCGCCACGTTCCTCATGTTGTTCATCGCCAGCGCTGCGCATGCGTCCCCGCGTGGGCCGGCCCTCACCGACTCCCTGCCCCCGCGCGGTCCTCTCCAGCGGGTCTCGGATGGCCTCATCGTTCACGCCGGCGACGGTTTCCTGAAGCTCGAGGTCTGCGCGGCCGACGTGGTCCGCGTCGCCTACGCCAAGGACCAGTCCTTCTTCACCCGCAAGAGCCTGGCGGCGGCGCCGAAGCGCTGCGACGGCGCGAATTGGGACGTGACCCACGACGCCGTGACGGCGACGCTCGCCACCTCCAAGCTCCGCGTTCGCGTCGATATCGCCACCGGGCGGGTGTCATTCCTCGACCCGACCGGCGCGCCGATCCTCGAAGAGAAAGAGGGCGGCCACACCGTCATGCCAGCGATCGTCATGGGGGAGAACACGCAGCACGTGCGGCAGGAGTGGGTCGCGCAGGCCGACGAGGCGCTCTACGGCCTCGGCGAGAATCAGCTCGGGCTGCTCAATCTGAAGGGCTACGACCTCGATCTGTGGCAGCACAACGGCACGCTCGTCGTTCCGTTCCTGGTGTCGAGCCACGGCTGGGGCATCCTGTGGGACAACACCTCGTTCACGCGCTTCGGTGATCTGCGCGAGCTGGTTCCGATCCCGGCCGAGCGTCTCTTCGACGCCCACGGCAAGCGCGGCGGCCTCACCGGCTCGTATTACAGCGGCGCCGATTTCAAGCACCTGGTCGGCGAGCGGGTCGACCGGGTCATCGACATTGCGCTGTCGAGCAAGGAGACGAAGCCGAACCACCTCATTTACGCAGGCCTACCCGAGGGGAACGCCAGCGTGCGCTGGGTCGGTGAGGTCGCACCCGAGGTCACGGGCGACTACACGTTCCAGACGTTTTCAAATAGCGGCATCAAACTCTGGATCGACGATCGGTTGGTCATCAACCACTGGCGGCAGGGTTGGCTGCCATGGAAAGAGGTGGCCAAGGTGCGGCTGGAGGGGAAACGCCACCACAAAATCCGACTCGAGTGGAGCAAGGACCAGAACATGGAGACAGTCCAGCTCCTCTGGAAAGCACCGATTCCTTCAACGAACCCCGCGACGCCCGCCTCGACGTCGCTCTGGTCGGAGGTCGGCGACGGCATCGACTACACCTTCGTCTACGGTCCCGAGCTGGACAACGTCGTCGCCGGCTACCGGCGCATCACCGGGCAGGCGCCGATGATCCCGCGCTGGGCGCTGGGGCTCTGGCAGAGCCGGCAGCGCTACGAGACGTCCCAGCAGAGTCTCGACGTCGTCGACGGTTTTCGCGCCCGCAAGATCCCCTTCGACAACATCGTTCAGGACTGGTTCTACTGGAAGGAAGAGAGCTGGGGCTCGCACGAGTTCGACCCGGTCCGCTTTCCCGATCCGGACAAGTGGGTCCACGACATCCACGACCGGCACGCGCGCCTCATGATCTCGGTGTGGGGGAAGTTCTACCCGGGGACGAAGAACTTCGAGGCGATGCGCACGCAGGGATTTCTCTACCAGCGAAACTTGAGTGAAGGGCTGCGCGACTGGGTCGGCGAGGGCGGCTACCCGTACACCTTCTACGACGCCTTCAATCCTGCCGCGGGGAAGCTATTCTGGTCGCAGATGGAGCGGACGCTGTTTCGCAAGCACGTCGACGCCTGGTGGCTCGACGCGCCGGAGCCCGATCTGCTGCCGACGCCGACGCTCGACGGGCAACGCACGCACATGAACCCGACGGCGCTCGGCTCGGGGCCGCGGATGCTGAACGCGTATTCGCTGGTGAACAGCAAGACGGTCTACGAGGGGCAGCGCGCGGCGGCGCCCGACCAGCGGGTCTTCATCCTGACGCGCTCGGCGTTCGCCGGGCAGCAGCACTACGGTGCGGCGGTCTGGTCGGGCGACATCAGCTCGACCTGGACGGCGCTGCGCGCGCAGATCCCGGCCGGGCTCGGACTGTCGGTCTCGGGGATCCCGTACTGGAGCATGGACATCGGCGGCTTCTCGGTCCCGGCACGGTTCGCGGCGGAGCACCCCTCATCAGAAGATGCGGAAGAGTGGCGCGAGCTGAACGTGCGCTGGTTCCAGTTCGGGTCTTTCGTTCCGTTGCTGCGGGTTCACGGCGAAGCGCCGAAGCGCGAGATGTGGGAGCTCGGCGGCGAATCACATCCCGCCTACCAGACCGAGCTGAAGTTCGACCGGGTCCGGTACCGCCTCCTCCCCTACATCTATTCGCTCGCGGGCGGCGTTACGCACGACGGCGGAACGATCATGCGGCCGCTGGTCATGGACTTCCGCGGCGACAACAAGGCGCACGACGTGAGCGACGAGTACATGTTCGGACCGGCGTTCCTGGTCAGCCCAGTGACGACCTACAAGGCACGCAGCCGCTCCGTTTACCTTCCCAGCGCGGCGGGCTGGTACGACTTCTGGAGCGGCGCGAGCGCGGCCGGGGGGAAGACGCTCGACGTCCCCGCGCCGTACGATTCGATGCCGCTCCATGTCCGGGCCGGCTCGATCGTCCCGACGGGTCCCGAGATCCAGTACACCGGCGAGAAGCCCGCCGACCCGATTGTGCTCTGGGTCTACGCAGGCGCCGACGGCGACTTCACGCTCTACGAGGACGACGGGTTGACGTACGGCTACGAGAAGGGCGCCTCCGCGCGCGTCCCACTTCACTGGAACGACGCCACCCAAACGCTCGCCATCGGCAAACGCGAGGGCAAGTTCCCCGGCATGCCGAAGGAACGCACGTTCGACGTGGTGGTCGTCTCGAAGGCGAAGCCCGTCGGGTTCTCGTTCACCCCCAAGGCGGACAAGTCCGTCCGCTACTCCGGGGCCGCCGTCGACGTTAAGCTGTAAAAAACATGCCCATCGATATTCCCCTCCGTTGCGCCTGTGGAAGTCTTCGCGGGGTTGCTCTCGGCGTCTCGTCTCGCGCTGGCTGCCGTGTCGTCTGCTACTGCGATGACTGTCAGGCATTTGCCCGCTTCCTCGCGCGGCCGGGTATTACCGACCAGTGGGGAGGGACTGACATCTTCCAGATGGCGCCCTCCAGGGTGCAAATCACCAGCGGGGGAGATGTTCTGAGCTGCATGCGCCTTTCCGACAAGGGTATGCATCGCTGGTACTGCGGCGAGTGCAAGACGCCCGTCGGAAATACGGTCAGTTCGCGTATTCCGTTCGTCGGGCTCATTCACACCTTCATGGATCACGAAAGCGACGGCCGCGCACGCGACGAGGTGCTGGGGAAGCCTTTGGGTTACGTTCAGGCGAAGTTTGCTATCGGTACCCCGCCGTCTCCTCCCGACCACTCGTCGCTGTTCAGGGTCATGGCTCGGAGCGCGAGGCTCCTCGCAAAGTGGTGGCTCACAGGGGCGGGCTCACCATCGCCCTTCTTCGACAAGGGCGGCGTGCCGCGGGCCGAACCGCAAGTCCTCCGCCCGGAGCAACGTGCTGCGCTTTGATTTGCAGAGGTCGCTGGCCAACCCGTGGCAGGCCAAACAGAAGCTCGCGGCGGCCGCGGCGCTTGCTGCCGGAGCGCCCCCGAGGTGACCGATGGATGACACAGACTTCGAAGGCACGCTGGTTCTGGAGCAGCTGGCGGCCATTGGAAAAGTCGACGAGTTCTTCGATGCCGTCGATTCAGACGACGTGGAGCGGGCCACCGCGCTGATGAAAAGAGCCCAGCTCGACGCGGCGACAGTCGCGACCGTCATTCGAAAGATGGAGGAGAGCGATGACCAGCACTGACGATCGCTCCCCTCCCTCTCGCTCCGACCGCCGCGCGGCGGTATCGTTCGGCGGTCATGCCCGATGAGCAGACGGTGGCACCAGAGGACACGGCGGCGCGAGCCGCTTTGTGGCGGGCGCTGCATGTGGAGGTCGATGACCCGCCGCACGTCTTCGAAGACGAGGTCGGCCTCGAGCTGGTGGCTCCAGCCGAAGGGTGGCGCAGCCGTCCCGACATGAGCCCGTTCACGCGGGCCTTCCGCGCTCGGCGAACGCTACTTTGCGGGCAGGAAGGATGGTCTCCGTCCGCTGAAGAATTCCGAGGAGCTGCTGGTCGCGAAGACCTAGCCGGACGGCCGACGAGTAACATCGATACGGAAGTTACTCGCGTGATCGAAGAGGTCGCGATACCTTAGCGATACATCACCGATGCCGAACACGAAGTCCGACACGACGATCGAGGACGATGGGCTGGTTGTCGACCACCCGCGCGTCCGTCTGGTCGACCGAGAGATCTTCACCCTCCGGTTCGTCACCGACTGCATGCAGCACGGCTGCCTCTGTCGGGATGAGAAAGATCTGGCGCGCGACGATGCCTGCTGCCAACACGGAGCGGACGTCTTGCGCAGCGAGAAGAGCGCCATCTTGCGCCGGGCCTCGGAGATCGCCTCCGTTCTGCAGCCGGACCGGAGGGCGCCCGAGACCTGGTTCGACGAGCGCGACCCCGAGGTCATCTCCGAAGAGCCCTTCGTCGATGTGGTTCGGACCGCGACGTCGGACCTGGATGTGGAGAACTCGGGCTGCGTCTTCCTGAACCACGAGGGTGAGCGGGGATGCGGGCTGCACTCCGCGGCCCTCAAGCACGGCTTCGACCCGGCGGAGATAAAGCCGTCCGTCTGTCGCCTCTATCCCCTGAGCCTCGACGACGGACGACTGGGGCTCAGCCCAGACTTCGATCGCTACTCCTGCGCCAACTCCGGGACCAGCACCATCTACGGCGTCCTGCGAGGCGCGCTCAGTGAGATGTTCGGCGACGACCTGGTCCGTATCTTGGACGGCCTGAACGCGAAATTTCGGGTGCGCCGCTTGAAAAGCCTTCGCTGAGGCGGCGACCGCGCCCCCTCGCCCCGGCCCCCGAAGGGCAGTATCGTCTGTCCGGTGGCAGGCAGGAGGGGGTTCGGTATGACGCTTTCCAAGCAGGCATTCGCGCTGGTCGTCTTCTGCTCTCTTCCCGGGTGGGCGGCGACTCTAGAGCGCCCGGGCGTCGGTGGGATCGAGACGATCGGTGATCTGCCCGGATGGTGGCGCGCTGGATCCAACCCGGCGGGCTACCTGGTGGGTATCGATCGCGCGGTCAGGCATCGTGGTCGGGCCAGCGCCCGCCTGAAGTCGAACGGCGAGAGCCCGACAGGGTCTGGTTCCCTCATGCAGATTTCGAGCGCCGACGACTATAGAGGCAAGCGGGTCCGCATGAGCGCCTGGGTCAGGTCCGAGAAGGTGGTCGGACATTCTGGATTGTGGATGCGCGTGGATGGCCCGAGCCTCGACGCCTCGAAGCCGCTCGCCACCGACACCATGCAAGACCGTGGAATTGTCGGGACGCGCGACTGGCAGAAATACGAAATCGTCCTCGATGTCCCGACCGAATCCGTAGACCTCGCCTTCGGCGCTCATCTCTCCGGCGGGGGGACGCTCTGGATCGACGACGTGCAGTTCGAAGGAGTCAACGAGCGCGTTCCGGTGACCGGACCGACCACCGCAGTCTCGGCTCCGCAACCGAAGAACCTCGACTTCGAGAACGCTCGAGTGCCGCCTGCAGATGCCTGGCGGGTCGTCCAGCGCTCTCAGATCGAGGCGAACGTTCCCCCGCCGGTCGACTTCAATGGAATTCTGACGCGCGATCTCAGCAGCTACTTCGCTGCCGTGCGGACGCAGAAGGCGGTGCCGATCGACTTCGAGATGCTCCGAGACGGCCCAACCCAGGTAGGCGTTGCCTATCCCAAGTTCTACGTCTGGGTGCGCGTCGCCGGTGGAGAGTCCGCAGACGACCGCGGCGTGGTTCGAGTTGCGGCGGTCGAGCGAAAGCGGTTCGTCGTGACTGATTTCATCTCGGAGCGAACTATTCGCAGTGACCGCGAAGACATCCGACGCGTCTTCCCCGGGTCAGTGTGCGAGAAGATTCATGCGAAGCTCGGGAAGGCCCAATGAGAGGGACTTCGGGCAAGCTCGAAACGACGATTCAATACCTGCTGCGTTGAACGGGCAGGTCGCCGGCACGGCGGGCGCGGCGCCTGAGCCCCAGGAGGGCGAGCGCGCCGAGGAGCAGGCCGCCGCCCGAGGGCCAGCTGCCGGCCAGGCCGCACGAGCAGCCGCTCCCGCTCGAGCCGTCGCTGCCCGCGACGCCGGTCGCGCCACCGCTGCCGCCGTCCGCTCCGCCGGTGGAGACGCCGTTGCTTCCGCCACCGCCGCTCCCTCCGTGGCCGCTGCCGCCGCTGCCGGTCCCTCCGCTCCCGTTCCCGCCGCTACCGCTTCCCGAGGCTCCGGCCGCGGCGCTCGATCCTCCCTGGCCAGCGCCCCCACGACCGCCGCTCGCCGCCGTGCCGCCCGCGCCGCCCGATCCGTTCTTGCCGCCGACTCCGCCGCCTTGGCCGGCGCCGCCGCGACCACCACTGGCCGCCGTGCCGCCTGCTCCACCGGCACCGCCCTGGCCGCCGCCGTGACCGCCGCTGCCGGCCGCGCCGCCGCTCCCGGCCGATCCGCTCTTGCCGCCTTGCCCGCCCGCGCCACGCTGTCCGCCCGCACCGCCGGTCCCGACGGCAGCCAGCAGACCCTGGTAGATCGTCTGGGCCACCACCCCGTACCCGGTGTCATTCGGGTGGACCCCGTCCGGGAAGAGATTGGAGAGGCCAGCTGTCGGCGTGTCGACGTCGATGATCGGCACCCCCTTGGCCGTCGCCACCTGCTGGATGAGCGGCAGAATCTGATCGTGGATGATCGTTCCGCTGATCCCGTAGGTATTCGCGAAGGCGCGCGGCGGGAACGCCAGATAGACGACGGGGTGGGTCGGCAGCGACGCGAAGTGATCGACCATGGCGCCGCAATCGGTGACGAACTGCTGGGCGCGCGTGCCGGTGCCGACCATCCAGTTGTAGGACTTCGAATCGTTGGTGCCGAGCATGATGACGACGTCGACGACGGCCGTCGCCCCGGCACCCGACACGAAGGTGGTGGCGGCGGTGTACTCGGACAGCGTCTGATACGGCAGATCACCCGTGGACAGCATCGTCGCGCTGTTGTGTCCGTAGTTCTTCACCTGCACCGAGCTCCCCTCGAGGCTCTGCAGGACCGACGGATAGCTGGCGCTCGCCGACGAGGCCATGTAGCCGTAGGTGATGCTGTCGCCGACGCAGGCGACGTGGGTCGGCTTCCGCAGCTGGGCCTGCGCTGGAGACGCCGACAGGGCCGCCGCCAGCGCCACCATGGACAGCGAGAATCGTATCGACATCTCCGGCAGTCTATACCGAGTGCTCCGCAGGTGGATCCGGCGCGCTAGAAGCGGCCCAGCGCCATCAGTCCCGGCACCGAAGCGCGCGCGACGTCGCTGAACGCGACGGGCGCCAACGCGACGGGACCTGCCGGCGTAGAAACCTCGAGGTGCGCTCGCGGCGCCACCAGGGTCACGATGCCGTGCGCCAGGAAGATCGCGCCGAACGCGGCTCCGACGTCCCAGCCTGCGCCAGAGGGCGGCGGGCTCAGTCCACCGGGCGTGGCGAGGCCCTGCCGGGGTGCCAGCGCCTGGTCGATGCAGATCGCGATCTGCGCGGCGGCGGCGGCAGCTTCGAAGCCAGCATAGAGGCGCGGGGGCCACTTCCCGTACGCCCCGAACACCAGGTCTGTCGTCGCCAGTCCGAGGTCCATCGTGCCGAACCCGACGAGTGCCAAGTTCTCGTCGGCCGATGCGCTTCGCGACACGGACAACAGTCCCAACAGCAGTGCCAGCCCAACGATTGCCTTCTTCAAGTTGGTCCCTCCACTGACGGTCGTTGGTTTGAGGTTCATGCGTTTCCTCTGTAGCAAGGCCCATACCTCAGGCGACTGCCGGATCCCCGCGGCGAACGCGGGGCGACGACGGAAAAGCACCGCCGCGAGGGCGGAAGCCTGACACGATTGTCGCACCTCCCCATGAAGCCGCACGTCATCTGCCACATGATGGTCTCGCTGGACGGTCGCATTCATCCGAGCCGCTGGACGGCGAGGGTGGTGCACCTGCGGTACGCGGTGGCGGCCGGCTCGTAGTGTGTCCACCTGCCTAGGTGGGTTTCTCAGCGCTTTGCGGTGTAAAATATCAACGTGACGCGCGCGCAGCGAATACTCGAAGAGGTACGCCAGCTCCCTGCGGAGGAGCGGATGGATGTCCTGCGCGGCGTGGTCGGTCTCGTGGCACCGCCTCTTTCCGCTGAGCAGGAGACCGGGATAGCGGACGCCATGGACGAGGTCGATCGGGGGGAGACGGTCGACGGTCCGGCTGCCCTTGCAGCGGCACGCCAACGCGCCCGCAGCGGCGCGTGAGCTACAAGCTCACAAAGAAGGCGCAAGCGGACCTGTCAGCGCTCGTCGACTTTTCCCTCGAGCGGTTCGGCACAGATACGGCGGTCTGCTACGTTGACGCGCTCGAGCGTACGCTCGAGGCTCTGGCGCGCGGCGACTTCGAGGGTCCGGAGCTGCGCATCGCCTCACGCGTCCGACCGGTTCGTCGTTGGCCCGTGCCACCGTATTGGCTCTACTACGAGCGAATCGATGGCGAGCTGCGGGTACTTCGCCTTTATCACGGCGCTCGCGAACCGCTCTGACGAGGTCAGCCTCCTGATCGCCATCGACTGAGGCTCGGCGTTGACCCCAACAGAGAACTGAGGGGGAGGTGGCCCCGAAGGATGAACGAGACTTCAGTTGGCGGACGCCGGGGCGGGAGCGACGACCTCGACGGCCAGTGGACCGATGTCGGGCGCGCCAAACGCAGTGCACGACGACAGTCCGGAACAAGAGAGGATCGTCGCCCGCGGTGACAGATTGGGGTAGCTGGTGGGAAACGGCGGCCCCATCGAGATCCAGAGCGCGAAGTGGCCTGCGTGCGCGGGAGCGACCACCTGAACAATGCCGGGATCCCGGCTGTCACCGAGGCCCCGGCGGGACCCACGACCGTCGCCGAGAGAGATCCGCCACCATGACCTCGGCTGTATCGCTGCCGTCGTGAACGGCGATCGTGAAGGTTCGATTGTCGAGGAGGCCCTGAGCGCCCGCGATGCAGTCCTGGTTGCTGATCGGCGCGCCATCGAGCGTCGTCGTGAAGGAGGGATTGGAGGTCAGACCCTGACAAGCGGAATCTCCAAAGACGGTGAAGGCGACGTTGTATCCGGCTGGCCCGACGGCGGACAGATCGCTGCCCCACACTGATAGGGAGGCCCCTTCGAGCCGCGAGCCGCTACAGCCGCCGAGCGCAAGGAGGCCGAGGGTGAGCGTTCCCATTGGCGATCTCCAGAGACGTGCTCGACGGATCATGTCAAAGCGGTCGAGTGTCGCCATGGCGAGGGCAGTTTACGTCAGATCGCTTTGCGGACGCCGCGCGAGAGATCGAGCCGCGCGAGCGCTTCGTCGACCCTTGCGTGCGGGTCGATCTGGAAGGAGATTCTCTCGACATGAAGATCGTTCGTTATCTCGACGGCGCGGGGCGCGCGCACTACGGCACGGAGGAGGGCGGTCGCGTCGTGAAGATCGATGGCGACATCTTCGGCGACCACACGGTCACCTCGAAGGCAGCCGAGGTCTCACGCCTGCTGGCGCCGGTCGAGCCCAAGCAGTTTCTCTGCATCGGGCTCAACTATCGGCGCCACGCCGAGGAGACCAACGCCAAGATCCCCGAGTATCCGATCCTGTTCATGAAGGGCGTCAATGCAGTTCAGGATCCGGGCGGGCCGATCGTGATTCCGGGCCACCTGCCGAGCGCCGAGGTCGACTATGAGTGCGAGCTAGCGGTGGTGATCGGACGGCCGTGCAAGAACGTGTCGCGCGACCGCGCGCTCGACTATGTCCTTGGCTACACTTGCGCCAACGACGTTTCGGCGCGCGACTGGCAGAAGCGCTATGGCGGCGGTCAGTGGTGCCGGGGCAAGACCTTCGACACCTTCGCGCCGCTCGGACCGCGCCTCGTGACCCGCGACGAGCTCCCCAATCCCAACGCGCTCAAGATCGCCACCATCGTCAACGGCGAGCGCGTTCAGGACTGGACGACCTCCGACATGATCTTCGACGTCCCGCGCCTCATTGAATTCCTGAGCGGCAGCACCACGCTGGTGCCCGGCACCGTCATCTTGACCGGGACGCCCCACGGCGTCGGCATGGCACGAACGCCGCCGGTCTGGCTCAAGCCTGGTGACACCGTGACCGTCGAGATCGAGGGGATCGGTCAGCTCACGAACCCGGTCGTCGCCGAGGCGTAGCGCTGGGTGGGCGACAGCGCGCGACGCGATCGCGTTGTGCCGGAAGTTCGGAATTTACTACACGAGGCTGCGCGCAACGGATACTATCCGGCGCGCTTAGTTGCGACGGCTTTGATGGCAAATCGATTTGCGGACGCAGCACCGTTTCTGATCGGCCTCGCGTGGCTCGGCTGCGCGACCACGCCTCTCGGCGCTCAGCCGTCGGATCTCGCGCGCGGCCGCGACCAGTTCGTCCAAGGGGGGACCGTGTACGCGAACGAGTGCGCCACCTGCCACGGCGCGCGCGGCGAAGGGCTGGCCAGCGCCCCATCGATCCTGGGTGCCGGCGCGCTGCCCGAGTACCCGCGCAGCGCGGGGGCAGGCGACCCGACGATCACCGACCCGCAGCTGATTCAGATCGCGGCGCAGACGCGGCCGCAAGGCGCTGCCTGGCGCGACCCGTTCCGGAACGCCCGGGATCTCTACACGTTCACGACCACGCACATGCCGAAGTCGCGCGCCAGTGCGCTCAAGGAGGCCGACTACTGGTCCGTCACCAGCTACCTTCTCGCGGTGCAGGGGGCCAGCTTGCCGCCCGGCGGGGTCGACCCGGCGAACGCCGCCGCGACGCCGATTCCCAAGCGCTGACCGCCCCCGCGGTCTTCGTGCGCCGCCGGAGTGGGCCTCCCGCTCCGGAAATGATCGGTTGCGTGCGCTTTCTTTGATGTGGATGGGCCCTTCGCTGCATTAATACCGGAACTCTATGCTCTTGAGCCGTATCGAACCGCTCGGAACACTTTCCAGCGCCGATCCACAACCAACCCGCGAGCAGTCGCTACCAGGCGATTGCAGTGTCTGCGCCCTTACCAACCTTGAGACTTGAAATTTCTAGTTCCGGCATTCGACTCACGCGGCTGGTCCGGAAGGCGCGTCATCTGGTCGCGCCTTGACGGTTGGTCTCGTATATCGCCGCGCGCTCGTCGTCTCGCTCGCGTTGCTCTTGGCGGCAGCGGCCGCGCGCGCCGAGCAACCGGCGCCGGCCCAAACAGCCGGCGCAGCAGACCCGGCTGCGGCACCGGTCGACGCCCTGCCGGGGTCCCCGATTCCGCCCGGGCTGGGGCTGTCGCCGGAGGCGCCGCCCGTGTCGCCCGCGCCAGGCGGCAGAGCGCCTTCGTTCGGCGCGCCGACCAGCGATCCGGCGTCGTCGTTTCGGATCGGAGGGCGCTTCTTCGGCTGGGAGGCCGTCGGGATCGGCGAGCGACCCGGCACGCCTCCGGCAGGCTATTCGGGCACCGCGATTCACGCGCCGCTGCTTACCACCGGGAAGATCCCGTTCTGGGGTGGGGCGGGTGCCACGCTGAACGTGCAATACGGTACGAAGCACCTGACCGCTTACGTTTCCTACTACTTCCGGACCAACAACGAGGTCTATCAGGGCTACTGGAATCCGGGGCTCGGACCGGGGTTCGGCACCGCCTACCTGCTGCTGACGCCGGATCCGATCGGGACCTTGCGGCTGCAGTTCCGCGTCGGCGCGTTCACCGAGGTCTACGGAGGACCGGGGCAGTGGGGGTGGGGGATCTTCGGGCCGATGCTCGGCGTGCGGGGTTACGGCGAGACGGCAAACGGAGAGTGGGACCTGTCGCGGCGCCTGCGTCTCACCCTGACCCAAGGATTTCTCATTGTCCCCGGCGTGCCGGAGGACTTTCCGCGCGGCGACTACAACAGCTGGCTCGAGACCGGCGTCTCCAGCTACGTCAGCCACGCCCACGTCGGGCTCGTCCTCGACAACCAGTGGACCTTCAAGGTGCACTACGCGACCGACCACGGAACCGACGAGCGAAAGTACCTCCACACCTTCCTCGGTTCGCCGCCCCAGGACGGCCGGATGGACACTTATGTCGGCGAGGTGCGCTGGCAAGGGGTCCCCTGGGGACAGTTCGGGGTGAGCGGCGGGATCTACGACTTCGTGCACTCGGCCTCGGTCGGCGACGGCGTCTGGTGGGGCGTCGACTTCACGCAGGGCTCCCGCGACATGGTCAACAAGTTCCTCGGGCCGCAGAGCGGGGGAAACGGCGCGGTCGCGGTGATCGGCGGGGAGTACGACTTCAGCGTCTCCAGCATCCTTTGGCACCCGCGCAGCTTCACCGGCCAGGCGCCCGACTTGCGAGTCGCCATCGCGGCGATGCTCACGCGCACGGTCGCCACCGACGATCCGAACTACAAGAACATGACCGGGTACTTCACCGGGGTGGAGACCGAGTACCGGTTCTCCTCGCTGTGCAGCCTGACCTTCCAGGCTTACGGCGAGACCCGCGGCAGCTACCTCGGCGACTGGAGCGTCTACAGCCTCAATCCCGGCATCGCCTTCCACAGCGACTGGCTCAGCACGGATCGCATTCAACTGATCTACGGCCGGCGCTTCTACAGTCATGCCGCGGACCCCAACTCTGCCCAACCGCTCGATCGCAACATGCTCGCGCTCGGCGGCTACATCACCTTTTGAACTGAGAGCGTTCGACGATGAAAACCTCACTCCGTCATCTACGAATCAGCCTCGGGGCGCTCGTCCTTCTCGCCGCGCCCGCCGCGGCGATGGCGGACGGCAACGCCGAAGACGGGGTCCCCCGGATCGGCCTCGATCCCGGTGAGCCGCAGGCGCCCAGCCCGACGCCCGCGATCCCGTTCGGTGTCCAGCCGGCGCTGTCACGCGAGTACGTGCTCGACTTCCACGGGTATCTGCTCTTGCCCGCGCAGCTCGGCCTGCACGAGCGGCCGAACCCGCTGCCGGGGCAGAGCAGCCTGGTGCTCCATTCGCCGCCGCTGGTTCCCATGAACATCCACGACTTCGCCTACACCGGTGTCGTCCCGAACCCCTGGCTCCAGCTCAACTTCATTTACGGCAACTCGACGGTCGCCGCGACGGTCATCCTCGCGGGGACGAGCGCGATGGACGCGGCCGGCTACTACAACCCGGTCGACCAGATGGGCGTCAACGACGCGTACATCACGGTGAACCTGACCAAGAAGGTCGGCTTCCCGCTGCAGGTGAACGTCGGCGCCTACACCGGTCGCTACGGCGCGATGGGAACGTACGACGCCGGGCGATACGGCACGCCGCTCATCGCGCAGACGAACACCATCGGCGAGCAGATCACTGGCGCCTACAAGATCGGCGACGTGCTCCTCCTGCTGGATCAGGGCCTCGGCGGTCAGCTGGGGCGGCCGCCGGTCGCTCTCTCGCCGGCGGGCTGGAACGACTTCGCGGACCCCAACGTGGGCGCGACCTTCGTCAACCAGGTGCACCTCGGTGTCGCGTACCACTCCCGGGTTCGCTTCGGGTTGCACTACGTCACTGGCTGGACGCAGGACGATCTCGTTGCGGGCGGCCTCGTCCCCGACGGGCGCATCACCGTGGTTGGCGCCGACGCTCAGGTGACCGCCGGCCGCGCCGGGCACCTCTACCTCGGCGTGGCCAAGACCTGGGCCACCAACGCGCAGTCGGTCTCGGGTGCCATCGAGGTGCTCAACGCGCGCGGTGGACCTGAATTGAGGAACTACTACCTCGGCGCCGACGTCAATGGGAACGTCAACGGCGCGCTCACCACCTTCGGGGGGCAGTACGATCTCAGCTTCGCGCGGCTGGTGTTCGACAAGCTCTACACGGGGGTGAGCCCCGACATTCTCCTGAGCCTGTTCGGCGTCGGGACCTACGTCACCAGTCAGGTCGCCAGCTACAACGACGTGCTCAAGTTGAAAGGGGGCGTCGAGGCGACCTACCTGTTCCTCTCCTGGCTGGGCGTCTCCGAACGGTTCGATCACGTCCGCCTGCACGGCAGCGACTCGACGCAGGCCTACACCAGCCTGGCTTCGCGCCTCCTGTTCCACACCGGCTGGAGGAGCCGCGGCGAGATCGCGCTCCAGTACACCTACTTCGTCTACGGCAGCGGCGTCGCCGTCGAGATCGGGTCTCCGCCGGTCACGCCCGTCAACCCAGACCGTAACGTCTTCTCTTTGATCGGAACGTTCTGGTGGTAGGGGGGCGGAAGAAGTTGCCGCGTCTGGCGCGCGCGGGGGCGCTGGTCCTCGCGCTCGGCGGCACGCTCGGCTGCACCGCCTACGCGACGCTCAAGAACGCGCCCGTCGATTGCACGGTCGAGAACGCCTACGAATTTAAGTTGATCGACGCTTTCGATACGCCGCTCTCCATGCCGATGTGGACCAGCTCCGACTGCACGGCGGGTTCGTCGATGACGGACCTGGAGGCGGCATTGCCGGACGGGGCCCGCTGCGGAAGCACGACCGCGGAGCAGATCCAGGCGTCCCACAACAACGACTGGGGGTCGCTGACCGGGTACAACAACTTCGGCCCGCGCGACGCGTCGGCGTACGAAGGGATCTCGTTCTGGGCGCGCACGCGCGGCAATTCGACCAACAGCTTCGCGGTCTTGTTGGACGACCCGAATACGGGCACCGACTCGGCGGTGTCCCCGCCGCTGGGCAACTGCACCGTAAACCCAGCTCCCGACGCGGGGGCCTGCGCCGCGGCACCCACCACCACCATCATCGATTCGATGGGTAACATTCTCTCGTCGGGCACACTGACGGCCCCGCCCCTCCCCGGCGAATGTGGGAACAGCTACAGCTTCGTGGTGTCGGTGACGGGTGACTGGCAGCTCTACACCATCCCCTTCGGCCGGTTCCAGCAGGGGGCGCTGCCAAATCGCGTCCCCAATCCCGAGCTGACCGCGACGGGGTCTGCGGCCGGAACGGCTCTCCTCACCTCGCAGCTCTTGAACCTCACCATGCGGTTTCCAAAAGCGATCGACATGGACCTCTGGATCGACAACCTCGCCTTCTATCGGAAGAAGCGGCCGGGGGGAGATGGCGGGATTGATGCGCACTAGAAAACTGAAACGGAAGGGAGCGATCTTCATGACCATGAATCTCCGAATCGGAAATCTGCTGGCTATCTTCGTCGCGGGTGCCGGGTTGGCTGCCTGCACGAGTCAAGCGGTCAGCACCGGAACCGGCGGCTCCGGTGGCAGCGGGACGGGGACCGGCGGGGCCGCCGGCGGCGGCGACCAGATAGCCTGCGGTACCGGATCGTTGGCGCCCAGCGCCGGCGTGGCCTGCCCGGTGCCGAGCTCGTCCGGCCTCATCACCGACTTCACGTACAGCGCGGACAGCGGCTCTACCGAGCAGATACGGTTCGGCGACGACTCCACGACCCTGTCGGGGGGCGAATCCACCTACGCTAACAGCGGCGGTACCCTCACCTCGAACGTGACCCAGGGTGATTGGCATCTGGTGGGGCACGTTGCCAACTACTCCGGCTTCAACCTCTACTTCGACAACGTTTCCGTCGGCGGTAAGGCCTGCAACATGGTCAACGCCTCGGCATTCACCGGAATCTCGTTCACGATCTGGGGCACGACCGCCGGCAACCCGATCTCCATGGCTGTCGGGATCGTCGACGATACGCCCACTCCTTCCTGGTTTTCGTCCGTCGATGCGGGAAGCGTGACGGGGCCCGGCAGCTGCATCCCGACCTCGGGCAGCCAGTACTACCACCCGGGTTGTGCGGATCCGACGTACGCGATCACCGTCGCCGCCGGCGCCACCACGGCCGCCGCGGCCCAGACGGTCAGCCTGAAGTGGGCCGACTTCACGGGCGGCCTCTGCAAGCCGAATGTCCTGCCGGAGCAAATCGTCTCCGTCTCCTGGCAGTTTGCCTGGTCGACGGCGACGACGCCCTACGACGTCGACATCCACATCGACAACCTGACGTTCACCAAGTAATGACCCGTCGCGCGCCGCGCTCGGTCGTTCTTGGGTCGCTCGCCGTCCTTGCGTTGGGGGCGGCGGGCTGTCTCTGTCCGCCGTGCCCGACGGCCGGCGGAGGCGCGCCGGCCACCGCGGCGACCGCGGGCAACGGACCCGCCGCGCCTGCCGCCTCGGGCAGCCGTCAGATGGTCTGGGACGGGGAGGGTGCGGGGGCGGGCGCGCAGGGGTGGGACGCCTGCGTCGACCCCAAGGTCGGTTGCAGCAAGGTGGGCACCGCGCCGGGCGTCGGCATCAACGGCAGCACGGCGATCAAGCTGCACGGCGAAGGGACGGGGTTCCTCGGCATGGGGTGGAACCTGTTCGGCTGGTACCCGGCGAACGCGGGGATCGACATGACCCCCTACAGCCACCTGACCTTCCAGATCCGCGTCGACGCCAAGTCGCCCGAAGTCGCGCCGGATCCCGGCTCGGTCGGGGTGCTGCTCGGTTGCAGCGCCAACAAGAACGACAGCGCCACCGCGCCGGTCGAGCGGTTTGCCAAGGGCTTCAGCGACGGCAAGTGGCACAAGGTGGAGATCCCGATCTCGGCGTTTACCAAGGGCCCGGGCGCCAAGTTCGACCCGCAGTCGTTCTGGGAGTTTCGGCTGGCGACCTGGAGCGCGGCGGCGCGGCACTTCGACATCTTCATCGACGACATCGCGCTCGAGAAGCACTGAGGCCCTGTGGATCGGCTGGGACACGCGCTCGTCGCGGCGAGCGTGGGTGTGTGGATGGGCGGCGCCGTGGCGTGCGTCGACACCACCCACCACGCGTCTGCGGACGGCGCCGTCGGGCCTGACGCTGTTCAGCCGGCCACCTGTCAGGGGACACCGCCGGTCGCGTATTCCGGCGACGCGGGCATCCCGTCCGAGGAGCCAGCGCCGGCCGGCCCGTACGCCTGGAAGAACGTCGTCATCAGGGGCGGCGGCTTCGTCAGCGGCGTCGTCATGAGCCCGGCGCTCGCGGGGCTCGCTTTCGCGCGGACCGACGTCGGGGGCGCCTATCGTTTCGATCCGGCCAACCAACGCTGGATGCCGCTCACCGACTGGGTCGGGCACAACAACTCGAACCTCATCGGAATCGAGAGCATCGCCACCGACCCGACCGATCCCAACAGGGTCTACCTGGCGGCCGGGGAGTACCTCACCGCCGGCAACGGCGCGATCCTGAGCTCGACCGACATGGGACGGACCTGGACGACGAACGCCATCGCGGCGCCGATGGGCGGAAACGTCGACGGTCGCTCGATGGGCGAGCGGCTCGTCGTCGATCCCAACCTCCCGAGCGTCCTCTACTTCGGCTCGCGCAACGCCGGCCTGTGGAAGAGCACCGACTCCGCGCAGACCTGGACGCAAGTCGGTGGCCTGGTCGATCCCATGACGGGGAAGTCCGTCCTTGGCGAGACCAACGGTGGCGTGGGTGGCCCGAGCTCCGGGACGGGCTATGGGTTGACGTTCGTGATGTTCGATCCGAGCAGCGGTGCGCCGGGGAGTCCGACGCCGGCCATCTACGTCGGCGTCGGCGTGACGACGGGAGCCGCGCTCTATCGCTCCGCCGACGCGGGGGCGAGCTGGGAAGTGGTCGCCGGCCAGCCGGCGGCCGGAATGATGCCGCACCACGCGGTGCTGGACGGGTGCGGCAACGTCTACCTCGCCTACAACAACGGCTCGGGCCCGAACGGGGTCACGGCCGGCGCCGTCTGGCGCTACGCCACGGCGAGCGGCGTCTGGACGGACGTGAGCCCTGCGCACGGCAGCTTCGGATTCGGAGGAATCTCAGCCGACGCTGCTCACCCGGGAACGCTGGTCGTCACGACGCTCGATTTCTGGTCGCCGGGCGAGATCTACCGGACCACCAACGGCGGCGCGAGCTGGGCGCCTCTGGTCAAGGCGGCCGCCTGGAATGTCGCGGGCGCGCAGTGGCTCTACTGGCACGGGACCGGCTTGCCGGCGATGGGCTGGATGGGCGACGTCGAGCTCGATCCCTTCGATTCGACGCACGCGCTGTTCATCACGGGGCAGGGGCTCTGGTCGACGAATGACATCACGATGGCGGACAGCGGCGCGGCGACGCACTGGACGTTCGACGACAGCGGCCTGGAAGAGACGGTGGTGCTCGACCTCGCCAGCCCACCGACGGGAGCGCCGCTCTTGAGCGGCGTGGGCGATATCGGGGGATTCAAGCACGACGCGCTCGACGTCTCGCCCATGAGCGGGATGTTCTCCAACCCGATCTTCGGCAACACGACGAGCCTCGATTTTGCTGAAGGCGCGCCGCTCATCGTCGCGCGGGTGGGGACCAGCTCGTCGACCGGCGGGCAGAACGGCGCCTATTCGAT
>Ga0209890_10000223_pt1 | contig 26491 bp, 25 predicted proteins | sample OrgsoiDNA2013049_FD_185799 | JGI IMG/M metagenome (GOLD analysis project Ga0209890, IMG submission 185799) | Permafrost soil microbial communities from the Arctic, to analyse light accelerated degradation of dissolved organic matter (DOM) -... | ecosystem: Environmental > Terrestrial > Soil >... | reverse complement strand
CAGACGTTGCAGAAACTTGAGCTCGGTATCCTGGAGCGCGGCGAGGTCGTGCAAGTGCGTGCCCTACAAGAGCCGACACGCATGCTGCTCATTGCCGGCAGGCCATTGGGTGAGCCCATCGCCCGCTATGGCCCGTTCGTCATGAATACGCGCGCGCAACTACAACAGGCTTTTGAGGATTTTACCGCCGGGCGCTTGTAGCCTCGCCGTGCGCTTCAGATGCCGGCGTACCACTCATACCCCTGATCCTCCCAGTAGCCGCCATTGCCGTCGCCGATATGCGCAAGACTGGCGACGACTTCAATGCGCATGATGTATTTCGCCATCTTGTATCCCAATTGGCGTTCAACGCGAACGCGCAGCGGCGCGCCGTTGGCAATCGGCAAGGGCGCGCCGTTCAATTCGTAAGCGAGAATCGTCTGCGGATGCAGGGCATCATCGAAATCTATACTTTCATAGTATTTGGTGCCGTCTTCATCCATTGGGTCGGCGCAATGAAACACAACGTAGCGCGCGCCGGGGCGCGGCACCGCCAACTGCAGCACTGCGCTTAATGGCACTCCGCGCCACTGGCCGATGGCGCTCCAGCCTTCCACGCAGTCATGGCGCGTGATTTGCGTGCGGCTCGCCATCGCACGCAGCTCCTGCAGCGACAGGACGAGCGGGTGTTCAATGAGACCATCAAGCGCAAGCTTCCAGTCGGCGAAATGATTTACGGCGAGCGCCTGATACTGCCGATCGTTCGGATTCGCCGTGCCGTTGCTGCGAAACTGCGGCGATATGTCGGCGACGCTGAACTCCTGCGCCATCGAGCGGCGCGAACTTACGAGGTGTTGCGCGGCGCGGCTCGCGCGCTCCCCGACACCGAGGATCTTCGGCAACCACGCGCTGCGCGACGCTGCATCGCAGCCCGCAAGTAATGCGGCCGCAGCCGCGCTCAGCAGGCGGGTGAGGAAGCGCCGCCGCGACGGCTTACTGTGGACCATCGGCATGCTCCTTCTCGATGACATAGCGTCCCGTGATCATGGAGCGCAGATTATTGACGACACCGCTGATTGCGACCTCAAATACGTGCACGAGCACAAAGGCAACGAGGGCCCACGCCGCAATGAAATGCAGAGTACGCGCGGACTGGCGCCCGCCGACGATGTCGACCCAGCCCGGGATTACGGTATCGAGGCGCGGCGACAGCGCCCAGCCCATCAGCATCACGAATGGCAGGAGCCCAAAAACGACAAGAAGATAGGTCAGCTTCTGTAGCACGTTATAGCGGCGCGCCGCCGCGCCGTGCGGATGACGAAGAAGGAGATGATCTCGAATCGATAGTCCGATCGAGCGCCAATCGGAGCGCGTCGGAGCTAGGTCCTTGGACAAGTGCCGACTCGCCACCGAGTACGCGACGTAGAGCAATCCATTCATGATGAGGATCCATGCGAAGAACAGATGCCAGCGCCTGCCCATTGCGAGCCACTGCCCGCCGGGAAGCGTCATCCAGGAAGGAAAACCATGCGCCAGCTCGAAAAAGGGCGAAGCGCCGCTGTACGAGGACTTGCCCCAGTTGAGCGCCGGATGAGCGTTGAAGATCTGCAGGCCGCTCATGAAGAGAACAACAAGAGCCACAACGTTGATCCAATGCAAAATCCGCACTGCCAGTGAATGGCGAAAGTAGGCGTACTTTGCCGGTGCTCGGTCGCTAGCCACAGCGGCATCCCTTTACCGAGTGGCCTTGATACGCGCGGCCCGCCATGCCGTAGCGAACTGTGAGACTCACGCCTACGGGCTGAATCCCGATGACGCGACCGCACTGCGTGACTGGGCCATGGCTTCCTGTCGGCACCGAGTGGAACGGCCAGATCCACAATAATGCGACGAGCTCGCTCGCCCCAGTCACGGCATAACGCTTGACTTTCTCAACCGTTGCTTTTTCAGTGTTCATGTTTTTCCGTCGGTAGTTGCAACTGGTGTTGTTTGATCCGCAAGTCTTCCGTAGCGGCTGGTGAGGTGACACGGTTGGTAGCAAGCCCTGTGCGGCGATACATGCGTGCGTAGTCCGTCTGTGGCGAGCTCGTTACGCCGCTTGACTATGCAGTCGTCGGTTGCAACGACCTTATCCCACGAGAACTCGACCCTCTTGCCGATGATATTCTCAAGCGCGCCATCTGTAGGATGCCGGCGTCCTCCGTTATATTGTGGGCATGATACTGCACGCAATTGGTCTCGCTCCACGCGCAACGGCTCCCATATAGGAAGCTACGTGATGGAGTTCTTTGCGACGTAATGAGGCGCTTCGACCCGTGTAAAATACGGCCGAAACCAACCGCAAGACATTGAATCAGGAGAGAAAAATGCGGGTTTTATTCGTGTGTCTCGGCAACATTTGCCGCTCGCCAACAGCTGAGACGGTATTCCGCGCGCTCGCGGCAAACGAGGCTCGCGATCTTACTATTGAGACGGACTCGGCTGGCACGGCGGGATATCACATTGGCGCGCCTCCGGATGAGCGTTCGCAAGCGGCTGCACGACGTCGCGGCTACAACATGTCGGCGCTGCGTGCGCGCATTGTTGAGCCGCAGGACTTCGAACGTTTCGATCTCGTGCTGGCAATGGACCGAGACAATCTCGCGGTGCTGCGCTCGCGCGTTCCCGCCGCGCAACACGAGCGCGTACGGCTGTTCCTCGACTTCGCTCCCGAGCTCGGCACGGCGGAGGTGCCCGATCCCTACTACGGCGGCGCCAACGGATTCGAGGAAGTCCTCGATCTCGTTGAAGCCGCAGCGCGTGGATTACTTGCGCATCTGCGACGCGAGTTAAGCGCTGCTTAGGCCGCCAGGCGCTCGCTACTCGTGGGGCCCGCGATCCTCTCCGGGAGGCTTATCTGCAGGTCCCGAGGACCATACAACGAACGGTCGCGGCGGCTGCCCACTGGACGCCGCAGCCGGGGGCGTTGATGGCTCGAAGTGCGCGACGCTCTCGCGCGGTTCGACGTGCACTTCTTCCGCGGTCGGGGCGCCATTACCGCCCGCATTGGGCGGTTGCGGACGGGATTCCTCGCGCGGCGGCGCAGTCGAGCTGCCCGGTTCCGCCGACGGTCCCATGCTGCGGGAGGCGCCACCGCCACCACGTCGGCCGCGGCGGCGGCCGCGACGGCCACGACGCGGCTCGATGCGCTCGGCTTGCTCGCTCGCAAGCTCGCCGCTTGCTGACGTAGCAGTGGGCGCCGCTGCCGCGGCATTCATCACCGGCTCATCACGGCGCGGCGCTGCCTGCTCAGGCGCTCGTTCGGGCCCGCGCTCGGGCGGCCGATCGCGGTTATTGCGGTTCCGGTCACGATTGCGATCGCGCGGATCGTGATCGCGACGTACGCCGTCGGCGCGGCGCGGCGGACGCCGGTGTTCGCCGCGGCTGCGATCCCGTCGAGGATCAGGAGCACGCGTGCTGCGCTCACCATGGTTATGTCGCTCGGCCGATGCCGCAATCGTTGGCTCGCGCACCGGCGCTGCGCTTTGCGCGGGTTCACCGGCAAAAAACTTCTTCAAACGTCCCCACAACCCCGGCTGCGGCGCGGCCTGCAGGGTCGGCGCTGCCGCCTGAATGCTCTGCGGGGCCGATGTCGCGGGCAACAAGGTTGCGACCGCAGCCGCCTCCAGCTGCGGCTTCTGCTCGCTCGCTCCGCTCGGCTCCGCAACGGCGGGAGAGGTCGCCAGAAGATAGCTTGCCTGCCGGTTCTCGGGCAGCTCCGCTTCATCATCGCGCACGCGGCTGATGGAGTATTCAGGCGTCTGGATATGCGGATTCGGGACGATCAGGAGCTCTATTTCGCTCTTATCCTCAAGGGTACGCAGCCACTCGCGCTTTTCGTTGAACACATAGGTCGCGACCTCAACCGGCACCTGTACGACGACGCGCGCCGTGCGGTCCTTGCGCAGCTCCTCGCCGACAAGCCGCAGGATCGCCAGAGCCATGGACTCGACGCTTCTGATGCTGCCGATACCGACGCAGCGCGGACAGACGATATGGCTCGTCTCCCCAAGGGAGGGACGCAGCCGCTGGCGCGACATTTCCAGCAGCCCGAAACGCGACAAACGGCCGATCTGGATGCGCGCGCGATCCATCTTCATGGCATCGCGCAGACGATCTTCGACGTCGCGTTGGTTCTTGGTTGATTCCATATCGATGAAATCGATGACGATCAAGCCGCCGATGTCACGGATGCGAAGCTGGCGCGCGATCTCATCCGCGGCTTCCAGATTGGTGTTGGTCGCGGTCGTTTCGATGTCGCCGCCGCGCGTGGCGCGCGCCGAGTTGATATCGATGGAAACCAGCGCCTCGGTATAGTCGATAACGATGCTGCCGCCGGAGGGCAGCTGCACTTTATGCCCGTAGGCGGACTCGATCTGGCTCTCGATCTGGAAGCGCGTGAAGAGCGGAATGTCGTCGTTGTAGAGCTTCAAGCGCCGCTGAATGTCGGCGGGCATGAAGCGCTGCATGTATTCCTGCGCCTTCTGAAAAGCGGGCGGATCGTCGACCAGCACCTCGCCGATGTCATCCGATAGATAGTCGCGCATGGCGCGCGTGACGGCGTCGCTTTCGCGGTACACAAGGAACGGGGCGGAGCGTTCGTTCGCTGCCACGGTGATCTGATCCCACTGGGTGCGCAGGTTATCAAGATCCCACTGCAGCTCCTCGACGGTGCGCCCGACGCCTGCGGTGCGCACGATGGCGCCCATGCCTTCGGGAATATTGAGCTGCCCCATGACCTCGCGCATCTGATCGCGGTCCTCGCCCTCGATGCGGCGCGAGACGCCGCCGGCGCGCGGATTGTTTGGCATCAACACGAGGAAGCGGCCGGCAAGGCTCACGAAGGTCGTGAGTGCGGCACCCTTCGTGCCGCGCTCCTCCTTCTCAACCTGCACCGTGATTTCCTGGCCTTCAGTCAGGAGCTCGCGGATGTTCAGACGCCCCCCTTGGGGCTGCTGCCGAAAGAACTCCTTGGAGACTTCTTTCAGCGGCAGGAAGCCGTGACGCTGGGAGCCGTATTCGACGAAGCAGGCTTCGAGGGAGGGTTCGACGCGGGAGATACGGCCTTTGTAGACGTTGGCTTTTTTCTGTTCGCGCGAGCGCAGCTCGATACTCAGATCATAAAGCTTCTGTCCATCGACTAAAGCAACTCGCAACTCTTCCTGTTGAGTCGCATTGACTAGCATTCTTTTCATGGGGCCCTACTGTGCAGTGACGGGCCGACCAGAAAGCGACGGGAGACCACGGGCGCAGTACAGCGCTACCCGCGTGGATGCGAAGATTCCAAATCGATAATGATGGCGCTCGAATGTGGTTATTCACTTGAGTGCCCGCCGTTCTTTAGGCGGTGCTTCGGAAACCTTCGGGGAGCTCTACCGACGGCGCGCCAAGGAAGTCTCCTCACTCGAGACTCCACACGGGCGCAGCGATCTTATCGGCCCAAACGCGATGGCCTCGACACCGAGGACCAACTAACATGCGGCGGCAGCGCCGCGATACCGTTGGTCGTCCGATTGCGGACGACTGCCACAGTATAAGCGCAAGAGCGCTGCAAAAACAAAATGTTACGGCGAGGTCGAGTTGGCGAAGTCCCTGAGTGAGTCGAGTCGGCCGGCGGTGCGCTATGTCGAGATCGACGCGGAGCAGGCCGGCAAGCGCCTTGATCAATTCCTTCTGAAGCTTTTGGGTACTGTGCCGAGGAGCCGAGTGTACCGTGTGGTGCGCAAGGGGGAGGTGCGGGTGAACGGCCACCGCGCTGATCCTGCGCAGCGTCTGCAGCTTCATGACAAAGTTCGCGTTCCGCCCGTGCGGATCGAGCCTGAGGGCGCGCCGCCGCGCATCCCGCGGGCTCTTCTTGAGCGCGTGCGCGACGCGATCATCGTTGAAAACGACAAACTCCTCGTTATCGACAAACCCGCCGGCGTCGCGGTCCATGGCGGCAGCGGATTGAGCTTCGGTGTTATCGAAGTCCTGCGGGCGCTGCGGCCCGAGGACTCGCTGGAACTTGTGCATCGGCTGGATCGCGATACCAGCGGCTGTCTCCTGGTCGCGCGCAAGGCGAGCGCGCTGCGGGTGATGCACGCGCTGTTGCGCGAGGGGCTCTTTGAAAAACGCTATCTCACACTCTTGAAGGGGCACTGGCCGCATGGCCGAACCCGCATCGATGTCCCCTTGCGCACCGACATGCGTGTGAGCGGCGAGCGCACGGTGCAGGCGCACGCATCGGGGAAGGCCGCGCTGTCGGATTTTCGTCCGCTGCAATTCTTTGGCAAGCGCGCAACGCTCATGGAGGTGGGCCTGCTTACCGGACGCACGCATCAAATTCGCGTGCACGCCGCACACGCTGGGCATCCTGTCGCGGGAGACGAGAAGTACGGGGATGCGGACTTCAATACGGAGCTTGGCGCGCTCGGCCTTGCGCGCATGTTCCTGCACGCCCATAGCGTCAGTTTTGAATGGCCGCAGGGCGGCGCGTTCAGCGCCAGCGCGCCGCTGCCTGCCGATCTTGCCGCGATCGTCGATCGCTTGAGCGTCACGCGCCCGCGCGCCCGCTCTTACGGCAAAGGATAACCGCAGGCTCGCAAGGCGGCCGCAAGCCATATGAGCGGCAGGCCCACAAGCGCCGTGGGATCGCTCGAGTCGATGCGAGTGAAGAGCGCGATGCCAAGCGCTTCAGCCTTGAAGCTGCCAGCGCAGTCGAAAGGCTGTTCGCGCTCGATGTAGCGCTCAATTTCATCGGCCGCAAGAGACCGGAATGCAACGCCAGTGGTGTCAACGTGGCTCACGTTGACGCGCGCGTTTGCGCCGACGACGGCGCAGGCGGTGTGAAAGTAAGCGATGTGGCCGGAGAGCGCAGTCAATTGCGCGCGGCAGCGCGACGCCTGGCCGGGCTTGTGCAGGACCAGCGTGCCCAAGGCTGCGACCTGGTCGCTGCCGATGACGATCGCTTCCGGGTTTTCGCGTGCGACGGCTTCGGCCTTCGCTCGTGCCAGGCGTGCCGCGCGCATGGCTGGCGGCTCGTTTGCGACGTCGTCCTCCGACACTGTCGGCGCGACGACGTCGAAGGGCAACGCCAGACGCGCCAAGAGCGCGCGCCGATAGGGGGAAGTGGAAGCTAGCAGCAAGGTTCGCATGCGGCGTGAATCGGGCACCAGAAACAAAGGCTTAAATGCGAAGCCGTTTTGACTTGAGAGGGGTCGATACCTATTATACGCGGCCCATGTCGGAGGCCTCCTCGAAGACACTTAATGTCGAGCTGCTGGCCGACGAGCAGGCTGATCTGCGGCTAGCCATTCCGCTGGCGGAATTCCCCCGGGTGCAACCGCGCTTGGGTGGAACTGAAGGCATGATCAGCGGGCGGGTACGTTTTCGGCGCGACAGCGGCTATGCAGTTGCTGCGGTCGAGGTTCTAGGCTCCGTGCCGCTTGTCTGTCAGCGTTGTCTTGAACTCATGTCCTGGCCGATTGACGGCAGTGCGCAGGTCGCCCTGATTCCGTCGGAATCGCAGGCTGGTGAGGTGCCCGAGCACTTGGAGCCGACGTGGGCCCCGGGTGGGCGCATCAGCATGCGGGATCTCCTTGAAGAGGAGCTTCTGCTGTGCCTGCCGATCGTGCCGCTGCATGTTGATGCGCGCGCGTGCCGGCCGGCGGCGGTTGCGAGCGACGAACCGAGCGTGGGTCCTAGTAGCGTACAAAGACCGTTTGAACGGCTGGGCGAGCTGTTGAAACGAAACACCGAGTCCAGCATCGCTCGTGAGGAGATGAAACGTGGCCGTTCAAAAAAGTCGTAAGACACCTTCCAAACGGGGCATGCATCGGTCGCACGATGCGCTCTCAAAACCGACACTGTCGGTTGATCCCCAGACCGGTGAAACACACCTGCGCCACTGCATCACGCCCGACGGCTTTTATCGCGGCAAGCGCATCATCGACACGCGCACGACGGACGAAGAGACGAAGTAAAGCATTGTCGGACCGTCTGCTCCGGAGCGCGCGCTGTGCAGCGCGTCATTGTTGGCGGCGGTGCGCGCAGACGATGTGAACGCGCGGTGCTGCTGCGCGCCCGCGCGTTATTTGTCTACCTAGGTACGGGCGCTTCACAGGTGAGGGTTTAGATGTATTCGCGCATCGCTGGAACCGGCTCGTACCTTCCCGAAAAAATTCTGACGAACTTCGATTTGGAGCGCATGGTCGATACCACTGACGAGTGGATTCGCGACCGTACCGGCATAGAGCGCCGTCATATCGCCGCAGACGGGCAGACGACGGTTGATCTCGCTGAGCGGGCGGCGCGACGTGCCATCGAAGCGGCGGGCCTTGAACCCAAGGACATCGACTTCATTGCCTTTGGCACGACGACGCCGGATCTCGTCTTTCCGAATTGCGGCGTGCTGCTGCAGGCGCGGCTCGGTTGTCGCGGCGGCCCTGCGTTTAGCATCGAGACGGCGTGCGCGGGCTTCGTCTATGCACTCTCCATTGCGGACAAATTTGTCAAGGCGGGCGAGGCCCGATGTGCGCTCGTTGTGGGTGCCGAAACGCTCTCACGCATCACTGATTGGAGTGATCGCTCCACCGCTGTCATCTTTGCTGACGGTGCGGGAGCGGTGGTGCTGCAGCCTGACGCACAGGCCGGGATTCTGTCCACGCATCTGCATGCGGACGGCGCCTACAAGGACATGTTGTATTGCGCGAGCGGCGTGTCGAAGGGATTCCCCGACAAGAAGCCGTACATGACGATCTCCATGGTTGGCAGCGAGGTCTTCAAAGTCGCGGTCATCAATTTGGGCAAGGCTGTCGAAGAGGCGCTGTCTGCGCAGGGAATTGATAAATCAGCGCTCGACTGGCTGGTACCGCACCAGGCCAATATCCGCATCATTCACGCCACGGCGCGGCGCCTAAAGCTGCCTTTGGAGCGCATCGTCGTTACGGTGCAAGATCACGGCAACACGTCGGCGGCCTCCGTGCCGCTGGCATTGGATACCGCGGTGCGTGACGGGCGCATCAAACGCGGCGACCTCTTACTCCTTGAGGCATTCGGCGGGGGGTTTACTTGGGGCTCGGCACTCGTCAGATATTAGGGCGCGAGCGCCTCTGTGCGCGCAGGAATGAAATAGAGAACGCCGCGCACTCCGCGCGGCGTTCTCTCAATCAACGTTCGTTCTTTACTTCGACACCGATCGACGGAACATTCGGTCGATCTTCTCGTTGGTGGCATCGCAGCACGACTGGCTCGCCTGCGAGGCGGCCAAGGCCTGGTTGGCCGTGCTCTGCGCGCCACTCGCCGCTTGGGTCGCGGACTGTGCGGCGCTGTTCGCCTGGTCAGCAGATTGCTTTGCGGAATGCACATCGGATTGTAGTTTGCCGACCTGCGACTTGAGGTCCGCGACTTCCGCCTGGAGGGGTTTCAGATCCGTACAGCCTACAAGTCCTATCACGACTGCCACGGCAGCCACCTTCAAAACGATCGCGCTCTTCATACACGTCCCCTTATGGGTAATTGATTGGGAAGTCCCTAAGACAGGAAAATAAATGCTAATCAGGCGTGCGGGTTCCCCCACCGCCTTTTCGCAGCGGCGCAACTGAACCAAATTTGCCACAGGAATGCAACTACAAAGATTGCGCTGTCGGTCCACCGCGACAGCAGAAGCTGCATAAGAGAGGGGACAATCTTCCTAGATTCATGTTTGTGCGCCGCCAAGAATTTGCGGTGATGCGCCGAAGCAACGTTCGCTACCGCACAAACTGGGGGGACTTGCCGTCCCCACGAATCTGGATATAATTACAGTTGCTGTACACCCGAACAGGTGCCTTTCATGTCCGATCTGACGCCCCGCCAGACCCAGATCCTGCGGCTCGTTCAGCGTGCCATCACCGAGAACGGCATGCCGCCCACACGCGCGGAGATCGCCCGTGAGCTTGGCTTTCGCTCCGCCAATGCAGCCGAGGAGCACCTGCGGGCGCTCGCGCGCAAGGGCGTAATCTCGCTTGTGCCGGGCACTTCCCGCGGCATTCAGCTCAAGGACACCATGCGCGAGCAGCTCGGGCTGCCGCTCGTCGGCCGCGTCGCCGCAGGCAGACCGATTCTTGCCGAGGAGCATATCGAGGCACGCTTTCAGATCGACCCCGCGCTCTTTCAGCCGCGGCCGCACTACCTTCTAAAAGTGGTCGGCATGAGCATGAAGAATGCGGGGATCTTGGACGGCGATCTGGTGGCGGTACACAGGACCGCTGAGGTTCGCAGCCGCCAGATCGTGGTGGCGCGGCTCGACAACGAGGTCACCGTGAAGCGGTATCGCCAGGAAGGATCGGTCGTGTGGCTGATGCCCGAGAATGCGGACTTCGAGCCGATCCGGGTCGATCTCAAAGAGGTGCCGCTCCTTATCGAGGGCATTGTGGTGGGAGTCGTGCGCCGCAGCTAGTCATTCGGAGTGGCGCGATCTTTTTTTCTTGCGCAACGAGCCCTCATCGCCGATATCGAGGTCCTCGAGGTCGCGCGTCAACTCTTCGGTTAGTTTCTGTTCGCGTAAGCGTTCGAGGCGCCGCCACGCCGGGTCACCGAGCTTTTGACCGCGGCGTTTCGCCATGTCCAAGTCCTTCGTGACCTGGTCGAGATCAACATCCTCGCTGCCGGGCACGGGTTCGGCCGGCTCTTCGTCCTCAAATTCGTCGGACTCGGGTTTCTCGCTCATAACTGCGAACCGATCGTCTAGCCTGACTCCACAATGGCGCGAACTTAATTCGATTCACGGGCGCGCGCAACGGCCGCGCTAATGAATCAACTGATTCATCTCGAAAATTGGTAACAGCATCGCAAAAACGATACCCATTACGAACAGCCCCATGAGCACGATGAGCAGCGGGCCTAAGAGTCCGACGAGGGCGGTCAGCAGTCCATCAAGCTCGCGATCCTGGCTCTGGGCGGCGCGGTCGAGCATGTCTTCGAGCTTGCCGCTCGACTCGCCGCTTGAGATGAGGTGAATCGTCATCGGCGGAAATAGCCGGCTGATCGCAAGGGAGCGGCCGATCGGCGCGCCCTCACGGACCCGCTGCGCGGCCTCGATGACCGCATCGCGCATCGGCAGATTGGTGACCACTTCCCCGGCAATACGCAGCGCGTCCAGCACCGGCACGGAACTCGCCGACAGAATGCTCAAAGTGCGCGTGAAGCGCGCGGTGTTGAAGCCGCGCACGAGCTTGCCTACAAGCGGCAGCCGCAGCTGCAGCATATGAAATCGGCGCCGGTTTGCCGGGTCGCGCAGAGCGCGCATGAACACCACCACGATGACGACGATTGCGACGATCACCCACACGCCGTACTCGCGAAAAAAGCCGCTGACTGAAATGAGCGCGCGCGTCATGAGCGGCAGCTTGGCGCGGCTCGCTTCAAACACCGACACAACCTTTGGCACCACGAACACCAGCAGGCCCGACACGATGGCAAAGCACATGATCGAGAGCACGATCGGGTAGAGCATTGCCCCCAGCACGCGCTGGCGCAGCAGCTCGCGGTTTTCCGTGTAATCCGCGAGTCGTTCGAGAATCGCATCGAGGTAGCCCGACTGCTCGCCTGCGGAGATGGTCGCGCGATAGATCTCGGGAAAGACCCGCGGGAACTCGGCGAAACCGCTCGCGAGCGTGTGCCCCTCCATGACGCGGGCGCGCGTGCCCAAAATGATGCTCTGTACACGCGGCTTCTCGGTTTGCTGCGAGACGGCAAGGAGAGCTTCTTCGAGCGGCAGGCCGGCACGCACCAGAGTCGCAAGCTGCCGCGTGAAGAGCGCAAGATCAGCCGGCGAGATGCGCCTGCGCCTGCCGAAGGCACTTTGCTGCTTCGATTCGCTCTGTTTGATCTCGGAAACGGATACCGGCAGAAGCTGGCGCTCGCGCAGCAGCTGCCGGATGTGACGCGGCGTATCGCCTTCGAGAATGCCTTTGCGCTCTCGGCCGCCGGACTCAAGCGCGATGTACTCGAACGCGCCCAAGGCGGGGCTCCTAGTCCTCGCGCGTCACGCGCAGGACTTCCTCCATGGTGGTCTCGCCGCGCAGGATCTTTGCGCGGCCGTCGTCACGGATGGAGGGCGTCATCGTGCGCGCGTAGCGCTCAAGGTCGTGCTCGGCGGCGCCGTCGTGGATCATGGTGCGCATTTGATCATCGACCACCACGAGCTCGTAGATGCCGGTGCGCCCGCGATAGCCATTGCCCGCATCACGACCAGGCCGATACAGCGTAGCTGCCGGCTCGTCGGCACTCAAGTTCAAAAGCCGGCGTTCGTACTCGCCGGCCGTGAAGGCCTCGCGGCTGTCGGGATTCAAGACACGCACGAGGCGCTGGGCGAGAACGCCAATGAGGCTCGAGGAGAGCAGGAACGGCTCGATGCCCATGTCGCGCAGGCGGGTCACAGCGCCCACGGCGGTATTGGTGTGCAAGGTTGAGAGCACCAGGTGTCCCGTGAGACTCGCTTGGACTGCGATGTGCGCGGTCTCGAGGTCGCGGATTTCTCCGACCATGACGACATCGGGGTCCTGGCGCAGGATCGCGCGCAGGCCGCGGGCAAAGGTCATCTCGACCTTGGTGTTGACCTGCGTCTGGCCGACGCCATCGATGAAATACTCGATCGGATCCTCGACCGTAATGATATTGCGCGTGTTGTCATTGAGACGCTCAAGCACCGCGTACAAGGTTGTCGTCTTACCGGAGCCGGTCGGGCCCGTGACAAGCAGGATGCCGTGCGGTTTGTGGATGAGCTCATCCATCAGCTTTGCCGTCTCGGCCGCCATGCCGAGCGCATGCAGATCGATGCGGCCGGCTTGTTTGTCCAGGAGACGCAGCACAACGCGTTCGCCGTGTCCCGAAGGGATCGTCGAGACGCGCACGTCGACCGCGCGCCCAGCGATTCTCAAGCTGATGCGTCCGTCCTGCGGCAGGCGCTTCTCCGCAATGTCGAGCTTCGACATCACCTTTAGGCGCGACACGACGAGCGGCGCGACCGCGCGTTTGGTCTGCAGCACTTCGCGCAGAATGCCGTCGACGCGAAAGCGGATGACGAGACGATTCTCAAACGGCTCGACGTGAATGTCGGAGGCGTTCTCCTTCACAGCCTGCGTGAAGATTGCATTGATCAAGCGGATGATCGGTGCGTCATCCTCGCTCTCGAGCAGATCCGCCTGTTCGGGCAGGACTTGCGCGAGGTGCGCAAGATCGGTCGTCTCATCAAGTCCTTCGACCGCTTCCATGGCCTCGGAGCTGCCCTCGTAGGCGGAGCGCAGGAGCTCGTCAAATATGGGTTCCGCGACGCGCTCAAGCCTCATTGATACGCGCAGAAAGCGCCGCGCCTCGGCGAGCGCCAGGGGCGATGCGTCGGTGCGGCAGGCGCATTGTGCGATGCCGTCCTGCATGCGCTTCACGAGTACGCCGTGGCGCTTGGCAAATGCGAACGACAGGCGGCGCTCCGGCGCCGCGACGAGGGCGCTCGCTGCCTCGTTCATGGTTTGCTCACGTCGGTGCTGGGCGGATCGGGCGTCGGGAAGAAGGGCTTCTCAGGCGCACCCAGCGGCGTCGCAGACGGCGTGCTCGTGCGCGCACGGCGCTCGGCGTCGCCTGCCTTCTCCTTAGCAGCCGCGCTCGTCGGCGCGGGCGAATTCGACTGGGCGGCGGGCACAGGCGGCGGCAACGCCGGCAGCTCGGGCTGCTTCACGCCCGGCAACAGCGGCAGCCACTCCCTCTCGCCCGTCACCTTGCGCTGCTCCTCGCGGATATAGCTGTACTTGGTGTTGGTTTCAATTGCCGACTGCTCGTCGGTGCGCAGAATCTTCGGCCGGATGAATACCATGAGATCGGTGCGGTCGGCACTGCCCGCGCGCGTCTTGAATGCTTGACCGATGATTGGAATCGCGCCTAGGAACGGCACACGGGTCTCCTGCTTGGAGTAGTCGGCGCTCGTCAGGCCGCCGAGCACCACGATGCCGCCGTCCTCAATCAGCACGCGCGTGCTGATGGTGCGCTTGGTGGTGGTGAGATCAACTGCGCCCTGGGGTCCGGAGTTCTTCGGCACCACGGAGGAGCTTTCCAGGTCGATCTTCAGCATCACCGCCGCGCCGCCTTCATTGATCTGCGGGGTGAGCTTCAAGATTGTACCCACCTCTTCGCGCTGGATGGTCTGAAACGGCGTCACCGAACTATTGGCGGAGCCGGTGCTGGTGAACTGGCCGGTGAGGAACGGCACTTCGCTTGCTACCTTGAGCGTGGCTTCCTGATTGTCGGTGGTCACCGCCGAGGGAGTCGCGACGACGTTCGAATTTGAATCGCTCCTGAGCGCACGCAGCATCGCGGCGAAATTGAGGCCATTCGATTGAATGCGGCCAACACCGATCGTCGCGCCGGTCGGCACGGCGGTGCCGCTTGCGAGCGCGGTCGTGGGATTCACGACCAGGTTCGCAAGATCGACGATCGAGGTGCCGGAGATCGGCGAGATGAAGCCTGCGGCGGGAATGGTTGAGTTGCTGCCCTGGCCGAAAAACGCCCAGTTGACGCCGAGCGCGGCGGACTTGCTCAAGTCGACGTCGACGATGATAGCCTCCACCAGCACCTGCGCGCGGCGGATGTCGAGTTTGTCGATCACCGACATGAGATTGCGCATGATCTTCGGCGTCGCCGTAATCACGAGCGCATTGGTGGCCGGATCCGCCCAGATGATCGTGCCTTTCTCGGACTGCGCAGCCGGAGTTTGCGCTGCGGCGCCGCCGGCGCCCGCGGCGGCTTGCGTGATGCCCGTGATCTGCTCTTTCAATTTCGCCGCGATCTTCTCGGCGTCGGCATTTTGCAGGTAGCGCACCTGCGTATCGCCGCCGCTCTGCAGCGGCGTATCCAGATGCGCGATCAAGACCCGCATGCGCAGCCGCGTGTCCTTCTCGCCGCTCAGAAGAATGCTGTTGGAACGCTCGTCGGCGACGACCTTGAAGCCCGCGGCGGCCCCTTCGGCGGCTGCCTGCTGCTGATACAGGGAATTGATGACGCGAACAATCTCCGTTGCCGAGGCGTTTTGCAGCGGCACGATCTCAACGTCCGCATCGCCCACCTGATCGATGCGCTGAATGATGCGCATGATGCGATTCACGTTGTTGGCGCGATCGGAGATGATGAGGATGTTCGATGCCGGGTAGGCCGCAAGATGCCCGTACTGCGGAATGAGCGGCCGCAGGATGGGCACGAGTTGCGCAGCGTTCACGCTCTTCACCGCGATCACCTGCGTCACAATCTCATCGGAGCTCGAGCTCACGCGGTTCGGCAGGTCGTCCGATGGGTACTGGCGCGCATTGGCGTCAGGCACGATCTTGATGACGCCGCCGGCGGGCAGGGCGACGAAGCCGTGCACCTGCAGGATCGACAGGAACGCCTGATAGAAGGCGTCGGGAGACATCGGGGTCGCCGACAGCATCGTCACCTGCGCGCGCACCCGCGGATCAATAATGAAGTTCTTGCCGGTCGCGGCGCTCACTGCTTCGGCGATCTGCGTGATATCGGCGTCTTTGAAATTGGGGGTGATGCGCTGCTGACTTGGCTGCTGCTCGGGCGCGGCAAGCGTCGTCCCGGCGACCACCAGCAAGGCGCAGGCGAGGCTGGCACGCGCCGCCGCGCGCGCGCTGCTTGCAAAGAATCCAAGTCCTCTCATCATTCGGTCCCCTCAGGCTCCGGGGCCTGCGGCATCATCGGTGGCTGTGGCATGGGCGCTTGCAGCATCGGTCTTTCCGGCTCGGGCGGCGACGCAGCTTCATTGTCGACCGCCTGCTCGGCCTCCTGCGCCACTTGCGACATATTCAATGTCAGATCCTGCTGCTGGCCGTTTCGCATGACTGTGACGCGTGCCTCAGTCGCTGAACCAATCGTGCGGAAGATTTCATCCCCGCGAGCTGGATCATCAAGCGGGGTGCCGTTGATCGCGATCACAAGATCCCCTGAGCGCAGCCCAAGACGGGTGAAGGCCTGGCGATTGCGGCCCGGGTAGACCCGAAAGCCGTGCAGCTTGCCCGCCATCAATACCGGCTGATTGCGCATAATATCGCTCAACAATGCCGGGTCTTCGGAGATCAGGCGCCGCACGCGGTCGAATGCCGGGTTCTGCGTGGGCACGGCGGCCTGCACCGGATTGGCGCCCAGTACGCCGGTGTTCTGATGCGGCAGACTCAAGGATTCGAGCCGCCCATTCCTGTCGAGCAGCACCCGATCACTGTAGACCGAATGCAGTTTCGCGCCGCCGGGTACATTGTCGCCGACGGCGTGCACCTTGGCGGCAGTCGCGTTTTCGCCGAGGATCGCAAAGCCGACGCGCGGGTTCTTGCCGGCGATGATTCCCGTCAACACCAGCGCCATGCTCGTTTGCGGTGCATCGGCAGCGTTGGCGCCTCGCGTTGGGTCAGCCGCTGTGCCAAAGAGGTGAGCATTGGTGATGCTTGCGATGTCGATGCCGTGATGCGCTAATGTTGTCGGGCTCGGCGGATGCGCGCCGCTCTTTCTGGACTGGCTGCCTCCGGCCAGATCTGTCACGATCGTTGCGGCCTGGATTCCGAGCGCTAGTGCCAGCGCCCACGTGGCGATGCGCGGACCATGCGCAAGCGCAAGGGCCCGCCATTGATGGGACGCCGGAAAGCGATTGAGCCAGGAGCCAGCATTCATGGCAGGATTAGGCCTCAAAACTCCTTTAGACAGACGCAGGGCCCGGGTCGCGGCGCCGCTGAACCCGGCGCCGAGCCGAGGCCATCATACGGGGCAGCTGCTTGCGCTCTCAAGCAATTGTTTTCGTTCGTTAAACTTATACACGAAACACTGCACTTGTGTTGCCGTTTGGCGACCCATATAAAGACGTCATGCCGGATCTTGAGCCTGGTCGCCCCGATAGCGGTGTTGTCGTCGAAGAGGCCCGCCCAAAGGTCAAGCAACCGCCGCTGTATCAGGTTGTGTTACTAAACGATGATTACACGCCGATGGAGTTTGTGGTGGACGTGCTCGAGAAGTTCTTTGCGCTCAATCGCACGACTGCGACGCGCATCATGCTCGAGGTTCATACAAAGGGTAAGGGTGTCTGCGGAGTCTTCACATATGAGATTGCAGAAACTAAGGTAGCGCAGGTGACGACGTATGCGCGCGATCAGCAGCATCCTCTGATGTGCACATTGGAAGAGGCTTAGAAGGGCCAAAGGTTCAATCGTGTTGTCCAACGAACTTGAATACTGTCTCAACGATGCGTTTCATCGCGCGCGCGAGGCGCGTCACGAGTATCTGACCGTCGAGCATCTGTTGCTCGCGATTCTCGACACGCCCAAGGTGCGCGAGATCCTGCGTGCCTGCGGCGCGGACCTCACCAAGCTTAAGCAGGAGCTCAAAGATCACGTCGATCAGGCGACCCCGCACGTCGAGGAATCCGAGGAGCGCGAGGTGCAGCCGACGCTCGGTTTCCAGAGGGTGCTGCAGCGGGCCGTGTTTCACGTGCAGTCAAGCGGCAAGAAGGAAGTGGGCGTGGGCAACGTGCTGGTCGCGATCTTCAGCGAAAAGCAGAGCCACTCGGTGTTCCTTCTGAACCGCCAGCATGTCGCGCGGCTCGACGTGGTCAACTATATCTCCCACGGCCTGTCAAAGATCGCCGATGAGCGCACCGACAAGGAGGAGACGCAGACCGATCCGGACCGTGATCCCGAGGGCGCCGGCAGTGCGCTCGACAAATACGCAACGAATTTAAACCGCCGCGCGCAGGAGGGTCGTATCGATCCGCTTATCGGGCGCAAGCTTGAGATCGAGCGCACGGTCGAGATCCTGTGCCGGCGGCGCAAGAACAATCCCCTGTATGTTGGCGAGGCCGGGGTCGGCAAGACCGCCATCGCCGAAGGGCTCGCACGCCTCATCGTTGAAGGCAAAGTGCCCGACGTGCTCTCCGACTGCACGGTGTACGCGCTTGACATGGGCGCTCTCATCGCCGGCACGAAATATCGCGGTGATTTCGAGAAGCGTCTGAAGGGCGTCATCACGGAGCTGAAGAAGCAGCCCGGCGCGATCCTGTTCATCGATGAGATCCACACGGTCATCGGTGCGGGCGCCGCATCCGGCGGCGTCATGGATGCTTCCAATCTCATTAAACCGGTACTGACGAACGGCGAGCTGCGCTGCATCGGCTCGACCACTTATCAGGAATATCGCGGCATCTTCGAAAAGGATCACGCGCTCGCACGGCGTTTTCAGAAGATCGACGTGGTCGAGCCTTCGGTAGAGGAGACGATTGAGATCCTCTTGGGTTTGAAGAGCCGCTTCGAGGAGCACCACAGCATTGTCTACGCCGTGGATGCGATGCGTGCGGCCGCCGAGCTCTCCGCGCGGCACATCACCGAACGGCATCTGCCCGACAAGGCGATCGATGTGGTCGATGAAGCTGGCGCACGGTTGCGCTTAAAGCCGATCGCCGAGCGCGAGCACACGGTCGAAGTGCGCCACATCGAAGAAGTTGTTGCGCGCATGGCGCGCATTCCGCCGAAGAGCGTTTCCACGTCCGACCGCGAGGTGCTGAAGAATCTTGAGCGTAATTTGAAGCTCGTGATTTTCGGGCAGGATCGGGCAGTTGAGTCGCTCGCCGCGGCAATCAAGATGGCGCGCTCGGGTCTAGGTGATCAGAGAAAACCGCTCGGCAATTTCCTGCTCGCAGGGCCGACCGGTGTCGGCAAGACCGAAGTCACCCGGCAGCTTGCGATCGCCATGGGAATCGAGTTCCTGCGCTTTGACATGTCGGAGTACATGGAGCGGCATACGGTCTCGCGTCTCATCGGCGCGCCGCCGGGCTATGTCGGCTTCGACCAGGGCGGCCTTATGACCGAGGCGATCACGAAGCATCCGCACTGCGTGCTGCTGCTAGATGAGATCGAGAAGGCTCATCCGGACGTGTTCAACCTTCTCTTGCAGGTGATGGACCACGGTACGCTCACCGACAACAACGGCAGAAAAGCCGACTTCCGTCACGTCATCATCGTCATGACGACCAATGCCGGCGCACAGGAGATGAGCCGGCCATCGATTGGCTTCATGCACGCCGACAACTCAAGCGACGGCATGGAGGCGATCAAACGGCTCTTCACGCCGGAATTTCGTAACCGGCTCGATGCGGTGATTCAGTTTGCGCCGCTCGACAAGGCAACGATTGAGCGCGTCGTCGACAAGCTCATCGTCGAAGTCGAAATGCAGCTCGAGCAGAAGGGCGTCACCTTGACGGTCGAGGATGCCGCGCGCAGCTGGATCGCTGAGAAGGGCTACGATCCCAAGATGGGTGCGCGGCCGATGGCGCGCATCATCCAGGAGCACATCAAGCGTCCGCTCGCCGAGGAACTGCTGTTCGGTAGCTTGGCAGGCGGCGGGCAGGTGCTGGTATCGGTGGCCGCGGATCGCTCGAAGCTCGAATTCGAATGCTCGTCCGCGAAAGAGCCCGAGGTCACCGTCTAATCAACGGCCTCGGTAGATGATGCGGCCCTTGGTGAGGTCGTAGGGCGTCATCTCCACGGTCACTTGGTCGCCGGTTAGTATGCGGATGTAGTTTTTACGCATTTTCCCGGAGATGTGCGCCGTGACGATGTGTCCGTTTTTGAGTTTTACGCGAAAAGTGGTATTGGGGAGGGTCTCGACGACCTCGCCTTCCAACTGAATCGCGTCTTCTTTTGCCATGGGGGCGCGGATTCTGCATAAACCCTCGCGGCAATGCAATTTACTTGGTGGGATTCTTCAGCGGCAGCGCCTCGTTTGCCGCGTGCTCGCTCACCAGAGCACGAAAATCCGCACGGGTTATTGCCCGACTTCCGAGGCTTTGGAGGTGCTGCGAGGGCAGCTGGCAATCGATCACGACGATGTCGTTGCAAAGGCACGCCTGCACCAGATGCGCAAGCGCAACCTTCGATGCGTCGCGTTCGCGGCTGAACATCGATTCGCCGAAGAAGACGCCTCCCAGGCGCACCCCGTACAGGCCGCCGACGAGCGCTCCTTGCCGATACGTCTCAACGCTGTGCGCGTAGCCGCGTTCATGCAGCTCGAGGTAAGCGGTTTGCATATCGTGCGTGATCCATGTGCCCACACTCTGCGCGCGCGGCGCGGCGCACGCTGTGATGACGGCACGGAAGTCGCGGTCGATTGCGCTCTGGTAACCACGATTGCGCAGTGCCTTCGCTAAGCTGCGCGAGGCGCGAAATTCCTCGGGAAACAGCACCGCACGCGGGTCGGGCGCCCACCATAGGACCGGCTGGCCGGGCGAGTACCACGGAAAGATGCTCAGGCGATACGCCGCGAGCAACCGCGGCACAGACAAGTCGCCACCTGCGGCGAGCAGGCCCGCGGGCTCATCGAGCGCCTGTTCAAGCGCCGGGAAGTCCTCTGGCGCATCCCGTGCCGAGAGTCACGTCAGGGTCTTCACCTAGGCGTTCTTCTCCGCCGAATCGCGATACGGCACATGCGCCTGCACTTCCTTCGCATACTCATCGACGGAGGCGCCTTCACGCAGAAGGTAGTCGTCGATCGCCGCGCGCAGGCGCGGATCACGGATGAAATGAGCGGACCAAGTGAGCGCCGGCTCGAAGCCGCGACTCACTTTGTGCTCGCCCTGGGTGCCGGGTTCAAAGCGCGCAATGCCCCGCTCGATGCAGAAATCAATGCCCTGGTGATAACAGGCTTCAAAATGCAGGCTGTGATATTCGGCCGCCGCTCCCCAGTAGCGCCCGTAGAGCGCCTCCGGACACCAGAAAAATACCGCAGCCGCCACCGCTTCGCCGGCGTACACGGCGACTTTCACCATGAGCTGGTGTCCTAATGTGCGCGCGATTTCGCCGAAGAACGCGCGACTGAGATAGGGCTCGTGCCCATGACGTCGAAAGGTGTCGCGATGCAGGGCATACACGCGATCCAGCAAGCACTTGTCAAGATCGCCTCCGAAGCGCGTTTCAAAGCGGATACCGCTCTCGGCAACCCGGCGTCGTTCGCGGCGTGCTTTTTTGCGTTTCTCCGCAGTGAAGCTTTGAAGATAGTCATCAAAGCTTGCGTAGCCGCGATTCGTCCAATGAAACTGGCAGTCACGGCGCATGAGCCAGCCCGCCTGTGTGCAGGCGAGCTTGGCGGGCTCATCGAGAAAGAGCGCGTGCGCAGAAGAGAGCGACTCATCGAGCGTATAGGCTTCGATGTCGTCGATGAGGCGCGCGGCCGAGCTCGCGTGCGCGTCTGGGCGCAGCAACAGACGCGGGCCGGTCGCCGGCGTGAAGGGAACCGCGATGGTGAGCTTGGGGTAGTACTGGCCGCCCGCGCGCTTGTAGGCCTGCGCCCAGGCGAAATCGAACACGAACTCTCCGTAGGAGTGCGTCTTCACGAATGTCGGGACCGCCGCTACGAGTCCGCGCGCATCCTGCAGTGTGAAATAGCGCGGCTCCCAGCCCGTGCGGCCGCCAACGCAGCCGGTGTGTTCGAGCGCCGCGAAAAACTCATGGCGCAGGAAGGGCGTGTGCGTGCCGCCGAGCGCGTTCCATTCACGCGGCTCAATCGCATCGATGTCCGAGTGAACGGCGCTTCGCATTCCCTTAGGATCCGCCGGCGTCGAGCCCCTCAAGATAGCGGTCGGCATCAAGCGCCGCCATGCAGCCGGCGCCCGCGGAGGTGATCGCTTGGCGGTAGACGTGGTCGGCCACATCGCCCGCCGCGAACACCCCGGGCACGGTGGTTGCGGTGGCATCGCCGGCCAGGCCACTGTGCACGACAATGTAGCCGCCGCGCGTATCGAGCTGCCCGGTGAAGAGCGTGGTATTTGGGGTGTGGCCGATCGCGACGAACAGCCCCGTCACCGCAAGCGCGCGCGTGCCGCTGCCTGCGACTTGCGTTAGACGCACGCCATTCACGCCGTTGTCATCGCCCAGCACCTCATCGACAGTGTGGTTCCACACGGTTGAAATCTTGCCGGCCTCAACCTGCTCGAACAGTCGCGTCTGCAGAATCTTCTCGGCGCGCAGTTTGTCGCGGCGGTGCACGAGGGTTACGTGTGCGGCGATGTGCGAGAGGTACAAGGCCTCCTCCACGGCGGTGTTGCCGCCGCCCACGATTGCAACGCGCTGCTGTCGAAAGAAAAACCCGTCGCAGGTCGCGCAAGCCGATACGCCCTTGCCGCGAAATCTCTCCTCCGACGGAATGCCGAGGTACATGGCGGTGGCGCCGGTTGCGATGATGAGGGCATCGCAGGTGTAGACAGCGCCGTGTCCCTGTAATTCAAATGGGCGCTTGGCAAGCTCAACTTTGTCGATGTGATCGTTGACGATCTCGGTCGCGAAGCGCTCAGCGTGACGGCGCATGCGCTCCATGAGCGCGGGCCCCTGCAAGCCCTCGACATCGCCTGGCCAGTTGTCGACATCCGTGGTCGTCATGAGCTGTCCGCCCTGCTCGACGCCGGTGATCAGCAGCGGTGCGCGATTGGCGCGCGCCGCGTACACGGCCGCACTGTAGCCGGCGGGCCCCGAGCCGAGAATAATCAGGCGGTTGTGACGGCGATTTTTCATGGAAGCGGATTTGGTTTCAGGTTCATAATAGCAACTCTCCCCCCAGCCTCTCGACCTTGTTGGCTTGGGGTTCTGACCCGTAGAATCAAGCTGCTACGGCATTTTCATCGCAAAGGGCGCAAGAATTGTCGGACTCCTCCGCGCGCGCGCGCGCTCCGGTTCGTTTTACAGCCGCGGTTCACCGCGGGCTGCGCGAGAGCGCATTCATTGCGCTCGGGGTCGTGGCGATTGTGCTGTTCGCGGCGCTCGCATCCTATAGCCCAGAGGATCGCGGATACTCATCCACCGGCGACTCATCCGTCATTCACAACCGCGTCGGACCCATCGGCGCATGGCTTGCTGATGCGCTTTTCTTTCTCTTCGGCCGGCCCGCGTTCCTGTTTCCCTTCATGTTCGCGCTGTGGTGCTGGGCGCTGTTACGCACGCGCGGCAAGAATGAGCCGGGCTCGCGCGCCAATACGGCGGTGCGCTTCGGCGGATTCGTACTCGTCCTCGTGGCGAGCTGCGGGCTTGCGACGCTGCACTGGGATGCGGGCGTCTTGCGCCAGACGGCCGGCGGGGTGCTGGGCGGCCTCGTCGGGCAGGGGCTCGCGACGGGCTTGAACTTCCTCGGTGCGACGCTGCTCTTGCTCGCCGCCTGGATGGGCGGCTTGTCGCTTGCCTTCGGTGTCTCGTGGCTCACGATCATGGATCGTTTGGGTGCCTGGACCTGGGAAAGCATTGGCTGGGCACGCGCGCGCTGGTGGACAGCCCGGGATGTCGCGCAGGGGCGCGAGCGCAAGCAGGCGCGCAAGGATGCCGCCAACACCGAGCACAGGAAATCAGCGGCGCGCTTGCCGCCGCGCATCGATACCGCGCCCGCGCCGTTCGCCAAGAGTGAACGTGTGGAGAAGGAGCGTCAGGCCTCTTTGTTTGAGCCACCCGCTGCCAACGAATTGCCGGCGTTGAATCTGCTCGATGATCCGCCGCAGGCGGAGGTGTCGTATTCGGCCGAGGCGCTGGAGGCGCTCTCGCGGCTCGTCGAGATGAAGCTCAAGGACTTTGACATCGACGCGGAAGTCGTCGCAGTCCAGCCCGGCCCGGTCGTGACGCGCTTTGAGCTGCGGCCGGCCCCGGGTGTCAAGGCGAGTCAGATTACCGTACTTGCCAAGGATCTGGCGCGAGCGCTCGCGGTCTTAAGCGTGCGCGTCGTCGAGGTCATCCCCGGCAAGAATGTGATGGGTCTTGAGATCGCGAATGAGAAGCGCGAGATCGTGACGTTAGGCGAAATCGTTCGCTCGAAGGCGTATGACGACATGCATTCGCCACTGGCGCTCGCGCTCGGCAAGGACATTGGTGGCCACCCGGTGGTTGCGGATCTGGCACGCATGCCGCACCTCTTGATCGCCGGCACGACGGGCTCGGGCAAATCCGTCGCCATCAACGCGATGGTGCTGTCGCTGCTCTACAAGTCGACTGCTGAGCATGTGCGGCTTGTCATGATTGATCCGAAGATGTTGGAGTTGTCCGTGTACGAGGGCATCCCGCATCTGCTCGCGCCCGTGGTTACCGACATGAAGCAGGCCGCAAATGCGCTGCGCTGGAGCGTCGCGGAGATGGAGCGGCGCTACCAGCTGATGTCGGCGCTCGGCGTACGCAACATCGCAGGCTTCAACCGCCGCGTGGGCGAGGCCATCAAAGAGGGCAAGCCAATCCGCGATCTGGTACTACTGCAGCGCGCCGCCAACGATCCGACGATCGATCAGTCGCAGATACCGGACTTGACGCCGCTTCCCTACATCGTCGTGATCATCGATGAGCTCGCGGATCTCATGATGGTCGTCGGCAAGAAAGTTGAGGAGCTGATCGCGCGCCTGGCACAGAAGGCGCGCGCTTCGGGCATTCACCTGGTACTTGCGACCCAGCGGCCGTCGGTCGATGTCATCACCGGCCTCATCAAGGCGAACATTCCCTGCCGCATCGCCTTTCAGGTCTCGGCACGCGTGGATTCCCGCACGATCCTCGATCAGATGGGCGCGGAGACTCTGCTCGGGCACGGCGACATGCTGTATCTGCCCGCCGGCACGTCGCTGCCGACGCGCGTGCACGGCGCTTTTGTTTCGGATCAGGAAGTGCATCGTGTGGTCAATGCGCTGAAGGGCGCGCCGCCCAACTATGTGGATGAAGTGCTGTCAGGGCCGCGCACGCCGATCGCGGGCTTTCCGGAGGAGGGCGAGGAGTTCGCCTCCGCTGACAGCGAAGATGCCGAGCAGGATCCTTTGTACGACGAGGCGGTGAAGATTGTGACGACCGAGCGCAAGCCGTCGATCTCGTATGTGCAGCGCCGTCTGAAAATTGGCTACAACCGCGCCGCTAGGCTCCTCGAAGCGATGGAAACGGCGGGCCTCGTCGGCTCTTTGCAGACGAACGGCGCGCGCGAAGTGCTCGTACCCGCGCCGCGGGGGGAGTGAGCCTTGCGAGGTTCAACTGCGCTTGTCCTGCTGCTGACGCTTCTCGTGAACGCTGCCTGGAGTGAGACGCCGGATCGCGTCACGCTTCTGGATCGCTATCTTGAGGGGCTGCAGACACTGCGTGCGAATTTCTCGCAGACGCTCACCGATTCGCATGGCGCTGAAATCGATCACGGCGCGGGGACTCTCGTGGTGTCGCGCCCCGGCAAACTTCGCTGGGAGCTGCGACCGCAAGGTGCGCGCGGGGGCGCAGGCGAACTTATGGTGGCGGACGGCAAAAATGTTTGGTTCTACGATCGCGATCTTGCGCAGGTGAGCGTTAAGCCGATCGACGCGGGCCTATCCGGCACGCCGGCAATGCTGTTGTCAGGAGGCGTCGATGTGCGGCGTAATTTTGTGTTGAACGATGCCGGCGAGCGCGATGGTTTGAATTGGGTTTCCGTCGAGCCGCGCGCTGCCGATTCGGACTTCCGGCGCGCGCGCCTCGGCTTCGCGCACGGCGACCTCACGCGCATGGTTCTCGATGATAAGCTCGGACAGACAGCGAACATTGTCTTTGACCATGCGGTGCGCAATGGCCCGGTCGCTGCCGACGAGGTGAGCTTCACGCCGCCGGCGGGAGCAGATGTCATTGGCACCCCACGCCGGTAACCGGCCGATGTCCGCAGAACGAGGCCGCGCTACGAATTCCTTGCGGCCGCTCGCCGATCGCATGCGGCCACGATCGCTCGATGAGTTTCTGGGCCAGGAACACCTGCTCGCGAACGGTAAGCCCTTGCGCGGTGCCATCGAAGCCGGACAACTGCACTCGATGATTCTCTGGGGGCCGCCCGGGACCGGCAAGACGACGCTTGCGCGTCTCATCGCGCAACGCTCCGATGCGCAGTTCATCGCGCTGTCAGCGGTCATGGCGGGTGTGAAGGACATTCGGGCGGCGGTTGAGTCTGCGCGCAGCGCGCGCGCGGCAACCGGCAAGCCGACCGTGTTGTTCCTCGATGAGGTGCATCGCTTCAACAAGACGCAGCAGGACACCTTTCTGCCCTTCCTCGAGGACGGCACGTTGACCTTCATCGGCGCGACTACGGAGAATCCCTCCTTCGAACTTGTGAATGCGCTGCTATCGCGCGCGCGTGTGTATGTGCTGCGAACCTTGTCCGTCGAGCACATCGTGGCGCTGTTGCGCACGGCGCTCGCCGACAATGAACGCGGCCTCGGCAGGCAGGAGCTGGACGCCGTCGCCGCGGCGCTGGAGCTCATCGCGCGCGCCGCCGATGGCGATGCGCGCCGCGCACTCAACATGCTCGAGCTCGCGGCCGGTCTCATCGAGGCCTCTGGGAACGCGCGCACTTTGACTGTCGCGATCGCGCAGGAAGTCGCAAGCGGCGGCCAGCGCCGCTTCGACAAGGGTGGCGATCAGTTCTACGATCAGATCTCGGCGCTGCACAAGGCGGTGCGCGGCAGCGATCCTGACGCGGCGCT
>Ga0209890_10000221_pt1 | contig 26571 bp, 24 predicted proteins | sample OrgsoiDNA2013049_FD_185799 | JGI IMG/M metagenome (GOLD analysis project Ga0209890, IMG submission 185799) | Permafrost soil microbial communities from the Arctic, to analyse light accelerated degradation of dissolved organic matter (DOM) -... | ecosystem: Environmental > Terrestrial > Soil >... | reverse complement strand
CGCTCGAGGGCGCAGGCAACTTTGTTGGAGGAGGACGGAATAATTCGTTAGCGAACGGTGTTTCACAGGTTGTGCCTCCTCCCCCTTCAGTAGAAGGCGAAGGGAACTCTGGTGCCAGAGGACGGGCGAGCTCGCTGGCTCGCGCTGGCGCAGAAGGTGTATTGCCCCCCGCATCAGCCCTGGGCGCGGGTAACCCTGGACCACGCGGCGCGAGAGTCGCAAACGATGCACCTACCCCGTCCGTACCGGAGGTTGGCGGCAACCGAATGCATCCGATTTTTCAAGACGTGCAGCTCCGCGTGATCGGTTTGGCATGGGCATCTCCCCGTTCGTCCTACTTCTCCAACTTCGAGGTTTTCATTGCAGAAAAAGGGCTTAACAAGGAAGAGTCGCAGCTCGTCAAGCTGGTTTACGTGTTTCTTCCTTATCAACCACGATTGTCGGACTACGGCTTGGACAATTTGAAAGTTCGCTGGCTCCGTGTTGCAAGAGATCCAACATGCGACGAAGGCCTCATGCAAATGATGTGGCCGGAAGGCGAAAACGGCCCAGCCGGTCACCACTCAGGCGATGCACTGGTGCTGACTTCCTCCGATCGCAACAACGTGTTGCCCTGCTATCGCACAACCGCAGACGACTACCGACGAGCGGTCTCGCGGAGTCGGTAGTTGGCTCGCCATATAGACAACGACGCGCTATCAATGTCGCAGACGGTGGCGCCGAAGATTTGACGGGCCGATCCCCGCGCTGTGGGCAAACAGAAACTTACTTAGATCCTGCGCTGGAACGCTAGAACCGCAATGCGAAAACCCAATCACCGCAACTTCTCCCCAGCTATTTCTGCCAGGAATAATCCGATCGTTCGATTGGTTTGTACGCGGCGAGAAGAATGAGTGAAGAAGTCCGGAGGAGGATCCGCCGTTGCAGAACGTCATTGTACGAAATTCAAAGTTGTCAGTAAACTATTGATAATAAATGAGATAGTGGTGGAGGCGGCGGGAGTCGAACCCGCGTCCGAAAATGTTACTGGTCAAGAGACTACATGCTTATTCCAGTTCATGCCCTGGGCATTACCCCAAGACGTTCGCGACGGCTGCTCAGAACGGACAAGAAACAGTCGGCGCTAGCCTGAGATCTTAGCCTCTCTGCCCAGACGTAGCAGAGAAGAGCAGCCCGCTGTGTGACGTTCGCTCGCAGCCCACGGGCAAAGCTGCGGAGAACGGCGGCCTAACTAATTAGGCTGCGTATGCCATCTGTTGATTGGCAATTATCATTTTGCACGCGATTACGGGTGTGTGCACCCCGGCATGCCTCTTGGCCGCAAGCATCTCCGTCGAAGCCGTGACGCCCCCACTGGTGGGATTGGCCTTTAAAGAACTACTTCTATTCTGCGGTGGATGGGGCGGGAAGTCAAATATCCAAAGCCTCAAGGGCAGGGATTCGGCGGGCCGTCCACTATAGTGATCGTGGCTGAAACGGACTTGGTGGTATCAGACCTTGCGGTTGCAATTATGGTCACGTTATTGCCAGGGGGAACCGAATCGGGAGCCAGATAACAGAAGGGAACGCCGCTGGCTCCCCCCGGACCGACAAACGTGCCGCATACTCCGACGGGAGTGCAGGAGAAACTCGCTCCAGCATTCTGGGGGTCGTTGGTTTCGGTCGCCGCGATTCCGGCGTAGGCGCCCGTATTGAGCGAAGCAGGTGGGACAAATCCTTGGCTGAATGCAATCGTGATCGCGGGAGGCTGGTACTTGGGATCGCCACATCCGACGAGCCCGGCCAACGTTCCAGCGGCAATCGCAACCTTGGCAATCAATCGGAAAGTCGATTGGCGAAAAGTCATGGGACAGTTTATTTGAAGCGGCAACACGGGAGTCTAGCACAGAAAACGCACGGGCAAGGCATCGCCCAGCACTTGAGGCTCCCCGGTTTTCAGCGGGTCATCAGTTTTAGTATTGGGTTAGAATCGGGCACAGGAGAACGCGCTTCCACTCCGGAAGGCTCCATGACCGACATCGCTCGTCTGTTTCAAGCATTTCTCGCTCCCGCCATCTTTGTTTCCGCCACCGCCTTGCTGATCCTCTCGATCAACGTACGGCTCATGGGTATCGTCAGCCGATTGCGGCAGTACGTCCACGCGAAGCATGACGCCTCCAGGAATGACCGTGTGCAGGAAGCCGAGGCCTACACGGCGCAGATTAGTGCTATCGAGGAGCGTGCGGAAATGATCCGGCGTTGCTTCCTTCTGGTTCTTATTTCCCTTGCGGGGACGATTACATCCTGTCTGCTGCTGGGGTTCGGTCTTTACTGGAAGGACGCTGCGGTGGCGGCCGTCGTCCTTTTTGTTCTCGCCATGATCTGCCTGCTGGCGGGAACCTTCTACTACATCCGCGAAGTTACCGTGGCGCTTAGTTCGGTCCGCAATGAGGCACGCGATTCGCGGTTCATGGACCTCGGCGGCCAGCCCGAGATTCGAGTCCACGATCCGCTCTGAAATCATTTGTGGGCCAAGAGAAGCGGTGACCTTCAATCTTGATGTCGGCTTTCCAGCATCCTGAATTTGTCAACAAATTGTCAAATTCATGTCACTTTCCATCCCGAACTACGTCATTAACCTGATATCAGGCTACAGTTTAGGGGTATGATTCATGCCAATCAGGCACGTGGGGGCGGTTGTGACAAGGAATATATCTCCAGCGGTAGTAGGAGCGGCGGCGACGATGGAAGCGGTTCCGTCGGGCGCGGAGCGGATTCTGGTGATCGAGGACGATCGCGCCGTGCAAAAAGCTCTGAAGCGCTTGTTTGAAGGTGAAGGCTTCGTGGTAGATATCGCGGGGAATGGGGCCGAGGGCTTGGGAATGTTCCGGGCGGCGGCGCCGTCCGTGCTGGTGCTTGACTTGAGCCTGCCGGGGACGCCGGGGCAAGACGTGTGCCGGGAGATAAGCCAGGCAGCGCCCTCGCTGCCGATCATCATTCTCAGTGCGCGAACGGAAGTGATGGACAAGGTGCTGCTGCTGGAATTGGGGGCGCACGACTACGTTACGAAGCCCTTCAGTCCGCGAGAACTTCTGGCGCGGGTGCGCACGGCGATGCGGCGCTCGGCGCGGACTCCGCTGACCGAGACTTTCAAGTTTGGGGACGTGAAAGTTGATTTCACGAAGATGGAATTGTGGCGGGAAGGGAACCTTGTGCAATTGACTTCGCAGGAGTTCAAGGTGCTGAAGTTCATGATCCAGAACGCGGAGCGCGTGCTCTCGCGGGAGGAGTTACTGAACTCCGTTTGGGGATACCGGAATTATCCGAGCACGCGGACGGTGGATAATCACATTCTGCGGCTGCGGCAGAAACTGGAAAAAGATTCCGCGAACCCTCTGCACTTCCGCACGGTACATAGTGCGGGTTACAAGTTCGTGCCGTAGAGAGCTCCAATAGCGTAAACACTACGATGGAGCGCCCGGCGTTCCACTAGCATGCTTTGGAGCGGGAGATTCGAGGGAAGACCATGGGCGGAATTCGGCTGCGGACCAAGTTCCTGCTTTCCATGGTAGTGGTATCGGCGGCATTGACGTTCACGACGCTGCTCGTGGTGCGGCATACCGTGCAGCAGGAAGTGCGCCTCGGAATCCAGCGCGACCTGCAGAACTCCGTTTCCGCATTCCGCAACTTTCAGAAGCAGAGGGAAGTCACGCTCGAGCGCTCGGCGGCGCTGCTTGCGGATCTGCCAAACGTGCGGGCGCTGATGACCACGCACGACCCGGCAACCATTCAGGATGCGTCGCGGGATTTATGGCAACTGGCGGGCAGCGACTTGCTGCTGCTGGCCGATTCTTCCGGCAAAGTGATGGCGCTGCAGGCCGCTCCGCGAGAGATCACGGTTCGCGAAGGGCAGGACTTTTTCCCGACCGTGGTGTCGCGCGAAGAGACCCGTCACTGGTGGTATGTCGAAGGACACCTCTACGAAGTTTTCCTCCAGGATATTTATTTTGGTCCCGCGAGCCGACATCAGGTTCTCGGATACCTGCTGCTGGGTTACGAAATTGACGATCGCGTTGCCCGGGACCTGAGCCGCGTGGCCGCGAGCGAAGTGGCGTTTCGTTACGGAGATTTGATTGTGCGCAGCACTCTGAAGCCTGCCCAGGAATCGGAATTGCTGCGAGTAGCGCCGAGAACGGCCGCTGGAGGCCCGCCCCAAGGCGATCAGATCCGGCTGGGCGAAGAACGGTTCCTGGCGACATCGGTGGATTTGCCCACACCGGGTACCCCCGCGCTGAATCTGTGGGTGTTGAAGTCGTTCGATCAGGCCACCGCATTCTTGAGCAACCTGAACGAGTTGCTGCTGGCGCTAGGGCTGGCGGCGGTGCTGGCGGGGAGCCTGCTGGTTTTTCTGATCTCGCATACCTTCACGCGTCCCCTGGAGAATCTGGTGGCGGGCGTTCGGGCGCTGGAGCAGGGGGATTACGCGTATCCGCTGCAGGTCCGGGGCGGAGACGAGGTTGCCGAGGTAACTGGAACGTTCGACCGGATGAGAAAGAATCTCCAGAAGACGCACCGAGAGTTGCTGGATGCGGAGCGGTTGGCGACGATCGGGCGGATGGCGAGTTCGATCTCGCACGATCTGCGGCATTCGTTGGCGGCGGTTATGGCGAATGCGGAATTTCTTTGTGAGAGCAATCTGACACCCGGGCAGCGCGAAGATCTCTACGCCGAGATACGGATTGCGGTCAACCAGATGACGGACTTGATCGAGTCCCTGCTGGAATTCTCGCGCACGAGAGAGTCGTTGCGTCCCTCTTATGGCGACGTTCGGTCGGCGATGGATCGAGCGGTGCAGGGGGTAAAGGCTCATCCGGAGTTCCAACGCATACGGATTCGGATTTCCGGGGAAGGATCGACGGAGGGCTGGTTCGACTTCAAGAAGCTGGAGCGCGTTTTTTTGAACCTGCTGCTGAACGCGTGCGAGGTGGTGCAGGCGGAATCCGGGAAAATCGATATCGGGCTGAGGCGCAAAGGCGAGAGTCTGGAAATTCGCATCGAGGACAATGGTCCCGGAATCGCGGACGCGGTGCGGGACCGGCTGTTCGAGCCGTTTGTCAGCCACGGCAAGGAAAATGGCACCGGCATGGGATTGACGGTGGTGCAAAAAATTCTTCAGGATCACGGAGGCGAGGTCGCGGTGGAGCAAACGTCGCCTTCGGGAACCACGTTCCGCGTAAACATTCCGTTGAATCCATCGGTGGAAAACGCTCTGACGGTCCGGCATGCTACGTAAATGGCATGATTTCTATTGAGTACTCCTTGAAATGAGATCCGAAAATGCCAGCTCAATGTGCAAACTCGAATCTCAAGTTCAAGGTGCGGAGTATGGCAGGAGGCGACATGAAGATGAGGATGACGCGCTGGTCCGAATGGTTGCGATGCGGGATGTTGATCGGTGTGATGACATGGACCTTGTCGGGCGTCGCGCAGGAAGCTGCCAGACGGGCAGAGGCAACTTCTCCGCGGGCATTGAAGAGTGAAGACTCGGTGAGTGACTCGGTTCGCGAGTTACGGGAACAGGTTCGCGAGTTGCAGGAGGCGGTTGCCGGGATGCGTTCCGACTGGCAGCGAGCCCGCGCGGAAACGGCGGAACTGCGCCGGGAGCTCGAAGAAGTCCGCGCCGGGACAGGACCGCGTGAGGCGGTGTTGAGGAAGGCGGTGGCGAAGTCAGAAAGTAAAACCTCCGAGTCGGCTGCGGAAAACTTGCAGAACGGGTCGCCAGAATTTGAAGAACAACGAGAAGATCAGGAAAAGGGAAAGCGCTCAGCCAGCCTGGAAGAGGAATACCAACTGCTGAGTGGGAAAGTGGACGATCAGTATCAGACGAAAGTGGAAAGCGCGTCGAAGTACCGTTTGCGGCTGTCGGGCATCGTGTTGATGAACCTGGTGAGCAATCAAGGCGTGGTGGATAGCATCGATCTTCCGACCCTTGCGTATGCGCGGCCAGCGGGAGAGTCGGGAGGGAGTTTCGGGGCGACGTTGCGACAATCGGAGATCGGGTTCGAGGCTTTCGGACCAAGTGTGGCGGGTGCGAAGACGAGGGCCGACCTGCAGCTGGATCTGGCTGGCGGCTTTGCGACAGTTCCCAACGGGACTAACTCCGGCCTGCTGCGGTTGCGGACGGGCACGGTGCGATTGGACTGGAAGAACACCTCGGTTGTGGCCGGGCAAGATGCGCTTTTCTTCTCACCGAACTCGCCGACTTCGTTTGCTTCCCTGGCGGTTCCGGCGCTCTCCTATGCGGGAAACTTGTGGAGCTGGGCTCCGCAGATACGGGTTGAACACAGAGTCGTGTTGGGAGACGAGTCTACCTTGATGTTTCTGGGAGGAATTCTGGATCCGTTGAGCGGAGAAGCGCCGGTAACAGGTTCTTACCGCCAGGCGGGGTCCGGGGAATCGTCGCGTCAACCAGCGTACGGCACACGGATCGCATGGACGCGGAATGTCTTCGGACAGCCGTTGCGAGTAGGCGTGGGAGGATTCTTCAGCAGGCAGGATTATGGTTTCAGCCGAACGGTGAATGGCTGGGCTCGAATGACGGACATCGAACTGCCAATCAGCCACCAGTTTTCATTAAGTGGAAAGCTGTATCGCGGAAAGGGCCTTGGTGGGTTGTACGGCGGAATTGGTCGCAGCGCGTTGTTTAGTGGCGATCCTGGAGTGGCTAGCACCGAAGTGCGAGGGCTGAACACGGTCGGCGGCTGGGCGCAGTTGAAATACCGGCCCGCGAACAAACTGGAGTTCAATGCTGCGTTTGGAATGGATAATCCTTATGCCCATGATTTGAAGTATTTCCGCTACTCGCAGGCGTACGGAAATCCGACCATGGCGAGAAATCAGGGAAGCTTTGTGAACATGATCTACCGTCCCCGATCGGACTTGCTGTTTTCCGTCGAGTATCGACACCTGACAACGTATACGATTACCAGCGGCGGGAACAGCGCGGGCCACCTCAATCTGATGATGGGAGTTCTTTTTTAGCTCGATTGATGGGAGTGGCAAGGCAGGAAGCCACGTTAAAGCCTAAGATGAGCCATCAACGATGAGCCATAGAATAATCCTGATCTGGGTCGCGATGTTGTCGGCTGGCGCAGCCAGATTGCACGCGCAGGCCTCGACGCCGGTAACGACAACGACGGTGCGCGGGCGCGTCGAGGTTGCCGGAGCGGGCAGGAAAGGGCATGGGGCAATTCCTGGCACGGTCGTGTGGCTGACGCCGATGACGGGAGCGGGAAGCGAAACGACTACGGCGGCGCTTAGTTCGCAGGGAAGTCCGCCGGCAAACCGGCGGCTGGTACAGAAAAACAAGAGTTTCGAGCCGCACATCCTGGTGGTTCCGGCAGGGTCGATGGTGGAGTTTCCTAATCGCGATCCCTTTTTCCATAACGTTTTTTCACTTTTTGAAGGCAAGAGGTTTGATCTTGGCCTGTACGAGGCCGGCACCTCGCGGATGGTGCGATTCGACCGGCCCGGAATCAGCTACATTTTCTGCAATATTCATCCCGAGATGAGCGCGGTTGTGATTACGCTGGCGACGCCGCTCTATGCCATTGCCAATGGCGACGGGCAACTTAGCCTCGCGGGCGTTTCCTACGGGCGTTACATGTTGCACGTTTGGAGTGAGGGTATGGGGCCGGAAAATGCACAGCCACTCTCACGGGAGATCACAATCGGGGAAAATATTTCGTCTCTGGGAGTGATTCGAGTTCCGGAAGCGACCGGACAGCGCATGGCGCACAAGAACAAGTATGGCCGCGAGTACGAGGAGCCTACGCCCAACAACTCTGTTTACAAGCAGCAACCTTAGGGAAGGTCACACACGAAGGTCAAACAAAGCCACGCTATGAAAATCGACAAGCTGCTCAAGCGCTATCGCATCGAACACGGAAAACATTTCAGCCTGAAAGATCACGACCCAGCGGATACGCACGGGCTGGGGTCAGAACTGAAGCCGCAGGCGAAGGACATGCTGGCGCACGGCGTCAAAGAACTGAGTCGCCTACAGGACATTCTGGCGGCGCAGGACCGTTGGGGCCTGCTCCTGATCTTTCAGGCGATGGACGCGGCCGGCAAAGACGGAACCATCAAGCATGTCATGTCGGGGGTGAATCCGCAGGGCGTGGATGTGTGGTCGTTCAAAGCGCCGTCAGCGGAGGAATTGCAGCACGGCTACCTCTGGCGAACCATGAAGGCCATGCCGGAACGAGGCCACATCGGCATTTTCAACCGTTCGCATTACGAGGAGGTGCTGGTGGTGCGGGTCCACCCCGAGATTCTGGAAAACCAGAAATTGCCGAAGCCACTGCTCACCAAACATATCTGGCAGGAACGCTTTGAAGATATCAACAACTTCGAGCGCTACCTTACACGGAACGGCATTGCGGTGGTTAAGTTCTTCCTGCATGTTTCCAGGAAGGAGCAGAAGCGCCGGTTCCTGGAACGGCTCGACAAGCCGGACAAGAATTGGAAGTATTCTGCGTCCGATGTCAAGGAACGCCAATTCTGGGAAGCCTATCAGGAAGCGTACGAGGATATGATCCGGCACACGGCCAGTGAGCACGCGCCCTGGTACGTTGTGCCGGCGGATAACAAGTGGTTCACGCGACTGGTGGTGGCGCAGGCTGTGGTAGATACGTTGAAGGGGATGAATTTGAAGTATCCGAAGGTGAGCGGCGCCGAGAAGGATGCGCTTGCGCAAGCGCATCAACAACTCGAGAATGAGTGAAGCAGAGAGCCGGGCGTCCTCGCCCGGCCACACCCGACCCGACTGCGCTGGGGGCAGGCTCGCGAGACGCCCGTCACTGCATTGCATCATTTCAACACCACTGGCAGCACCTGGTCATAGGGTTGAATGGTGACCGTCAGGGATTTGCGCTGATCGAAGGCCTCCTTGGTGATTTTGAAGCTGACAATGATGGTTCCTTTCTTTTCGGTTCCGGCGGGCAGCTTGGTTTCGAGCGAAAGCGGCGGCTCGGAACTTTCTTTCAAAGCTGGAAACGCCTGAAAATAACGGTCGAGATCCACGGCCGAAGCGGCGTCGTCGTCGAAGGTTTTGTCGTCGGCGGTGATGAGCTGCGCTTTGAGGGTGTGAATCCACAGCGGTTTGTCTGCGGTATTGTGCAGCGTGAAAGTGACCGCGGCCAGGAGCATGTTCTGACCGGGCACTTCGGCCGCGGTCACCAGATCAATCGAACCCACACCCTGTGGCTTCGGCCGCTCCTTGAAGGCGAAGACTCCCACAATCACGGCGACCGCGGCGATGCAGATCAGTACAATGCCGGCCGGCGGAAGATTGCGCTTGGCGGTTCCGAATTCGTCGCCGATATGAAACTCGGTGATCGGCTCGGATGGGAGAGGCGGCTGCGGCGGGAGAGGCACGGGTTGATCGGACGGTGATCGATCGGACAGGGGCTGATCAGACATGGAGAGATTGTAGATGACCTCTGCCTTCTGTCGTCGCGATTCTGTCGTACTTTCGCCAAGGAGCTCCGAACCAGGTTGGCAACGAACAACGGGTACGCGAGGGGACACAGCCTCACGTCCTCGTGGTGCAGTGACTTTGGTTACCTTGCCTCATGTGACGGATACTGCGACGATGCGGAAGATTTCCTTTTGGAGGTACTTGGCGGTGAAACGTAAAACTCTCTTTGCCGCGTTGGCTTGCGCGCTGCTAGTCTTCAGCATGCTGGGCTGCGGAACAACTAACCACTTGCAGTCCATCACTCTATCGGTTTCGAACACGAATCCGAACGCGGGTACTGGTTTCACTGTGCATGGTGGAGTGCCGGTACCAATGTATACGTGGGGGATCTACAGTAACGGGAAGCAAAAGCTTCTTTACGGTACTGGCCTTAAATATCAGATATTGAGTACCCCGTTTGGGGTTGCTGAAACCGGTATCTTCGGCGACCCGAACGCCACCCCGCCGCAGACCGTCCAGTTGAGCGCGGACGGGCAGCTCACACCCATCACGCCCCCTGCTTGCTCCTTTGTTGACGTCGCGGTGTCCCCCGCGACCACTCCGGCTTTTCAAACGACAGGTTGGTATATTGTTACGGCTACCTATGGTGGACAAACTACTCCGCCCGGCTCTGTCTTAATGGCTACCGAGGGTCTTCCCGCTACTACCACCAACAAGACCGGACAATGCGGTCCGTAGTCGTTGAGCGGTCCTGACGTTCGATCTTTTGCGGGGACAGCGATATCACTGCTGTCCCCGTACCCGTTTATCTCTGATATCTCTGGCCTGCTTGACTCCGTCGTAAACTGGCTATCTCATAGCTTCCATTTCAAGTCCACTGTTTGAGCCTCCCGCCCACAACCCTTATAATCCTATGTTCGCGCGCTGGAGCGATTTTCACCTATGCTCGTCATTCCCGCATTTGCCGTCGTGCCCAAATGAAGGTTCGCACCGGTATTGAGGTATCGAGCCAGTCCGACATCGGCTGCCTCCGCAAGAACAACGAGGATTCCTTCGGTTATTGGGAGCCAGATGACGACAGGCAGTTTGCGCGCAAGGGGCGGCTGGCGGTGGTAGCGGACGGCATGGGCGGCTACGAAGGCGGTCAGGAAGCGAGCCGGCTGGCAGTGGAAACACTGGTGGCGGCCTATCGCGACTTTGACGGTGACGACCCTCAGGCGGCACTGGTCGAGGCGTTACAGACCGCTCACGAGCAGATCCGGCAATACAGTTTTGCCCATCCGGAACTGCGGGGGATGGGAACGACTTGCACGGCGGCGGCGATCGTCAGGGTTGCGGACGGCGGTGAGAACTATGACGCGCTCTATTACGTGCATGTCGGGGACACGCGGCTCTACCTGATCCGCGACGGCCAGATTACGAGGGTGACGCGCGATCACTCTTATGTAGGGCGGCTGGTGGAGTCGGGAATGATCACCGCGGAACAGGCGGAAACTCATCCGCAACGGAATATTCTGACCGCGGCTTTGGGCACCAACCCCGAGCTGATCATGGACTCGCCCGGACGACCGGAGCCTCTGCGCCCGGAAGACGTGCTTCTGATCTGCAGCGACGGATTGTGGGGCCAAATGCGCGACTCGGAGATTCTGGACGCTGTGGAAAACAAAAGCGCGGAACGAGCAGGCCGCGAGCTGATCGATCTGGCTCGGGAACGCGGCGGACCGGATAATATCACGGTCGAGATTTTGCGCTTGCTCTGAGGCTGTCCCCACCTGAAAGCAGCCTCCGGCATGGGAAGTCCCACCTTCCAAAAGTGCAAAGCATTGCACAACGGCCCTCTCTGCGAGTTTTCCTTTCGGTTGTAACTCACTGAAATCACAGCTGGCGGCAAAAGTTTAACAATTTAGTGCTTTGGCAGTATGCTTGCTTTTACTATAATGCCTATCGTTAACATAGGGATACTTGGGAGATGAGGCGTTATGAAGGTTTCTCAAAAAGGGCTGTATGCGTTGCAGGCGATGATGATGCTGACCCGGCGCTACACCCAGGGTGCAATCCGGATTCGCGACATCGCCTACGAGGAGAATCTCCCCGAAAAGTTTCTGGAGCTGATTCTTCTGGAACTGAAGAACGCGCGCATGGTGGAGAGCGTGCGCGGCGCAAAGGGTGGATACCGGTTGCGCCGGGCTCCATCGGAGATCCGGTTGAGCGAAATCATCCGTTTGATTGACGGGCCGCTGGCGCCACTTGGAGACGCGGATCAGTTGCGCGTTCTGATCGATCGCGATGCGGACCATAGCGCCCTGTACAGAGTATTTCTGGAAGTACGGGATGCAGCCGCCAAGATTCTGGAGAATACGACGCTGGCCGACCTGATCAGCCGCGGGCCGGCTGCTGGTTCCCGTCCAAAGAGCATCAACCGGAAAACCAGCAAGAAGAAGAAAAGCGAGTCCCGTGTACTGCCGATGTTGGCGCGAAGTGAGGGGCATGACTAAGCGAAGGTTCTTGAGTTCCACTTGTTCGTTGCTTTTGCTGTGCGCATTTGCTGCGGCGCAGACCGTCATTCGCGTGGGCGCGTTTCCCAATATCACGCACCCGCAGGCGATGGTGGGCAAGAACAACGGGTGGTTCGATAAGGCGATGGGACCCCAAATGAAGATTGAGTGGAAGAGCTTCAACGCCGGGCCTTCGGCGATTGAAGCCTTATTTGCCGGGGCGATTGACATGACGTATATCGGCCCGAACCCGGCCATTTCCGGCTACGTTCGCTCGAATGGAGAAGCGCTGCGGATTGTGGCGGGTGCGACCAGCGGAGGAGCGGCGCTGGTGGTGCGCAACGATTCCGGCATTCAAAAGCCGGAAGACTTTCACGGCAAGAAGATTGCTTCACCGCAGATGGGCAACACGCAAGACGTTGCGCTGCGTGCGTGGTTGAAGGCGCACGGCATGAAGTCGACGGACAAGGGCGGGGACGTGCAGGTAATTCCGCTAGCTAATCCTGACCAACTGACGCTGTTCCTCAAGAAAGAGTTAGATGGCGCATGGGCGCCCGAGCCGTGGGCGACTCGTTTGATCAAGGAAGGGAACGGCCGCTTATTCCTGGACGAGCGGACGCTCTGGCCGAACGGTGATTTCATTACCGCTCATCTGATCGTCCGGACGCAATTTCTGAAGGAACATCCCGATCTGGTGAAGACCTGGATTCGCGCTCACGTGGAACTGACCGACTGGATCAACGGCCATTTGCCCGAAGCCAAAAAACTTCTCAATCAGCAGATCGCAAAAGAGACGGGGAAAGCGCTGCCGGACGCCGTGCTGGATGAAGCTTTTGGGCGCATGACGGCGACGTATGACCCGCTGCGCGGGTCGCTGATCAACGCCGCCAAGTCCGCATTCGACGCGGGTTTCCTTGGGCGTCGGATGCCGGATCTGTCGAGTCTGTACGATCTTTCGCTCTTAAACCAGGTTTTGGCAGAAAAAGGGAAGAAGGCAATACGATGAGCACGAGCCCTCAAAATGCAATCCCGTCGATAGTGCCAGTTGCTCCTCGCACTGGGGTGCGCGCGAATGTATTTTACGGAAAACCCGCTACCTCGGTAACCACGTTTCCGGGTCGTCCGGTCTCCGAGGTCGTTGTCCCGAAAGTCGCGCTCGATGCCATCTCGCTGAGCTACAAGACGACTTCGGGGGAGCGTTTACTGGCGCTCGACAGAATAAGTCTTGAAGTTAAGCCGGGAGAGTTTCTCTGCATCGTCGGTCCTTCGGGATGTGGCAAGTCCACGCTGCTGCACTTGATCGCCGGTCTGCAGCCGCAGACCTCGGGGAAGGTTCTGGTGGATGGCACGCCGGTGAATGGGCCGGGAACCGATCGCATCCTGATCTTCCAGGAACTTGGGCTGTTTCCCTGGCTTACGGTGGGCGGGAACGTCGAGTTCGGCCTGAAGATGAAGAACGTCAGCAAAGCCGAGCGCGAGGAGAAGGTGCAGCACTATTTGCGCCTCGTGCATCTTTTGAAGTTCAGGGACAGCTACATCCATCAACTCTCAGGCGGCATGCGGCAACGAGTCGCATTGGCGCGAGCCCTGGCCACCGAGCCCGACGTCCTGCTGATGGACGAGCCGTTCGCGGCGCTGGACGCCCAGACTCGCGATCTGCTGCACGACGAGTTGGAGCGCATCTGGGCGGAAACTGGCCGCACCATCATTTTCGTTACCCACAATGTGCGCGAAGCGGTAAGGCTGGGCGATCGCGTGGCGTTGATGACCTTTCGCCCGGGTAGGGTGAAACAGGAATTCTCTGTGAACCTGCCGCGGCCACGTCACATGGAACAAGCCGATGTTGCGCGCACGGCGGGAGACATTCTGAATTGTCTCCGCGACGAGATCAACAAGTCCCTGGAAGTGGAGTACGCCGATGAAAAAGCTCGCTAAGCAGATAGTCTTCTATTCCGTGCTTCTCGGCGTCTGGGCCCTTTTAGCGAAACTGCGGATCTGGCCGCCGTACCTTTTCCCTCCGCCGTGGGGAGTGGGACGCTCTTTGTGGGACGGCTTTGCCGACCACAGCTTCTGGATAGGCATCGCCGTCACCATGAAACGCATGGTCATCGGCTATAGCTTGTCGGTAGTGCTTGGCATGATTCTGGGTCTGGCCGTGTCGAGCAATAAGTTCTTGGAAGAAACTCTCGGTGGTCTATTGGTGAGTTTGCAATCTCTGCCAAGCATCTGCTGGATTCCGCTGGCGGTTCTGTGGTTTGGACTGACGGAAAAAGCCATCCTGTTCGTCGTGCTCATGGGCTCGCTGCTCTCGGTCACCATTGCAATGGAGGACGGCCGCAAGCAGATGCCAAAGATCTACGGCATGGCGGGCCGCAACCTCGGCGCCAGCGGTTTCCGCCTTTTCTGGTACGTCCTGTTGCCGGCGAGTTTGCCGTTTATCGTGAATGGAATGAAGCAAGGCTGGGCGTTCGCATGGCGCTCGTTGATTCAAGCCGAAATGATTTTTCTTAGTCTCGGATTGGGCCAGTTGCTGATGATGGGTCGGGACTTGAGCGATATGAATCAGGTCATGGCGGTGATGATCCTGATCATCATCCTCGGCTATGCGGTGGACGGCCTGATCTTCCGCACCATGGAGCGGCGCCTGCAAGAGAAGTACGGCCTTACGCTGGCGTAGGGCAGCCCTTGGTCTTTAGCCTTGGGCTCTTGGCCCCGGAGAAGAAGTGCAGTCTACCGACATGCCTCTTTCGCTTTCCCGCGAATTCATTTCTAATGCTCCGCTATGGTGAGCAGACTCGGGTGGTTAGGATTCAGTTTCTTCTTGCTAGCAGTTGTTGTTCCGCCAGCTTTCTCGGGCGATCGTGATTCGGATCGAGAAATCGCAGATCGTCTGATTGCGGAAGCCCTCAAGCCTTCGCCGCTGGAAGCGAACCTCCGCCGTCTGACCGACGAAGTCGGCGGACGTGTTCCCGGCACTCCCGCCTTCAAACGAGCTGTGGACTGGGGCGTGACGGCGTTCAAAGACGCCGGCGCCGATAGCGTACACATCGAAGAATTCACCGTCCAGCATTCGTGGGCGGAGGGCGCGACCGAGATAACGGCGTCGCTCTATTCAGGAACTACGTTTCCGGTTCACGCGGTATCGGTGGCGTGGGCGCCGGCGCTGGTGGCCGCGAAGCATGTGCCCATTGTTGATGTGGGAGATGGTTCGACTGCCGAGTTCGCCAAGGTAGGGGACGTTGCGGGAAGGCTTGTGCTAGTCCACACCAAGGTGCTGGCGAGCTGGGACGACCTTTTCGGCGAATACGAACGAGCGCCCACGATCATTTCGCTGGCGGTGAAAGGGAAAGCCGTGGCAATCGCCTTCATGGCCACACGCGAGCACGAGGTCCTTTACCGTCATACGAATTCCGTAGCGGGCGAGATTGATGCGTTGCCGCAATTGATAGTGGCGCGCGAAGATGGGGAACGGATCGCCCGCCTGCTGGCGTCGGCAAATCCGGTGTGGGCCAATCTTTCGATTCCCAACAAAATTGGCGCTGCGATCAAGACGTGGAATGTGGTGGCGGAAATTCGCGGCAGCGAGAAGCCCGACGAGTTTGTGGTGCTCGGCGCGCACCTGGATTCCTGGGAACTGGGAACGGGCGCGCTCGACAATGGGTGCAACGCCGCGTTGGTAATCGATGCAATGCGTGCGATTAAGGCGTCCGGCCTGAAGCCGCAGCGATCGATACGCTTCATATTGTTTTCTGGTGAGGAGGAAGGATTGATCGGGTCGCGGGCCTACGCAACGGCGCATCGCAGCGAGCTCGACAAGGCGGCGGGCGTGGTCATCTTTGATTCCGGTACCGGAAAGACCACCGCGTTCTCCACCGGAGGGCGCAACGACGTGGTTCCGGCGGCGGAGTCGATTTTGGCTACGTTGGAGCAATTCGGCGTTACGAAAGCGGTTCCGACTGCCGAGTCCGGCACCGATCACTTCGACTTCATGCTCGAAGGTGTGCCTACGTTTGTCGCCGACCAGGTGGAAGCGAACTATCTGGAGAATTACCACGCGACGACTGACACTTTTGACAAAGTGGATTTCGCGCAGCTCAAGAAACACGTGGCCGAAGCGGCGGAATTCACTTTTGCACTGGCGCATCGTGCCGATCGCATCGGCCCGCGCCTGACTCGCACCCAGATCGAGCAGACGTTGCATGAAACCCATCTCGACCAGGAGTTGAAAGACATGGGTATGTGGGACGAATGGGCCAATGGAAAGCGAGGCAGAGAGCGGTAGATGCCTCGGCTGTCGTAACATTCCCTGTGCTTGTTTTTTGGATTCTTTTCAACTTATTTGTGGCGGCGATGCTGGTGCTCGACTTGGGCGTGCTGAGTCGCCGCTCACGTCGCGCCACCTTCCGCGAAGCGCTTGCCCTGTCGGGCGTTTGGGTCGCGCTGGCGGCCGCCTTTGCTGTGCTGGTGTTGTTCTGGCACGGGCGAGCCGAGGCGCTTCAGTTCGCAACCGGTTATGTAATTGAACTGTCGCTCAGCGTCGACAACCTGTTCGTATTTCTAGTCATCTTCCGCTATTTCAAGGTCCCCGACCGCTATCAGCACAAGGTGCTGTTCTGGGGAATTCTCGGTGCGCTGATCATGCGCGGGGTGTTCATCGTCGCGGGCGTGGGCTTGATTGGTCGCTTCAGCTGGATCACCTACATATTCGGCGCTCTGCTCATCTATTCAGGACTCAAGCTGCTGCGGCAGGGCGAAACGGAAATCCATCCCGAAAAAAACCCCGTTCTTCGCCTTTTTCGCCGCGCTTTCCCGGTGACGAAAGAGTATGTGGGAGGGCAGTTCTTTACGCGAAGAAACGGACTTTACGCGACTCCGCTGTTCGTGGTCCTGGTGGTGGTCGAAACCAGCGACGTTCTTTTCGCGGTGGATTCGATTCCCGCAGTGCTCGCCATCACGCTGAACGCATTTATTGTCTATACCTCAAATGTGTTCGCCATTCTCGGCCTGCGCTCGATGTTCTTTGCGCTGGCGGGAATAATGGACCTGTTTCACTACCTTCACTACGGACTTTCGGTAGTGCTGATTTTTATCGGGCTCAAAATGCTGGGGTCTCATTATGTGAACATTCCAACCGGATGGGCACTCGGGATTGTCCTTGGTGTCTTGGGAGCTTCCGTCCTCGCCTCGCTGCTGAATCCCCAAAAGAAGGCGCTTGATTAGCGGGCGTGTGGCGCGGACACTCTTGTCCGCGGACGTTGCGTGCGGTGTCCGTCGTCTGCATCGGGTGCGTCTTGCCCATTCCCTGCCGCCATTCAGCGCCAGGGTCGAAGGCCGTTCCGCCACTTCAGGCAAGCCGGACATTCTGTGTAGCGCCCGCCTTTCGCGGACAAGAGTGTCCGCGCTACACGTACGCTATGATGAATGTTCATGATTAGCATTCCAGTCGCCACGCCGTCGCGCTCCTATGAAGTGCTCATCGGAAGCGGCTTGCTTGCCCGCGCCGGAGAATGCCTGGGCAAGATTCTTGAAAACCGCCGAGCCTTTGTTGTCACCGTCCCGCCCGTACGTCGGCGTTGGGCAAAAGCCCTGCTGAAATCGCTGTCGGCTTCGCGAATCGAAACCGGCCTCCTTGAAATGCCGGATGGCGAGCGCTCGAAACGTCTGACGACACTGGAGAAGTTGGCGGAGAAACTGGTAAAACAGGGCGCAGATCGCGACGTAACCCTGATTGCGCTCGGCGGCGGCGTAGTTTGCGACGTGACTGGGTTCCTGGCCTCGATCTATATGCGAGGGGTGGATGTGATCCAGGTGCCGACAACTGTGTTGGCGCAAGTGGATGCGGCCATCGGCGGGAAGACGGGCGTCAATCTGGTGTCGGGAAAGAATTTGCTCGGGACGTTTCACCAACCGCGCGCGGTGCTGGTCGACCCCTCGGTGCTGGAGACGTTGCCTTCGCGCGAATATTGCGCTGGCCTGTACGAGGCGCTGAAGTGCGGCATTATAGGAGATCCGGGACTTTTCCAGCTGTTTGAAGACCGGAGGCGCGAGATTCTGGATCGTGACCTGGTGGTGGTTGAGAAAGTGATTGCCGATTCCGTGCGCTTGAAGGCGGCGGTGGTGAGTGCCGACGAACGGGAAGGCGGTTTGCGACAAGTGCTCAACCTTGGCCACACGATCGGACACGCTCTTGAGGCCGAGACTCGCTATACGCAGTTGCTCCACGGAGAGGCGGTGGCGTGGGGGATGATCGCGGCCACACACATCGCGCTCTCCACGGGCAAACTGGATAGTGTGACGGCGGGACGCATTACGAATTCGGTTCTTGGCTTTGGCAGGCTGCCCCGTATGACGTTGCGGACCGCAAGCATCCTGAAGCGGTTGCGTTCCGACAAGAAGACGCGGCAGGGAGTAGTGCATTTTATTCTGCCGCGGGAGATTGGCAAGGTTGAGATCACGAGCGACGTGCCGGAAGCAATCGTCCGCTCGGCCGTCGATGAGATTCGGAAGCTGGCGCGAAATTAACATTGTGAAATCCGGTGGAGCGACGGGCGTCTCGCGAGCCTGCCCTGAGAGAAGTCGAAGGGTCCAGCAGTGTGGCGGTCGGGCGGGGACGCTCGGTTCACGACCAGCAACAATCGTATGAATCAAGAGATCAATGAGCGGATCGTAGGTGCGGCTCCTGCAGGTGCGCAAGACCGCGAGTCGGCCGCGGTTGCCGTCCGGGAGATGTTCACCTCGATTGCGCCGCGCTACGATCTGCTGAATCACGTTCTTTCATTCAACATCGACCGCTTGTGGTGGTGGCGCACTGCGCGCAAGTTCGACGCGATTCTAAAGCGCCCCAACGCTCGCGTGTTGGATCTTTGTTGCGGCACCGGAGACATGACTTTCGCTTTGCGTCGGCGTGCGGGGTCAGGAACTCAGCGGATTCTGGGTGCGGATTTTTCCCACGCCATGCTACAGCGCGCCGCGGCGAAGGGAAGAGGCACAACCCTGCGCTGGATCGAAGCGGACGCGCTGCGGCTGCCGTTTCCCGATAGCCATTTCAATCTGGTAACCTCGGCATTCGGTTTTCGCAACCTGGCCGACTACGATGCGGGCTTGCGTGAAATTGCCCGGGTGCTCGCTCCAGGCGGGGAGTGCGGCATCCTGGATTTCGGCGAACCGGGCGGCTTGATCGGGCACGGCTATCGCATCTATTTCAAGAGAGTTCTGCCCGTGATCGGGACGATGCTTTCGGGAGTGCGAGGTCCGTACGCGTATTTGCCGGCTTCGGTCGAGCGTTTTCCGTCGCCGGAGGAAATGCTCGGGCGTATGCGCCATGCTGGGTTTCGCGAGGCTTCATGGACTCCTTACACGTTTGGTGTGGCGGGGCTGTACCGGGGAGTGAAAGAGAGCCTCTAACCACCGGGACGCCGAGAATATCAAGAGCTTGAACTACAAAGGGCACGAAGGTACACGAAGGATTTAGGGAGTGTTTTGCGAGGTTGCTCGGTACACTCAGCGTCTCGGCTGTGAATATATCGCTCAGTTGTTCTGGAACGAATCTGCAAACGCCTCGAGATTGGTTTTCGTAATCACCCGCTCGTAGTCGTCGCCGAGAAATGTCTTGAGCCGGTCGGTGTTCATGGTGTACTGGCCCGTCATGTAAGGTACGGCATCCGGCGGAATCGCCGAGATGTTCCAATACCACAAAAACTGCAGAACGCGGCGCATGCCCCATAGTCCGGGGACTCGCAGCAATTTAGCGCGAGCCATTTCGATACACTGCGCGAAGGTCAAAGGATCGCCGCGCCCGGCAACGTTCAGGATGGTCAGCCGCTGCGCTTCCGGTTCCCGCCTGAGTATCCACGTGATCAGCCGGGCCATGTCGTCGACGTGGACGAACTGGATCTTGTTGTCCAGATACTTCTGGCCGAAGGGCAGCATGCAAGGCAGGCGTTTCGCCGACTGGCGCATGCGGGCGGCGCGCGGGCCCTTCCCATTAGGCGTTCCGCGGAAAGATCCCATTAGATAATTTTCGACAGTGGCTCCCGCAAAAATGTGGGGACGCAGGATGAAAACGCCGCAGCCGCGCAGCGACGGTGCGCGCTGCTGCACCACCAGGTCACTTTCTTTCTTGTGGATCGCGTAAGGCAACGTGTGAGCGCCGAGTGGCGAATCTTCCGTTACGGGTGCAGGCATGTCGGAGCCATACGCCGACACGCTGCTGGGAAAAATAAATTGCCGAATGGTGCTTTCGATACTCCGGTTGGCTTCGGCAATGGCTTCCATCACTCGGGCTGTGCCGGCCACGTTGATCCGCCACATGCGGTCGATGTCCAGAACCCCTGAGCGCTGGGGATCGATCACAAACGCCAGGTGCACAACGGACACCGGTTGCACCTCGCGCAGCAGCAGGAGCAACTCGCGGGTGGCTTCTTCTTTTCCCAGGTCGAGCGGTACAAAGCGGTCAACCGGGGAATGAGTTGGGGGCATGACATCTACGCCCACCACTGTCCAGTCCGCGAGTTGCTGCACAAGCCGCTGGCCAAGATTGCCCGAAACGCCAGTGATAATTATGGTTGGTTTTGCCGTATCCATTTAGTCGGGGTCGTCTTCGCCGGCTGGGGTAGGCGGTTTTGCTCCCCTCGGCGGTGGCGGCATTGCAGGATTTCGGGTGGGCCCGAAGTAGGCATCGTTCAGGTCAACATTACCCTGAAAATCCTGCATGCTGTCGCGATAGCGTTGGCTGGAAATCAGGCTCCGAATTTCCGGTTTCACCGTATCCAGCGCTAAGGTCTCCTTGCTGACAAGCTTGTAGATGTAGTGGCCGCTGTTGGGATCGGAGATTACTTCGGATACCTGGCCAGGCTTCAAATCCATGACCGCCTGATGGTCCTTCTGCAGCGTGGTACGACGCACCTTCTCCATCTTCGTGTTAGGGGCATTTCCAGGAAGGCCGGCGCCGGTGTAGGCTTCCTTTTGCAGTTTGTCGGGGTCTTCACCTTTAACGGCGCGGACGCGGAGATCGGCCGCGACTTTCGTCATGGTTGCTTCAGCGGCTTTCCGTTGCGCCTCGGTCGGTGGTTGGGGCGGGGTGGCCTTGGGCCTTACCCCTTGTGCACCGGGCTTAGGTTTTGCGACTGCAGGTACAATTTGCTTGGCGCGGGGAACAAAGATCCGCGCGAAAGTCGCTTGCTCATAGGACGCTTCGTTCTTTTTGTAATATTCCTCGATATCACTGTCGGTAACCTTGGCGGAATCTTCCTGCAGCGCGCGGCTCAATTCCTGGGAAAGAATCTGCATGCGTGCAAAGTGCATCATTTCGTCGAACTTGGGCTGCTTGTCGAGGCTGCGCTTTTCCGCCGCGGTGGACATCTTCAGCATGCGCGCATAGGCGGTTGCAAGTTGGCGCCGGATGGCCGGCGACATTCCCGGCTGCAGCGCTTCGGCGACTTTCTCAAATTGCGCGCGGCTGATTTCGGTTTTGCAAGCGTCGCCCTGTTGGGTGGCGTCGGCGCAGAAAGTTTTCAGCGTTATCACCGTATCATCGGGCCCTACTTTTACTTTGGGGGCCTTATCGATCGTGGCGGAAGCGCCTTGTTCCGCCTGCGCTCCGGGGGCGGGTGGTGTAGCCGGTGGCGCTGCTTGTCCATAGGCCAAGCCAGCGAGCAGGAGACCAACGAGGTACTGGAAACGCATGAATCTGTATCCTCCAGGGAAAAATTGCGACGAATGTCATCGTAGCATGTCTCGCCGGAGGCCGGGCAATGGGGGCAAGGGGTTGGCTGCAAGCGAATCCAAAGCGATAATGAGGCTTATGCCAGAAATTCACGCCGCCTTCAGTTCCGGGTCGATGCGCCGCGAAAAACGAGACGTTGCTGGGAACTCGGTACTGGCGGCTCTGGTGATCACGGGTCTGAAGATTGTTGTGGGGATCACGACGGGCTCGCTGGGAATTTTGTCGGAGGCTGCTCACTCCGGATTGGATCTGGTCGCGGCACTGATAACGTATTTTTCGGTACGCGTTTCCGACAAACCGGCGGACGCCGATCACCAGTACGGGCACGGCAAGGTGGAGAATGTTTCCGCCTTCATAGAAACCGGTCTGCTTCTGCTGACCTGCGTTTGGATTATCTATGAATCGATAAAGCGGCTGTTCTTTCACAGCGTGGAGATTGAGCCGAGCGTGGCTGCGTTCCTGGTCATGTCGCTGTCGATCATAGTCGATGCCTGGCGTTCCCGCGCCCTGGGACGCATTGCGACGAAGTACGATAGTCAAGCGCTGGAAGCTGACGCGCTGCATTTCTCTACGGACATCTGGTCGAGCGGGGTAGTGATCCTGGGCCTCGCGCTGGTCTGGGCGGGGCGTAGCTATCACGTGGGATGGTTGCGCCAAGCTGACCCGATTTCCGCGCTGTTCGTAGCGGGCGTAGTTGTTTCCGTGAGTTGGCGGTTAGCGCGGAGAACAGTCGATGCGCTGCTCGATGCGGCGCCAGCCGGCGTGCGCAACCAAATCCTTGACCGGATCAGGACCGTCGATGGCGTGCTGGAAGTGGAGCGGGTCCGGTTCCGGAAAGCTGGAAGCGGCTACTTTGCGGACGTTTCGGTGGGCCTCGAACGCAACTTCACCTTCCAGCGCTCGGAGCAGGTGTCCGGTGCGGTAAGGTCGCGAGTGCGCGAGGTTTTGCCCGACGCCGACGTGATGGTGCACACGGTTCCGCGGGCGCGCCGGACGGAAAATATTTTTGATCGCATCCGCGCCGTGGCCACAAGCCACAATTTCAACGTGCACGACGTAAGCGTGCAGGACCTGAACGGGCAGTTGCAGGTGGAGCAGCACCTGGAACTCGACGAACAACTCAGTATGAAGCAGGCGCACGACGAAGTTACCCGGCTGGAAACCGAGATGCGCACCGAGATACCTGAGATTACGACCATCCTCACCCATATTGAAAGTGAGCCGGCAACGATTGAAAGGGGAGAGGAGATCGTGCTCGAGCCGGAGTTGGAACAGCGGCTCAAGGACATTGTGAAGGAGTTTCCCGAGGTGATGGACATGCACGACTTCCAGTTCAAGAAAGTGCGTGCGCGGCTTTATGTTTCCTGCCACTGCACGCTGCCCGATGACATGCCGCTCTCGCGAGTGCACGACGTTCAGACCTCGCTAGAGATTCGCTTCAAACACGACGCGCCGCAACTCTTTCGGGTGCTGATTCATCCCGAGCCGATGACGGATAATCGGCGCTAGCCAGATGGGCCGTTTCGAAAATGCAGTAAGGAAACAGCGAGGGGCACAATGCTTGAAGCTGCAGTGAACTGGACAGACAACGACCGATACGTAGGGTCAGCAACTTCCCGACACTCGATCGTGATGGATACCGCAACCGAGAAGACCGCCAACACTCCGATGGAGTTAGTGCTGCTTGGTTTGTGCGGTTGTACCGCCTCGGACGTCGTGGGAATTCTCCGCAAGAAACGCGAGCCCTTCACCGGGCTCGAAGTCACGGCCCAGGCCGAGAGGGCAGATGGATACCCCGCCGTCTATACGTCGATTCACTTGACTTACCTCGTGCACGGACAGGTGTCGAAGAAAGCTATGGAAGACGCTGTGAAGCTTTCGAAAGAAAAGTACTGCTCGGTTTCCGCCATGTTGGAGAAGACTGCAAAGATCACCTACACCATCGAGCACGTTGCGTGAAGGCTGGCTCTCATCCGCTCCGGGGCTACTTCTATATAGCGAGTGCGGCCCTGCTGTGGGGTGTCTCGGCGACGCTCGGTCGCGCGGCATTCACTGGACGTTTGTTGCCCGGCGGGGCGTCGCTTAATGCGATCGATCCGCTGATCCTGTCGCAGAGCCGTGCGACCTTGTCGCTGGCCGTGTTGCTACCCGTGCTGCTGGTGCGGCGAGGAGCGTCCGCTCTGCGCGTTCCCCGGCGCGACCTGGTGCGGTTTTTCCTGCTTGGAATATTGGGAGTCGCGGCCTCGAACTATCTCTACTACCTCGCGATTCAACGGACGAACGTCGCGACGGCCATCATCCTGCAATACACGGCCCCGGTTTGGGTGTTGCTCTATACAGTAGCGCGCGGAGCGCAGCGGCCGTCGGTGCGGAGAATCGCGGCGGTGGGGTTGGCCGTGGTCGGTTGCGCGCTGGCGGTCGGCTTCGTCGGTTCGGGCGGCTTCCTCATGGACACGGTCGGAGTTACGGCCGCGCTGCTGGCTGCATTCTCCTTCGCGTTTTATAACGTCGGCGGACACAGTGTGCTGGCGCGCTACGACCGCTGGAAAGTGCTGCTGTGGGTGTTGGTGGGTACTTCAACATTCTGGATCTTTGTGAATCCTCCGTGGAAAATTGTCGCCGCCCACTATGGCCGGCAGCAGTGGGGATTCATGCTCGTGTTTTCGCTGCTTTCCGTGCTTGGCCCCTTTTCCTGCTACTTCGCCGGGCTGCAGCACCTGGAGCCGACCCGCGCGATTGTGGCCAGTTGCCTGGAACCCGTGTTCAGTATCTTGATTGCGGCGCTTGTACTGGGCGAGTTGCTTCGGCCCATGCAGACCGTTGGAATTGTTCTCGTGCTAGTAGCGATTGTGCTGATCCAGTTGCCCGAACGGGCAGCTCGGGGCGAGGACTTGGTGGTCGAGCCGATCGAGTAGAGCAGCCGTTTTGGCTCCCGGACTACAATCGATGACCATGGATTCAGAGCGCCTTCAGGACGGCTATGAGAGATTGAAAGGGGTCGGCGGCTGGCTGATGATTTTTATTTTGGGCCTGACGTTTGTGGCTCCCTTTTGGCAGTTGCGCATCGCTGTACACGCCTTTGAGACTCTCCTATCTCCCAAACCTTTGACTCAAGCCGGAATCCTTCGTCTTTCGATCGTAGTCGCTGTTTACGCGGGCTTGGGTGTGTTCAGCTGTTTTTCTGGAATCATGTTGTGGAGCAGCAATCGTCGTGCTCCCGAGGTCGCCAAGGCCTATCTCATAGTGTCGGTTTTAGCGGTTGGCATTCTGTATTCGAGTTACAGCCTAGTAGGCCTTGATTTGGACCTTCCACGAATTTTCTTCAACCGAGGTGTATATACCTGCCTTTGGTATGCCTACCTGGTGCGGTCGCGACGTGTTCGCCTGACCTATGCAACCGACTATGGGTTCACTCCAACGCCTTCCCCTTCGTCTCCGGGAGTTGCGTCGCCATGAGGCTCGCCAGGAAGAACCCTGTCCCGCACAGATAGAAAGCCCAACTCAGTCCCTTGGTTTGTCCGATCCAACCAATAATCCAGGGAGCGACGGAACTCAGCGCGCGCGCGCCATTGTAAGTAAAGCCCAAGGCACGAGCCCGCACAGGCGTCGGAAAGATTTCGCTGGCGATGATACCCGAGCCGGAGAAGAAGCCTGTTCCAAAGAAGGCGACAATTGTGCCCAGCACCAGCAGCGCTGCCGGCGAACGCGCCAGAGCGTAAACAGGTACTAGAAGGGCAGCCGCAAACGTATAGATCATGAACGACTTGCGGCGCCCAAGGTGATCGGCAACCCAGCCGAAACTGGCGTATCCCGGAAACATTCCAAACAAGTTGAGCACAACGAGCAGTGTGGTCGTGCCCATCACGCCGAAGCCGCGCCCGCCTTGTTCAACCGGAAGCGACAAGTAGGGTGGAAGCCAGGTAAACAGGCCCCACCAGCCAAACATCCCGAAGAAGTTGAGCAGGAGAAGGACGATGGTGCTTTTGCGGTAAGGTGCGCGAAAGATAAGATCGAAGGAATCATCGTGATCGTGTAGCGCGGACACTCCCTCCGGCAAGCTCAGGGCAGGCTCTGTCCGCGAACTGCCTCCACCTTTATTCCGCAGGGTTTCAACACCGGGATCTTCGCGCTTTGTTGCCGCATTGTGATCCAGCCACATCGGCGATTCCGGCACCCGGCTCTGGATCCAAAGCGTAACGATGGCCGGCAGGATACCGACAAAGAACACCATCCGCCAGTTGGCGTAACGCAGGACGACGCCCGCGACCAGCGCCGCCAGCGCATAACCAATCGCCCACGAGCTCTGCACCATCGAGATGGCCTTGGCGCGAAATTCATCGGGCCAGGTTTCCGCGACCAGCGTCGCCCCCGTATTCCATTCGCCGCCCATCCCGAGCCCAAGGATGAAGCGAAACACGGCCAGCATCACCACGGTAGTCGAGAGCCCCGAAGCAAACGAGCAGATCGAATACGTCAGGATGCTCATCATCAAGGCGCGTTTGCGTCCAACGCGATCCGCCAGAAAGCCGAAGAGCACCCCGCCCATCCCCGACGCCAGCAGAGTCAGCGTGTAGAGCAGCCCCGAAGTCGCCTTCGACATGCCCAGATCGCGCATGACGTGGGTCAGCACGAGCGCGTACAGCATCGCGTCAAACGCATCGAGCATCCAGCCCAGAGCCGCCGCCAGCAGCGTGCGGCGTTGCTCGGTCGTTGCCTGTCGCAGGAGTTGAATCGGGCCGATGGGCATTCGCGAGGGATTGTAGCAGGGCGGGGAGGGTGATGAAGGAATCGAGTCAGCCCCCTGTGAAGCGACATTCGTTTAAGGCGGATGGATTCAGCGGTAGGCTTCGGAGCGGTGTCTTACGGAGTGGATGAGGAGAGTGTCCTGGGGC
>Ga0209890_10000220_pt1 | contig 26630 bp, 26 predicted proteins | sample OrgsoiDNA2013049_FD_185799 | JGI IMG/M metagenome (GOLD analysis project Ga0209890, IMG submission 185799) | Permafrost soil microbial communities from the Arctic, to analyse light accelerated degradation of dissolved organic matter (DOM) -... | ecosystem: Environmental > Terrestrial > Soil >... | reverse complement strand
CTGGATCAGTTTGTCGCGCTGAGCAAGCAGATGCAGAAGGACCAGCTCACGCCCATCGCCTTCGGTGACAAGGACGGCTGGCCGGCGTTCGGGACCTTCGACTACCTGAACATGCGTCAGAACGGTTACCAGTACCACATGGACTTGATGGCGCACAAGGTGAGCTGGGAGGACCCGAAGACGAAGGCGGCGTTCGACACGTGGAAGAGTCTGCTGCCGTACCACGCAGCGGGCGCACTGGGGCGGACCTGGCAGGAGGCGGCCCAGACAGTCATCAAGAAGACGTCCGGGGACTCCATCGAAGCCCCGATCGACGGGTTCATGCTCAGCAACAAGGGCGCCCAGAACTCAGCCGCCAAGGATCTGCTGAAGTTCATCGGCACCGGCAAGGCCGAGGACGTCTACCTGGCCACGGACTCCAACGACGTCGCCGCAGCCAAGGACGCGACCACGAGCAAGTACACGCCGCTGCAGAAGAAGGCAGCCACGATGATCGCGGGGGCCAAGAACATATCCCAGTTCCTGGACCGCGACGCCGAGCCGGCGTTCGCCAACAACGCGGCCCTGCCTGGTTTCCAGAACTTCATGAAGACCGGCGACATCGACGGGACCTGCAAGGCTTTGGAAGCGCAGGCCAAGCAGGCATACGCGAGCTGATGGCGACAACCACCGCCAGCACGCCGGCAACAGGTCCCAAACCTGCTCCCGCAGTGCGCAAAGGCCGTCGACTTCGGACATTCAGCAGGAGCGACAAGGTGGCCCTGTCTCTGATGGTGGGGATTCCTGCGCTGTTTGAACTTGTCCTTGTCTGGTTGCCGGCGTTGCTGTCGGTGGGTCTGTCCTTCACCAACGCCCGGCTCGACATCTCCCAGCCAGGGGGGGTGCATTTTGTCGGAACCTCCAACTACCGGTTCATCGCCCAGAGCTATCCGCCGTTCGTACCGGCTATCGAGCACAACGTGATCTGGCTGCTGTTCCTCACGTTCATCGCCACGCCGCTCGGGCTGCTGATCGCCGTGTTGCTGGACTTCAACCTTCGCGGTTCGTGGATATACCAGAGCGTCTTCTTCATCCCCGTCATGCTGTCCCTCGCCCTGGTCGGGATCATCTGGCAGCTCATGTACAGCAGTGACAGTGGCCTGATCAACTCGGTGCTCGGCACTGCGGGCAAACCCGGCGCCATCGACTGGTTCGGCAACTCGCAGATCAATCTCTGGGCGGCGCTCGTCGCCACATCGTGGAAACACGTCGGCTACATCATGATCCTGTACCTAGCCGGTCTGAAGGGAGTGGACCCCACCCTCAAAGAGGCGGCAGCCATCGACGGCGCCAGCGCGGTACAGACCTTCTTCAGGGTCGTGTTCCCCGCCATGCGACCGATCAACATCATCGTTGTCGTCATCACCGTGATCGAAGCCCTGCGGGCGTTCGACATTGTCTACATCATCAACCGGGGCACCAACGGCCTCGAGTTGGTGTCAGCCCTCGTGGTGCAGAACCTGGTCGGCGAAGGAACCAACATCGGCGTCGGCGCGGCCCTGGCCACGGTGCTTCTGATCGTCTCGCTGGTGCCCATCACGATCTACCTCGGTCGGACCTTCCGCAAGGAGATGCGATGAGCAACGCCGTCGCCACCAAGACCAGGAATGCCGACAAGGTCAACGCGAACGGCAGCCGCATCATCAGCTCGCGGACCAGGGTGTTCAGCTATGTCTTCCTGACGATCACCGCAGTCCTGTGGATCATCCCGCTGTTGTGGACCCTCTACACGTCCCTGCGACCGGAGGCGGACACCAACAAGTACGGCTACCTCAGCACTGGCGGGGCGTTCAACTTCGCTAACTTCAGCCAGGCCTGGACCCAGGGCCTGTTCGCCCATTACTTCGTCAACTCGGCGATCATCACTATCCCTGCAGTCATCATCACCTTGTTCCTGGCATCAATGGTCGCCTTCGCGGTGTCCCGCTACACCTGGAAGTTCAACATCACGCTGCTCATCCTGTTCACCGCAGGCAACCTGCTGCCGGCCCAGATCCTGGCCGCACCGCTGTTCCAGATGTACAAGCACTTCCCGCTGCCACTGTCGATCAGTGACTCCGGGTCACTGCTCAACACCTACTACGGCGTCATTATCGCCAACGTGGCGTTCCAGGTGGGCTTCTGCACATTCGTGCTGTCGAACTACATGAAAGCCCTGCCGGCCGAGCTGGGCGAGGCGGCCCGAGTGGACGGCGCAGGGGTCTTCCGCCAGTACTGGCAAATCATCATGCCGCTGAGCAGACCGGCTCTGGCGGCACTGGCCACGTTGGAGTTCATCTGGATCTACAACGACTTCTTTTGGGCACTGCTGTTCATCCAGAGCGGCGACCGGCTCCCCATCACGACCGGCATCAACAACCTGAACGGTGTCTTCGCCCAGAACTACAACCTCATAGCGGCCGGGGCCATCATGACGGCCGTCCCCACGCTCGTAATCTATCTAGTGCTGCAAAAACAGTTCGTGGCCGGGCTCACGCTGGGCTCGAGCAAGGGTTGAGTGCGTCCAGCCGCAGAACAGGAGTGCTCTCCTATGCCTGATGTCGAGCCCGAACTGATCCATTGGCGCGGCAGTGGTGTCAGCCTCCTCATCGACTGCCAGGGCGATGGTCTGCCGCGGATTCTGTACTGGGGGGCTGACCTCGGGCCTCTGGCGGACGAGGACCTGGTGTCGGTAGCGCTGGCGAGTCTGCCGCACCAGGGGTCCAACCAGACGGACGCCCGGATCGAGGTCAGCGTCCTGCCCGAGCAGTCCCGCGGATGGATGGGCACGCCGGGTCTGTCGGGCCATCGCGACACCGGGGCATGGTCCTCGCGCTTCGTCACCCGGAGCCGGGACCTCACCCAGCCTTCAACGGCAGCCGAGCCGCCCCTTGCGAACCGACTCAGGGTGACGGCCGAGGACCCAGCCCTTGGCCTTGACTGCCTCTGGGAGCTGGAGATGACGCAATCCGGACTGCTCCGGCAGCGCGCGACGATCACCAACACCCGGGCCGACGACTTCCAGCTGGGCTGCCTGCTGCCCACCTTTCCCGTGCCGCCACAGGCGACCGAGCTTTGTGACCTGACCGGACGTCACCTGCGGGAACGTTCACCCCAAGGCAGCCCCTTCACCCTCGGAAGCCACACCCGCGAGAACCGGCGGGGCCGCACCGGGCTCGACGCCAGTCTGCTCTTCTCTGCCGCAACCTCCGGCTTCGGCTTCGAGTCCGGCGACGTATGGGCGACTCATCTTGCCTGGAGCGGCAACCACCGCCTCGTGGCTGAGCGCGACAACGCCGGAGTCGGCTGGCTCGGTGGCGGTGAGCTGCTGATGCCGGGGGAGGCAAGGCTGGGCCGTGGCGAGTCGTATTCCAGTCCCTGGCTCTACGGCTCATGGGGCCGTGGCATCAACGAGATCAGCGGGCGGTTTCATGCCTACCTGCGGGCCCGGGCCACGCACCCTGTTTCGCCGCGCCCCGTGACGCTCAACACGTGGGAGGCCGTCTACTTCGACCATGATCTCGGCCGGCTGTCCGCTCTGGCGGACGCCGGCGCCGCAGTCGGCGTCGAGCGGTTCGTCCTTGACGACGGCTGGTTCGGGGGCCGGCGCAGCGATCGGGCGGGTCTGGGTGACTGGGTCGTCTCCCCGCAGGCCTGGCCCCAAGGCCTCGAGCCGTTGATCAGCCACGTGACCGGCTTGGGCATGGAGTTCGGCATCTGGGTGGAGCCCGAGATGGTCAACCCCGACTCTGATCTGGCTCGCAGCCATCCCGACTGGATCATGACCGCCGATGCCCACCGCGCGCCGATGACCTCCCGTGGCCAGCAGACCCTCAACCTGGCGATTCCGGAGGCCTATGAACACATCCTCACTCAGCTGGATGCGCTGCTGAGCGACCACGACATCAGCTACCTCAAGTGGGACCACAATCGCGACCTGCACGAGGCCGGGGACTCCCGGACCGGCCGGCCGTCCGTGCATGCCCAGACCCTGGCCACCTACGCCCTCATGGACGAGCTGCAGCGACGCCACCCCGGGGTGGAGATCGAGTCCTGCTCCTCCGGCGGTGGCCGGGTGGACCTCGCCATCCTTGAGCGCACCCAGCGTATATGGGCCTCGGACTGCATCGACGCGCTGGAACGACAACAGATCCAGCGGTGGACAGCCGCACTCATCCCCTGGGAGCTGATCGGCTGCCACGTCGGTTCAGGGGTCGCACACACGACCGGTCGCCAGCATGTGCTGGACTTCCGCGCCGGCACCGCATTCTTCGGCCACTTCGGCGTCGAATGGGACCTGACCACAGCCAGCCAGGCAGATCGCACCCGGCTCGCAGCGTGGATCACCGCTCACAAGCAGTTCCGCGGGCTGCTGCACACCGGTCGTGTCGTTGTTGGTGATCATCCTGACCCCTCTTTGTGGGTCCACGGAGTCGTCGCTCACGACCGAAGCAAGGCCGTGTACTCCCTCGCTCAGGTGGCCACCAGCGTCGCCTCGCCGGCAGGTCGGGTCCGTCTCCCCGGACTGGACCCCCAGGCCACATATGACCTGCGCCCGCTCTCTCCCGGAGGCGACTCCTCGGCAGCCGACTTGTCATCGCTGCCGTGGTGGTCCACAGGGATCAGGCTCAGGGGGTCAGTGCTTGGCAGCATGGGAGTACAGGCCCCGAACCTCTTACCCGAGCGTCTCGTGCTCCTTGTGGCGACCCGGGTCGAAGGTACTGGCCCGTGAGGTTGCTGGTGACTGGAGGGGCCGGCTACATCGGGTCGGTCGTCACCTCTCAGCTCCTTGCGGCGGGCCACCAGGTGGTCGTTCTGGATGACCTGTCTACCGGTCACGCCGACGCCGTTCCGGAGGGCGCCCAGTGGGTTCAGGGCCGGATCCAGGACGCCGGCGGTGTGCTGATGGGAAGCAGCTTCGATGGGGCGCTGCATTTCGCGGCCAAGTCTGTGGTCGAGGAGTCACCGCGACAACCGGATCTGTACTGGGACAACAACGTGTGCGGAACCCTGGCCTTGCTGGCAGCGATGCGGGACGCGGGAGTGCCGCGGATGGTGTTCTGCTCGACCGCGGCCACCTACGGCGAGCCCGATGTCACCCCGATTACCGAAGATGTTCCCGCTGTCCCGATCAACCCCTACGGACAGAGCAAGCTTGCCGTGGACTACATGCTCGCCCGAACGTGCGGGGCATACGGCCTCGCAGCCGCAAGCCTGCGCTACTTCAACGTCGGCGGCGCACCCGGGCGGTACGGCGAGCGGCACCAACCGGAAACCCATCTCATTCCCAACCTGCTCGCCGTCCCCCCAGGGCGACGCCCCAGTGTCGAGGTCTACGGCACTGACTATCCGACACCCGACGGCACCGCGGTCCGGGACTACCTGCACGTCGTCGACCTGGGCGAGGCGCACCTCGCAGCGCTGCAGGCCGCATCCTCGGACCCGACCACCCCATCACCGTCGAACTCGGACACCCTGGCGGAAGCACAGATCGTGGAGAGCATCGGCGAACGCGAGGTGGGCGCCGAGCACAGTCCTGGCCCGATGGGTCAGGGCACGCAGGCGTGCGGTCTCGATCACTACAGCAGCCGATCCTTGGTCGGTCAGTCGGTAGTGGCGGCGCAGCGGCCCGTCGACAACCTCCTCATGGCTGGCCTCGACCAGACCAGCCTCGCCCATCCGGTCGAGCAGACAGTAGAGAGTTCGGCCACTGGGACTCCCTCTCATTAGCGTTGGGCGTGTGTCCTTGTTCGGCGAGGGCTCGGACTGCGGGACTGTTTGGACTTCACCTGAGGCGGGCTTGGCTTGCGCGTCTGATGCGGTCGGCGATGCTTGCTACCTCGTCCAACTCACCTGTCGCGACTTTGATGATGAGTTTGTAGGCCTGGTCGTTCGACAAGGTCAGTCTGCGTCCGTTGAGGCCGAGGATGGCGATGGTGGCTGCTAAAGCCAATCGCTTGTTCCCGTCGATCAGCGCGTGGTTGCGCACCAGCGAATGCAACAGGGCAGCGGCTTTTTCCTCTACGGTTTGGTACGCGTCTGTTCCGAAGACTGTGGTCCGTGGCCGTGCCGTTGCCGACTCGAGTAAACCGTGGTCTCGCACGACGACTTCACCGTCAAGGACTCTGCTGGCGATATAGATCAGTTCGGGAACAGTCAGGTAGATCACTGACCGAGCCGCTCCAGGGCCTCGGCGTAACGTGGCAACTCTTCGTCGAGAACCTGGTCGAGCAGATCAGCTTTGCTGTGGTTCTCGACGTACTCGCGCACAGCCTGCCTGGCCACGTCCTGCATCGAGCGAGCCTCTCGCTTGGCTCGGGCCCGAAGAGCGGCCGCTTCAGCATCGGACAAACGAAGAGTCATAGGCATGCCCTCATGGTATCAAAGGTGACACCAAGCACGACAGACCACGGCGAACTCAATGCCGCCCTCCGCTGAAAGTCACAAGATTGCGACGGCAGTTCGGCGTTCTGACTTCCTAGGTCGCGGCCGCCAGGCATCTGCTGATCGACGGGATACGGGCACGTCCGGGCGGGGACTACGCCATGGGAGCCAGCCGCACGCCTACCGCCTGGGCCCCGGTTCTCAGCTTCTGGTCCCAAACGGCGAAGAGCGTTTCGGCGGCGCCGACTACCAGCAGGCTCCCAAGGGGGACCGCGTCTGCGCCTCCCAGGGTGTGTCGACCGGCTAGGTGACCGGCGTGCGCGGTGATGGTCTCGGTCAGCTCGATAGTCCTTGTCCCCGCCCAGAAGTCCTCCCACAGCACTTCGGCACGGTCTGCTCCGCTGGGTCCAGACGATGAGCACGGCCGGCTGCAGCTAGTGCGGCTCGCACCTCCGGATACGCGAGACAAACACTGTCCAAGAGGGTCAGCCAGCGTCACGACCTACGCTCGAAACAGAAGATCGCGGACCTTCCCAACGGGTTTCGGTCGCTCTCATGATCCGTAGGTCGTCGGTTCGAGCCCGACGGCGCCCCCCAGTGTTTGCACAGTTCAGCGGCTTAAGGCCCGCTTCATTCTCTCCGGAACCATCCCGGAGCAGAGCCCTGTGGCACATCTCCTGTGGCACATCTATTGCGCGTTGTCGTTGGGATCGGCCGGCTGACTCGTAGATGACCGGTTCGTTCAACAGGAAGGCAATGCGGGGCAGGGTCAGGATGACCGTTACGGACCGTGGCTACTTCCCCACTGTCAGGCACCGAATGTCGTGATCCCGCTGATCGCGCCGATCTTGTGCCATGAGCCGTCGGCCGCGGACTCCTTAGCGGCGTCGGCGACGCAGGCGGCGGACCATCCGTCGGCCGCCGAGGGGGCAAGCTGCTTGCCGCTCACCACGGACTCCAGGAAGAGCCGGGCCTCGATGGTCTTGAGGTCGTCGAATCCCATCGCAGTACCGGCACCCGGCTGGAATCGGGCGAACTCGCCATGGCTGGGATCGGCCATGACGGTCGTGTAGCCGTGGTTCTCTCCCCCCAGACCGAGGCAGACCTCCAGCTCGTTGAGCCGCTGAAAGTTCCACCGGACCGAGCCCTCCGTGCCGTAAACCTCGATGACGTACTCAGCGCGCGGGCCCACCGCCACGCGGCTGGATTCGAAGGTACCTACCGCGCCGGAAGCGAATCGTGCGAGCACACCGACGTAGTCCTCGTTCTCCACCGGCTTGAGCTCGCCACCCGCCCCTTGGCTGAAATGGCTCGCCGCTCCGCCTGCTGGCTTGGGACGCTCGGCAATGATCGTCTGGGTCAGCGCTGTCACGTCGGTGATCTCGCCTGCGAGGAACTGCGCCAGGTCGAAGCCGTGCGAGGCCAGGTCGCCCAAGACTCCGGTACCAGCCCGGTCCTTCTCGAAGCGCCAGGTTCGCGCGCCGGACGGATCGGCAGAGTAGTCCGCGAGGAGCCAGCACCGAAGGTTGGTGACGCGGCCGAGCCGGCCACCACGAATGAGCGAACGGGCGTGCTGCACGGCCGGGGCATGCCGGTAGTTGAACCCGACCCCGGTGACGATGCCAGCGTCCTGCGCCGCGCGGGCGATCTCCCCGCTCTCCACCGCCCCCCGCCCCATGGGCTTTTCGATCCAGAAGGGCTTGCCCGCCTTGGCCGCGGCGAGCGCCATCTCCTTGTGCAGGAAGTTCGGCGCGCAGATCGAGACGACGTCGACGTCCGGGTGAGTCAACACATCGTTGTAGTCGAGCGTCCAGCTCTGGTAGCCGAGCACCTCTGCCGCCTGCCTGGCGCTTGCCTCGAAAGTATCCGCGGCGATCACGAGTCGAGCCCGCAGGCCCAGCTCTGGATAGTGCTCGGAGACGGCCTTGTAGGCGCGCGTGTGCAGGCGGCCCATCCAGCCGACACTGATCAGGCCGACGCCGATCTCACGGGTTGTTCCTTCGGTACTCATGCGGAGCTCCGTTCGTGGGTTTCGCCGGCGTGAACCGACGCGTAGGACCTCAGGGAGTCAGCGGCCCGCGGTCTTGGCCACGAGCTTCTGCTGTGCGGCTTTTAGCGTCTGCACGGCGAGACCGAGGCCGTCGAGCTGGGACATAGAGGCATCCTCGTGCTCGATGTTGACGGCTATGTCCGGGTCGACCTCGGCCAGCGCGCGCAGAAACTCGGCCCAGTAGTCGACGTCGTGCCCGACCCCGACAGCCACGAAGCGCCAGGCGGCATCCTCAGGCCAGGCGTTGCACCAGAACCCGTATCCGGTCGGAACCTTGTTCGGCTCGTCGGCCGGTACCCGGGTAAAGCCGTCGTCCAGAACCCCGCGCAGTTTCACGCCGTCGAACATCTTGATGTCCTTAGCCGCAGCGTGGAAGACGAGCGGGCCGAGGTAACCGATGACCTCCATCACGTCCATGCCCTGCCACATCAGGTGGCTCGGGTCGAGCTCGGCGCCGACGTTGGTCGCGCCCGTGCGCTCGACGAGTCGCTTGAGCGTGATCGGGTTGAACACGAGATTGTGCGGGTGCAGCTCGATCGCGACCTTGACGTCGGCCTCGCAGGCGAGGGCGTCGATCTCCTGCCAGAAGGGCACAGCCAGGTCCCACTGGTAGTCCAGGACATCCATGTAGACCCCGTCCCAAGGGTTGACGACCCAGGATGGGTACTTCGCGTCCGGGTCCGACCCGGGGACCCCGGACATCGTCACGACCCGCCTGACGCCGAGCTGGCCAGCCAGTCGGATGGTCTTTCGCAGATCATCGGCATGCTTCGGACCGACGCCGGGCAAGGGGTTCAGCGGGTTGCCGTTGCAGTTCAGGCCCGTGAGCTCCAGCCCGCGATCCGCGTAGATCTTAAGGTAGGCCAAGCGGGCACTCGCCGAAGCGAGCAACGCATCGACCGGAAGGTGCGCAGAGGGGATGAATCCGCCCGAGTTCACCTCAACCGAGGTCAGACCGAGGTCAACGAGAATGTCCAGCGCCTCCTCGAGCGTCTTGTCATGCAGGCAGGCGGTGTACGCACCAAGCTTCATGGAACTGTCCTTTTCGATTGTTGATGAGGTAACCACCAAGGTCGTCGCCCGCGGATAGAACAGGCAAGGTGTCACGCGACGGGCATCAGCCAGGCAAACCCGGTCTCGCACGTCCCGTTTGAGACGAACGGCCCGAGTTCGAGCCGTGTGGTCAGACTTTCGCGTAACGAAACTCCTCCTCGAGCGCTTCGAGGCTGAGATGGCTGGTCTGCGGCACCATCCGCCAGCGTGAGCCTGCAGGTTCAGATCCAGGCCGCAGTGCTCGACGTTCGAACGAGGAGGGCGAAATGGTCTCCCGGGGCCCGCCCGTCTGCATCGGCAACTCGCGGCGTCGCCTTTCCGTCAGACGACCACCGGCGTCTCGCTGGCGTAGAAGGCCGGTCTGTCGATCATCTCGATCGTGACCGTCCCGGCATCCCCCATGAGAGCCTTGACGCCGGCGTCGCAGACGGCGGCGGCGGCGTACCCGTCCCAGCTGGAGGGGCCGGAGGTCTTGCCGATCTCCACGGAGCGTATCCACGCCTGAAGCTCTGTGGTGAACGCGCCGTCGAACCGGTCAACGTGGCTGGACGCCAGCTCGTTGTGGTGACCGTAGCTGTCCCGGCGCTCGATCTTGTGCTGGTCGGCCAGCGAGACGGTGCCGGACTCGGCCACGGCCTCGCACCGAATGTCGTACGCGTACTGGATGTTCACGAAGATCTCGTCGTCGACCCGGACGCCGGACTCGGACTCCAGGATCAGGATGAGTGGGTCCTGCAGGTGCGGGAACCTGTTCCTCGTCTTCTTCGGCCTGTCCACGCGCGCCGTGACGAACTCTTCGCCAAGCATCCACCGCATGGTGTCTACCTCGTGGATCGCGGTGTCGTTGATCGCCATGTCGGCGGTGTAGATCTCCGGCACGGTGGGGTTGCGGTGGGCGCAGTGCACCAAGAGCGGTTCGCCGATCTCCCCGCTGTCCAGGACCGCCTTCATCTGGCGGTAGCTCGCGTCGTAGCGGCGCATGAACCCGACCTGGACCAGCCGGCGCCCCGCCTTCTGCTCGGCTGCCATGATGCGCAGGCACGCCGCGGCCGTGGGAGCAAGAGGCTTCTCGCAGAAGACCGGCTTGCCCGCCTCGATCGCCGCGATGACCGACTCCTCGTGCGCCGGGCCGAAGCTCGTCACCATGATGGCGTCCACCTCCTCGGCGCCGATCAGCGCCGCGCCGTCCGAGTACACCGTTGCGCCGAGAGGCTCGGCGACGAATTTCGCACGGCTGAGGTCGAGGTCTGATACCGCCACGACCCTTCCGCCAGACAGCAGGTTCGTGATTCGCTCGATGTGAGCCTGTCCCATACCGCCGGGGCCGATGATTCCGATGCGTACCGTCATGTCCGTTCAGTTCCCTTCGGTCGTTGCAGCGGCGCGAGCACCAAGGTTGCACTCCGCGAGGTACTCGCGGGTGGCGATGGCGTTGGGGAGCGGGAAATCGAACTCGACCGGGTACAGGTCCTGCTCGACGACCACGATGATCTCCTTGTCGAGACCGGCCAGGGCGTCGACAAGGGCCTTCATCTCAGGCTGGCCGGCGGGCGGCGTGACGCTGGCACCGCGGGAGATGGCCTCACCGAAGGGCCAATCCTTCTCATGGGCCTCCTTGACCAGGTCTGGGTCCATCGCCTTGATATGCACGAAGCCGATGCGCTCCGGGTAGTCCCGGACGATGTTGATCGGGTCTTCGCCGCCGTAGACGATGTGCCCGGTGTCCAGGCAGAAGGAAACGTATGCCGGGTCGGTGTCGGCAAAGAACCGGTCGATGTCGGCGCGGGTCTCGATATGGGAGTCACCATGCGGATGAACCACCATCGTGATGCCGTAGTCGTCCTTGAGGATCTTGCCGAGCCTATTGGCGTTGCCGGTGTACAAGTTCCACTGCTCCTCGGACAGCACCCTCTCGTCGGTGAACTTCCAGGTCTTGTCCGACCGGAACATCGGCGGCAGGTACACGAGGAACTTGGCCCCGACAGCCTTGAGCACCGCGGCGTTACGGCGCATCTCGAACTCGGTGTTCGCCCACTCCTCCTCCTTGTGGAGAATGCCGAACTGGGTGCCGGCGATGACCGTCAGGCCGCGCCTGGACATCTCTTCGGTGAGCTTGCCCGGATCGGTGGGGAAGTACCCGAACGGTCCCGTCTCGATGAACTTGTAGCCGGCCTCGGCCATCTCATCCAGGGTTGTCCCCCAGTCGATCTGCTTCTCGTCCGATGGGAACCACACACCCCACGAATCGGGCGCTGTCCCGACGACGAGCTTGTTGTAGCGGGGGTCTGGGTTCCGGGAGAGATCCCGGGCATGGACAGAGCTTTGCATCATGGCATTGATCCTTCTGTGATCGTGCGGCTGGGGTTCGGAGACCTTGTATCGCGTTCAGTTGTTGCCCGGGAAGTTCATGCTGGCGCTCTTCGCGCTCTCCTGGTGGGGCCAGCGGGTCGTGACAACCTTCGCGCGGGTGTAGAAGCGGAAACCCTCGGGACCGTGAGCGTGGTGGTCGCCGAAGAGCGAGTCCTTCCAGCCACCGAACGAGAAGTAGCCGACCGGCACCGGGATCGGCACGTTGATGCCGACCATCCCGGCCTCGACCTCGACCTCGAAACGACGGGCGAGCTCGCCCGAGCTCGTGAAGATCGCCGAGCCGTTACCAAACGGTGAGGAGTTGACCAGCTCGAGGGCCTCCTCGAACGTGGCGACCCGCAAGATCACCAGCAAGGGGCCAAAGACCTCGTCGTGGTACGCCTGCATGTCGGTGGAGACGTTGTCGAGAATCGTCGGGCCGACGAAGAAGCCGCTCTCGTAGCCCTTGACCCTCAGGTCGCGGCCATCGACGATCGCGACCGCCCCCGCGTCGATGGCGCTGGTCGTGAAGTCCAGGACGCGCTGGCGGGCGGCCGGAGTGATGACCGGACCCATATCGGTGTCCTCGGCACTGCCGGGGCCTACCTTGAGCTTCTCGGCTTCCTTCTTCAGAGCGGCGATCAGCGGCTCCGCCGCGTCGCCCACGACAACGGCGACGGGCAGTGCCATGCAACGTTCACCGGCAGAGCCGAAGGCACCGGAGGAGATCTGCGAGGCGGCGAAATCGATGTTGGCGTCGGGCATGACGATGGCATGGTTGTTCGCCCCGCCGAGAGCCTGCACGCGCTTGCCGTTCATGACGGCCTTCTGCTGGACGTACCGGGCGATCGGCGTGGACCCGACGAACGAGACTGCCGCGATGCCCTGGTGCTCGAGGATGGCGTCGACGGTCTCCTTGCCGCCGTGCACGACGTTGAAGACGCCGTCGGGCAGGCCGGCTTCTTTGTAGAGCCTTGCGACGAAGAGCGAGGCGGATGGGTCGCGCTCGGAAGGCTTGAGGATGAAGGAGTTGCCGGCGGCGATGGCAACCGGGTGCATCCACAGCGGCACCATGGCCGGGAAGTTGAACGGCGTGATGCCGGCCACGACCCCCAGAGGCTGGCGGAGGTTGTGCACGTCGACGCCGGTCGAGGCGTCGGCACTGAACTCGCTCTTGGATGCCTGGTTGATGCCACAGACGAATTCGATCGTCTCGCGGCCGCGGGCAATCTCGCCGCGCGCGTCGTCGACGGTCTTGCCGTGCTCGGCAGAGATGACCTCAGCAAGCTCCTGCTCGTGGGTGATCATGAGCTCACGCATGCGGAACAGGATCTGGGTGCGTCTGGCCAGCGAGGTCCGGCCCCAGGTCTTCTGAGCGAGCCTCCCGGCACGGACGGCCTGGTCCACCGTGGTGGCGTCGCCGAGAACGAGCTGGGCGCTGACCTCGCCGGTGGACGGGTTGTAGATCGACTGGGTGCGGCCGGTCGTGCCCTCGGTCTCAGCACCGTTGATCCAGTGTTTCACCGTCATGGTCGTCGCCGGTTCGGCGGCCAGGCTGGGCGTCTCTTGAACAGTCGTCATAGTGGTTCCCGCTTTCTGGGTCGAGATCTCGCAGGTTCGACGTCACAGGTGGTGACGCTGGTCCTTCTTGCGCTGCAGGTATTCGGCGTAGGCCTGCCGTGTGCTTTCGAGCCGGGCTGTCTGGGAGACAGGGACGTCCCACCAAGCCGAAGCAGGCGGGTTGGGCCCGTGCAGGTCCGTCTCGATGTAGATCAGCGTCGTGCGGGTGGACGCCGCGGCCGCGAGGTAGGCGTCGCGGAACTCCTCAATGGTGCGGACCTCGAGGACGTCGGCACCGAAGCTACGGGCGTTGGCGGCCAGGTCAAGAGGTACCAAGCCGCCGTCGAGGCGGTCCGATTCGTCGTCGCGCATGCGGTAGTTCGTACCGAAGCGCTGCGAGCCGCGAGACTCTGAAAGGCCCCCGATGGACGCGAAGCCGTGGTTTTGGAGCAGCACGATGATGACCTTGAGGTTCTCCGAAACGATGGTCGCGATCTCCTGCGGCAGCATCTGGTACGTGCCGTCCCCGACGATGGCGACCACCTCGCTGTCGGGTGCGGCCAGCTTCGCGCCCATCGCGGCCGGGATCTCGTATCCCATGCACGAGTAGCCGTACTCGAGGTGGTACTGCTTAGGCGTGCGCGCGCGCCACAGCGCCTGCAGGTCGCCCGGCATCGATCCTGCGGCGTTGATGACGATGTCGTTGTCGCCCATGAGCTCGTTGAGCGCCCCGAAGACCTCGCTCTGCGCGGGCAGGGGCTGGTTGTTGCGATGGAAGCACTCGTCGGTCACCCTTGCCCAGTCCGCTACGAGGCCACCGACCAGGTGGGTGTAGGACTCGGCGACCCGGTAGCCCTGCAGCGCGGCGGTCAGCGCCACCAGGCCGGCTCGTGCGTCGGCCACGACCATCTCGGCGGAGTTCTTCGCGGCGTCGAAGGCGAGCACGTTGAGGTTGACGAATCGGACGTCGGGGTTGCCGAAGGCTGTGTGGCTCGCCGTGGTGAAGTCGGAGTAGCGGGTGCCGACCCCGATCACCACGTCCGCGTCGCCAGCCAGCGCGTTGGCCGCGTCGTTACCCGTGGAACCGATGCCGCCCACAGATGCGGGGTGCTCGTAGCTGATCGCACCTTTGCCAGCCTGAGTATCGGCCACCGGGATGCCGGTCGCGTCCGCGAAGGCGGCCAGTGCCGCGGACCCCTCGGAGTAGATCACGCCGCCCCCGGCGACCAGGAGTGGTTTCTTCGCGGCCCGAATGACCGCGACGGCGCGGGCCACGGCCGCGGGCTCGGGCACCGGGCGGGCAACGTGCCAGACGCGCTTGCGGAAGAACTCCAGCGGCCAGTCGTAGGCCTCGGCCTGAACGTCCTGCGGCAGACAGATTGTGACGGCGCCGGTCTCGGCCGGGTCGGTGAGCACCCGCATGGCGCCCAGTGCGCTGGGGATCAGCTGCTCAGGGCGGTTGATGCGGTCCCAGAAGCGGGATACCGGCTTGAAAGCGTCGTTGACGGAGATGTCCAGGCTCCGCGGGTCCTCGAGCTGCTGGAGCACCGGATCGGGGAACCGGGTCGCGAAGATGTCCGAAGGCAGGATCAGCACGGGCACGCGGTCGATCGTGGCCAGCGCGGCGCCGGTGATCATGTTGGTCGATCCCGGGCCGATAGAGGCCGTGCACGCAAAGGCCTGCAGGCGGTTCTTGGTGCGGGCGTAGGAGACCGCCGCATGAACCATGCCCTGCTCGTTGCGGGCGAGATAGTACTTCAGGCGGTCCTCCCCTTCGGCCGGGTCGACCTCGTTCTGCAGGAGGGCCTGGCCCAGACCGGCCACGTTGCCGTGGCCGAAGATGCCGAACGCGCCGGCAATGAGTCGCTGCTCCACCCCGTCACGTTCGCTGTACTGGTTGGCCAGGAAGCGGACCAGGGCCTGGCCTACGGTCAATCGAACCCTGCCATCGGCGGCGGTTGTGACGTCGTTGCTCACAGTGCGTCCTTGGTGGTGTTGGCGGGGCGAGTCATGGGCAGCCGGGGGTCGACGTCCTGGGAGTCCCAGGTGCCGCGGATCCAGTGGTGGCTGGGGTCATCGGTCATCAGCCAGGTCCCGTCCGCGGCGGGTCCGGCCATGACGTTCAGGTAGTACAGGTCGTACCCGGGTGCGGCCATCGACGGCCCGTGGAATCCGTGCGGGGTCAGGACCACATCCCCCGCGCGGACCTCCTCACAGAGGTCGATCGGGCGTTCGGCGGTGCCGTACGTGCGATGGAAGGCGAAACCCGGCCCTTCCGGTCCCCGGCGAATGTCGAAGTAATAGATCTCCTCGAGTTCGCGCTCCACCTCAGAGTGTTCGTCGTGCTTGTGCGGCGGGTAGGAGGACCAGTTGCCGCCCGGGGTGAGCACCTCGCACACCAGCAGGTGGTCGGTTTCGAGGTCGTTGCCCAAGGCGTAGTTGTTGATCTGACGGGAACAGATCCCGGCGCCACGCAGCCCCATCTGCACGTCGCTGGCCGGGTGGTAGGAGACCTTCAGACGGCGGGTGGCTCGCGCGGTCGGAATGGCGAAGCGCCCGCCCCGCGCGGAGGTGATGGTCGCCGTCGTCTCGCGCGGGATGTAGAGGTAGTCGGTGACTGCAGTGAACACGTCGGGGCGGCCCGCGAGTTCGTAGGTTGCGCCTCCGACCTGGACCGAACAGCTCCCGCTGAACGGCAGCACAAGTGCCTCGTCCTCCCCTGTGGGCAGCTCCTGGCTGGCTCCGGCAGCAAGCTCGACGATCCTGAGCCCGCTGAAGCGCCAGCCGGCCCGCTCGGGCGTGATGTCCAGCGCCCATTGGTCGTTCGCGGTCTCCCCGGCCCGAACCAGGAGGTCGTTCTTCTCGCTCATAGCAGCCCCACCGCGTTGTCGACGGCCGCCGCGACGTCGTCGTCCGGCGGGTAGAGCAAAGATCGACCGATCACCAGGCCTCTGACCGTCGGCAGGGCAAGGGCCTTCGCCCAGCCTGCCAGGGCGGCATCGGGGTCGTCGGAGACCTCGCCGCCGAGGATCAGGGCAGGCATCGTCGAAGCGGCCATGACCCGTTCCATCTCCGACACGCATGGGAGCTTGAGCCAGGTGTAGGCCGACGTTCTGCCCAGGCCGGAGGTGATCGCGATAGAACGGATAACCGCGTCGGGGGTGAGGTCGTTGCGAACCCGCCCGCCCACCCGACGAGAGATGAACGGTTCCACCATGGCCATAGCGTGCTGGCTCGCGAGCTCATCGACTGCCCGCGCGCAGGCCTCGACAGTCCGGATGGTGTCCGGATCGTCAAGGTCGATGCGCATGAGCATCTTGCCGCCATCCAGACCTGCGTCGGCCACCCCCCGGGCGTCGTAGCCGGTGAAGCGGTCGTCCATCTCGAAGTCGGCCCCCGCCAAGCCCCCTCGGTTCATCGAGCCGTAGACGAGCTTGCCGTCGAGAGCACCGAGCAGGGCCAGCTCCTCGACCAGGTCAGCCGTGCCGAGAAAGCCGTGCACCCCTGGGCGCTCGAGCGCCTCGACGCAGCGGGCCAGCAGGTCTGGTCGGTCGGCCATCGCCATCGAGTCAGCACCTGCCGCGAGCGCACCACGGGCCGGGTGGTCGGCGGCGATGATCATGACCTTGGCATCAGCCTCCCGCGGCATCGTGCCGCGAGGACGGTCGCGCAGAACCTGAGCGATGCGTTCGGTCTCGTAGGCGCGAACCCCTACGAGCTCGTCAATGGTGATCATTTGGTCACTCCTTGTGAAGCGCGTTGTTGAGCTCGACGACGGGTGTGCCGGCCAGGACGGCCTCGACCTCATCGGCGCTGGGCATGGCCGTCGAACACTCGAGCCTCGACGCAACGATCGCCCCGGCCGCGCTCGCCCCCGCAACGATGCGTTCGAGCGACCAGCCGCTGAGGAGGCCGTGACACAGGGTCCCCCCGAACGCGTCTCCGGCGCCCAGCCCGTTGACGACGTCGATCGGGATCGGGGGCACCACGACACGTTCGTCGCGGGTCTTGGCCAGTGTGCCCCTGGGACCCTGCTTGACGATGGCGATCTCGACACCGGCCTCGAGCAGTGCGTCAGCCGCTCGGTCCGGATCCGTCTCGCCAACGGCGACCTCGCACTCCTCGCGGTTGCCCACTGCGACGGTGAACTGCCCGAGGCACTTACGAACCTGTTCGGTCGCTTCCTTGTCGCTGGGCCAGAACATAGGGCGGTAGTCCAGGTCGAGGACTGTGTGCCGCGCCCTGTCCCGCCCCACAAGCGCGGCCTGGTGAGCCGAGCGGCTCGGCTCCTGGGAAAACCCGGTCACGGTGACCCAGAGGAGCTTGGCTCGTCGTATGACATCCAGGGGCACGTCCGTGGCCATCAGCTGCATGTCGGGGGCGCTGGGTTGGCGGTAAAAATATAGCGGGAAGTTGTCCGGCGGGAAGATCTCGCAGAAGGTAACCGGCGTCGCGAAGTCCGCACTGGTGATCACGAAGTCGTCGGTGACCCCGAGCCGAACCATCTCGCGGCGGACGAATCGGCCGAAGGAGTCATCACCGACGCCGGTGAGCACGGCTGCCGAGTAGCCCAGGCGCGCGACGGCGACTGCAACGTTCGTCGGGCTGCCGCCGAGGAACTTACCGAAGGTCTCGACGTCCTCGAGGCCAACGCCTGTCTGCAGCGGGTAGATGTCCACACCCGACCGGCCGATGGTTACGACCTCGACATCTGCGGTCACGGTTCCTCCTGGTTGGACTGACGCCTACGGAGGACTCTGCATCACGCGGCTCGTCCAAGTCAACACTTTGTCCGAACATTCTGACATCTTTCTGCCGAGAACAGCCCGATAGTCCTGGCTTGGTTGCTCCTGGCCGCCAGAATTGGCTGGTGCACGGTTGGCCGGTTTGGTCATAATGTCTATACAGGATGATCCCAGCATCGTCAGATTGTTCGGTCAACAAGAGGAGCCTGAGCCACATGTCCGGCGACGAACCAACGATGCTGCGTGTCAACCTTGATCGCTCGAGCCCGGTGCCGCTGTACCACCAGATGGCCACTGCCATCGAGAAGGACATCGAGACGGGCGCGCTGGCACCCGGGGAACGGCTGGAGAACGAGATCGCCCTGGCCTTGCGACTCCGGGTCTCCCGGCCAACGGCACGACGCGCCCTCCAGGAGCTGGTGGACCTCGGAATGCTCGTGCGTAAGCGCGGGATCGGCACGCAGGTCGCGCCGGTACGTGTTCGCCGAAGGGTGGACCTCACCAGCCTCTTCGATGACCTGGCCAGCAGCGGACGCACGCCGACCACCACCGTCCTGGAGTACAACGTCGGACCTGGCACACCAGAGGTCTCGGACGTGCTCGAGATCCCGCTGGGCTCGGAGGTGGTGAACGTGAGGCGACTGCGCTACGCCGATGGGGAGCCGCTGGCGCTGATGATCAACCACCTGGCGCTCGAGATCGCCCCCACGTACGAAGAGCTCAACGAGTTTGGACTCTACGCAGCACTTCGTGAGCGCGGGATCGAGATCCATATGGCGCAGCAGCACATCGGCGCCCGCGTGGCAACGGCTGCCGAGGCCCGCATCCTCGATGAAAAGCCCAAGGCGGCCCTGTTGACGATGGAGCGCACGGCCTACGACGCCTCCGGGCGTGCCATCGAGCACGGCGTGCACGTCTACCGAGCATCGCGCTACAACTTCTCCACCACGCTCTTCGCCCAGTAGGGGCCGCCGCGCCCGGCGGAACGCCCGCCCCTACCGCCGGTCCCCCGAGGGGATTGATCATAAGCATTTGTTCGATTGTCAGAACATACGGTTGACAGGCGATGCGCAAGGGACTTAACTGGCAGTCTCGGCCCCGACGCGCTCGCCGAGGGCGCGCGAACATCCGGGCACCGCCGAACCATCCTGGAGATCGCGTGACACAGACTCTGACGACCACGCTCCCGAGCGGGAGCGCCGATTCGCCGCTGCTGCGGATGACGACGACCAGCCCGACCGTTCTGTGGAACGACTCCGCGGACCCGGCCGAGCTGGCCGCGGCGCTGACCTGGGGTTGCGTCGGCGCGACGTGCAATCCCGTCATCGCCTACAGCACGATCAAGAAGCACCCGGACGTCTGGGTGCCCCGTATCCGCGAGATCGCCCAGCGCCAGCCGACCGCGGGCGAGGCGGAGATCGGCTGGCAGGCCGTCAAAGACATGACCGTCGAGGCCGCCAAGCTTCTGGAGCCTGCCTTCGAGAAGCATGCCGGCCGAAACGGTCGCATCTCTGTCCAGACCGACCCGCGTCTGCACCGCGACAAGGACAGCCTGCTCGCCCAGGCCCTTGAGTTCGACGCCCTCGCCAAGAACATCATCGTCAAGATCCCGGCCACCAAGACAGGTATCGAGGCGATGGAGGAGGCCACCTACCGCGGAGTCAGCATCAACGCAACGGTCTCCTTCACCGTGCCGCAGGCCGTCGCCGTCGGCGAGGCCATCGAGCGTGGTCTCATCCGACGCGAGGCCGAGGGCCTGGACATCTCCGCGATGGGACCGGTCGTCACCATCATGGGCGGGCGCCTGGACGACTGGCTGAAGCAGGTCGTCGCGCGAGACACGATCACCATCGACCCTGCCTACCTCGAATGGGCCGGGGTCGCCGCCCTCAAACGCGGCTACCACATCTTCCAGGAGCGCGGCTTCCGCAGCCGCATCCTCTCAGCGGCATTCCGCAACCACATGCAGTGGAGCGAGCTGATCGGTGGCGACCTAGTCGTCTCCCCGCCTTTCGCGTGGCAGGAGAAGTTCAACATCAGCGGCATCGACCCCGTCTCGCGGATCGATGCGCCAGTGGAGCCCCGAGTCATCGACGCACTGTCGAAGATCCCGGACTTCAACCGTGCCTACGAGCTCGACGGTCTGAGTGCCGAGGAGTTCGAGGAGTTCGGGTCCTGCCGCCTCACCCTGCGGCAGTTCCTGGCGGCCGACGCGGACCTGGACGCACTCGTTCGCGACATCATCGTGCCCGACCCAACCGCATAGCTCCACCTCACCGGTGCTGGCACCGGGCGCGGCGACCTCTTCGCCTTGTCCCGTGGCGAGATCTCCGTCCCTGATGCGGTCGCGCCGCTCCTCATCCCCCTTGTCGAGGTCGGGGAAGTACGCACACATGAGCCAGTGAGAACCGTGCTAGAGGTCGCCGGTGAGAAACTGTGCCCGCCCGAGGCCGAAGCTCCAGTCCTCGTCACTGTTCTCCACGATGGAGATCATCACGTCACGCGGGCTGATACCGGACCTGCTCTGCAACTGCTCGCACACCAGTCGGTAGAGGGCGACCTTCTGCTCACGGGGTCGCGGACGGCTTGTCACCTGAATGACCACCACGTCCCGTGAACGCTCGATGCCCAGCCCGGTGTCTTGCACGACCATCCGCGACGGGTCGTGCTCGTGGACGATCTGGTAACGATCCCGCTGCGGCACTTCGAGCGCCTCCACCACAGCGTCGTGGAGTCCGTCGAGCAGATCCCTCATCTGCTCGACGGACCGACCTGCGATCAGGTCGACGACGATAAGGGGCACCGGTCAGACCCTGACCCCAAGGACAGTGCAGTTGGCCTTGAGCAGGACCGTCTGTGCGGTGCTGCCAAGCACCAGCTTGCCGACCGCCGAGCGTTTCTTGAGCCCCACGACGACCAGGCTGGCCCCGACCTCATCGATAGCGCCCAGAATCGCGTCGGCCGGGTCGCTGGTCTTCTCCTTGTGTGACACCTCGACAACGACTCCCGCGGCCTTGAGCTCGGCGACCAGCAGCGCGAGGGCGGAGGTGGGGGTGTAGGCCGGGCTGAGGTTGGACTCCCCCCGCACGGAGCTGACCACGAGGAGATCCTCGGAGTGCAGCTTGGCCTCCTCGCCGGCGCGCGCAAAGACGGCTTCGCCCTCAGGGGTGGGAACGTACCCGACAACGATCGTCATGATTACCTCACAAGTGAGATGGATAGGCAGCCGCGGCCGGTCGGCCGCGACGGGACTGCGGGGGCGGACTCCGGTCGAACCTGCCCCGAAACATTCATGCACCAACACACATGGCGCGCCGTGTGCTCGTCGTCGGCGCAGGCGGCTGGACACTGCGGGGCGAGGGCTGTTCCGCCAATGGTCGTCCCTGCGCGCCGGCCAGGGCGGCGCAGGATCACGAGGCCGTCCCTACCATGGCTTCCACCACGATCGCCGCCGCGACATCGACAGCCCGAGCCACATCGCCGTCCGGCGGAAAGAGCAGCGAACGCCCTATCACCAGACCTCGGACGGCATCCTGACGAAGAGTCCGGCCCCACGATGCCATGTCCAACTCGGGGTCGGGGCCAGGGACGCCGCCAAGCACCACACACGGAAGCGTCGTGGCGCCATACACGATCTCAGGCTCGTCGCACGACGGCATCTTCAGCCACGTGTACGCGCTGGTTATGCCCAGGGCCGACGCCACGGTCACCGCTCGGGCCAGCGAGGCGCTGTCCTTGAGCAACACCAGGCGCCCGGAGGCATCACGGTAGTAAGGCAGCGGCTCCACCATTGCCATCAGCTGGTGGCCGGCAAGCTCAGTGACCGCCTGTGCACAGGCATGGATGGTAGACGCAGTGCCGGCATCCCGGTCGTCGATACGCAGCAGCATCTTGCCGCCCTCCAGGCGGCAGGCCTTGATGCCGGCGGCGTCGTACCCGGTGAACCGGTCATCCATCGTCCAGGCTGCCCCGTCAAGACCACCCCGGTTCATGGAGCCGACGACAACCTTGCCCTCGAGGGCACCGAGCAGGAGGAGCTCCTCCACGATATCGGGCGATCCCAGGGCGCCGTCGACGCCCGGGCGGGACAGGGCGGTCACGAGTCGCTCGAGCAGACCTCTGCGATCAGCCATCGCCATGGCGTCCTCGCCGGAGGCCAGCGAACCCCGGGCGGGATGGTCTGCGGCCACGAGAAAGATCGACCCCTGTTCGGAGAGCAAGTGCTCCGGCCTTTTGCGGGCGGCATAGGCCTCGGCCACCGCGTGCGGGCGGGTCGCCCTGGTCTCCAGCAGCTGGTGCCACTGTTCGTCGCTGATCTGCTGTGGCATCATCGGGCTCCTTTCGGGAGCATCGTCCCGGCGGTCGGGTTGGGCGGCTGAAGAAGCAGGCCCGCATTCACGGCCTGACCCACTGTCCGGCGACCATCGCATCGAGCCCTTCGATGGTCGGCATGGCATCCGCGCAGGCGAGCTGCCCGACAGACAATGGCACCGGCGGGGTTGCCGTACTCGGGGATCCGAACCGGGTCCCATCCCGACAGCAGGCCGTGGACGACGGCGCCGCCGAAAGCGTCGCCCGCACCGAGGCCGCACCCGACCTCGACCCGCTGGGGCGCCACGGTCCTCATCGAGTCCCGGGTGGCCACGAGGACTCCCTGGGCTCCCTTCTTGACCAAGGCCAGCTCGACGCCCCGGTCGAGCAGACGCCAGGGCGCCTCCTGGAGATCGGGGGTGCCGACGGCCACCGCCACGTCGGCCAGGTTGCCGACCACCACGCTCACGTGCTGCAGCATCAGCTCGTACTCCCGGCGCGCGTCCTGCGGCGACGGCCAGAACATCGGGCGCCAGTCCAGGTCGAGCACGGTCCATCGCCCTTCGTCAGGGTCCGCGCGACCTCGGTGAGCCAGCATGTCGAGCTGGGTCTGCCGCGCCGGCTCCCTCGACACCCCGGTTCCGGTGACCCACAGCAGGGGCGCGTCGCGCACGAGGTCCCAGGGGACGTGTCGCTGGTCAGGGTCAGATCGGGGGCGATCGGGCGCCGGTAGAACAACAGCGGTGGGTCCTCCGGCGGGTTGAGCGCGCAGAACACGACAGGGGTCAGGAGCTCCTCGGCCGTCCCGACGTAGGTGGCATCCACCCCGAAGCCCGCCAGCGCCTCAGGGACGAAGATACCGAACTCCTGCGGCCCCACCTTGGTGAGTACAGCGCTGCGATGACCGAGGCGAGTTGCCCCAACAGCGACGTTGGTCGCAGTGCCACCGAAGGATCTGGCGAACGTGGTGACCGCTGAGAGGGGAACCAAGCTCTGCTCGGGGTAGAGGTCGGCACCGATCCGCCCGACCGTCAGGACCTGCGGTGCCGGAGGCATCCCGCCGGTATCGCGGCCTGTCATGTCATGCGAGTTCATCGTCGTTCCCTTCGAGCCGCCGTCATCGGGATGGTCTGCCTCCATGCCCTAATCGCGGCCGTTCCCTGTCACCAGACGTTCGTGTACTTCTCTATCTGCTCGCGCATGAACCTGCTCGAGTCGGCTGCGCGCTCCTCCCATGCGAACACGCAGGCGGTGGCGATCCCGTTGAAGCCCATCCGCCGCAGCGTCGCAAAGAACTCATCCCACTTGACCTCGCCCTGCCCCATGTCCAGGTGCTGGTGAATCCGGGCCGTCGAGCCAGGCGGGTTGACGATGTATCGCAGGCCCGAGGAGGCGCGGAAGTCATAGGAGTCCGCGATGTGCAGATGCGTGAGCAGGTCGCCCGCATACTCCATGATCCCCCTCATGTCCCCGCCCATATGGAAGGTGTGCGGGGCGCAGTACAGGAACGAGACGAGCGCAGAGTCGATGCCGCGCACCATGTCCACTGCGACCTTGCCGTCCTCGACGAAGTCATCAGGGTGCGGTTCGAGACGCAGTTGGATCCCCTCGCGCTCGAAGACCGGCAGCAGCTCTTCCATGGACCGCCAGAACTGCGCCTCGCTGAGGCTGGGCTGCTCGGGACGGCCGTTGAACTCGGAGTTCATCACCGGGCAACCGAGCTCGACCGTGATCTCGATCGCGCGCTTCCAGTAGCGCACCGCCGCCTGACGTTCGTCCTCGTCCGGTCCTGACCATCGGTATAGCGGCAGCACCGAGCAGACCTGGACGCCGGCTGAGTCGAGGGCGCTCTTGAACTTGGCCACCGAGTGACGATCAGCGCGTGGGTGCAGGAAGAACGGCATGAAATCCTCGCGAGGCGACAGCTCGATGTACTGGTAGCCAAGATCGGCCACGACACCGGGCAGCTCGGTCAGGGGGGTCGCGCGGAACATGTAGGGGTCAAGGGCGATCTTCACTTACGCATCTCCAGTTGAGCAGTTGGGTACCGGGGCGCGGACGGCGTGCAGGTGCAAGCAGGTGGCTAGCGCTGAAGCTCATGGGATAGCTCCTCGAGCTCCTGCCCTCCGGCCATCTCCGTGGTGAGCTCCTCGAGGGTGACCTCGGAGCGCTTCTTGTCGAGCACCCGCCGGCCGAGCTTCAAGATGATGAAGTGGTCCCCCACCAGGTAAGCGTGGTGCGGGTTGTGCGTGATGAAGACGACGCCCAGCCCGGCATCCCTGGCCGCCGCGGTGTACTTCAGGACCACCCCGGACTGCTTGACACCCAAGGCTGCGGTTGGTTCGTCGAGGATCAGTACACGCGCCCCGAAGTAGACAGCCCGCGCGATCGCGACACATTGGCGTTGACCGCCGGAGAGCGTGCCGATCGGCTGGTTGATGTCCTTGACATGGATGCCCATCTTCTTCAGCTCCGCGTCAGCGATCTGGCGCATCCGGGGGATGTCCAGCGATGCCAGCGGGAGCCTGCTCTTCTTGAGCTCCGAGCCCAGGAAGAAGTTGCGCCACACTTCCATCAGCGCCACGACGGCGAGGTCTTGATAGACGGTGGCGATGCCGCGGTCCAGGGCCTCACGTGGTGAGGAGAAATGTGTCTCCTCACCGTCGATCTTCATGGTGCCCTCAGTGTGCGTGTGCAGGCCCGAGATGATCTTGATGAGCGTGGACTTGCCGGCCCCGTTGTCCCCGAGCACGCAGGCCACCTCGCCGGCGTTGACCCTCAGGTTGATCCCTTCGAGAGCCCTGATGGCTCCGTACATCTTGCCGATATCGGCCATCTCGACCAGGGGCGTCTGGTTGTTGGTGTCCGGAACGGGCGTTTGCATCGTCGTATCTGTCATGGCAGTGACCTCATTTCCGGGTGCTGGAGAGCTTCTTGACGTACAGGTTCACGAGGACCGCGAGCAGCAGCATCACTCCCAGGAAGGCCTTGAACCAGTTCGGGTCCCAGCCTGCGTAGACGATGCCCTCGGTGGTCATCCCGAAGATGAAGGCGCCGATCGCGGAGCCGATAGCCGACCCGTAGCCGCCGGTGAGGAGGGTCCCACCAACGACCGCCGCAATGATGTAGAGGAACTCGTTACCAACGCCCTGTCCCGACTGCACAGTGTTGAAGGCGTACAGCGTGTGCATCCCATAGAACCAGGCAAGGAACGAGACGCCCATGAACAGAGCGATCTTGACGCGGGCCACCGGCACACCGACGGCCCGCGCACTGGCGGCGTTGCCACCGACGGCGAAGATCCAGTTACCAACCTTGGTGCGCAGCAGGATCCACGTGGCCAGCGCCACAAAAAGGACCCACCACAGCACGAGGACACTGATCGTGACCCCAAAGACGCTCAGGCTGGCCGCGAAGATCGCCTGCAGCGAGGAGAACCCCGCCATCGAGGAGATGTCATTGGTCGCGACGGTACCGGTAAGCATCTTGGTGACACCGAGGTTGAGACCCTGGAGGATGAAGAAGGTGCTCAAGGTGACCAGGAAGCTCGGGATACCCGTCCTGACCACCAGGACGCCGTTGACCAAGCCGATCACGAGCGCGACGGCCAGGGCCACTATGGCGCCTGCCCACAAGTTGATGCCAAGCTGATAGCTGAACATCGAAGCGGTCAGCGCCGCGGTCGTCGCCGCGACCCCGGCGGACAGGTCGAACTCGCCACCGATCATCAGCAGGGCCACGCCCACGGCGACGATGCCGATGGTCGAGCTCTCATACAGCACGTTAGACAGGGTGGCCAGGTGCCGGAACGGCGGAGCCACGACGCAGAAGAAGATGAAGATCGCCACAGCGGCGATGAGGGCCCCGATCTCGGGGCGAGCAAGCAGGCTGTGCACCAGCGACGCGCGCGGGGGCGCAGGCTCGTCTTCGCGCTTGGCAGCAGGCGTTGGCGCGTCAGTGCTGAGGACTCGACTCATGATGTGCTCCGAGGGTTGCAGGTTCCGGGGGGAGCGGTCGCCCGCTCCCCCCGAACGGGTTCAGCGCGTGTTCTTTGCCGCGTACGGTGCGATGGCGCCGATGTTGGTCTTGTCCACGAAGGAGGGGCCGGTGAGCACCGGGAGGCCTCCGCCGAGCTCGTTGCGGTTGGTCAGGTACAGCCA
>Ga0209890_10000219_pt1 | contig 26689 bp, 19 predicted proteins | sample OrgsoiDNA2013049_FD_185799 | JGI IMG/M metagenome (GOLD analysis project Ga0209890, IMG submission 185799) | Permafrost soil microbial communities from the Arctic, to analyse light accelerated degradation of dissolved organic matter (DOM) -... | ecosystem: Environmental > Terrestrial > Soil >... | reverse complement strand
CCACAGTTTTTAATGCCTGTGTGGGTCCGCTGCTGCGTGCTTACATCAGCGATCTGCAACACCATCTTGAAAGTTCGGGTTTTCGCGGACGTTTCTTAACCATGCAGTCGAACGGCGGCGTGATGTCTCCCGAGGTTGTCAAAGAGTTCGCCGCCAACACACTGCTTTCCGGGCCGGCCAGCGGACCGGTTGCTGCCGGTTATTTTGCGCGGCGCCACAAACTCAGCAATCTGATCTCGATCGACATGGGCGGAACCAGCCTGGACGCCTGTCTGGTACGTGACGGACGGGCGGCGATCACAAACCAGTCCGAAGTCGCCGAATACGCACTGGCGCTGCCCTCTCTAGATATTCATGCAATCGGCGCAGGTGGAGGAAGCATCGCTTCGGTCGACGCGGGAGGCATTCTCAAGGTTGGGCCGGAAAGCGCGGGTGCTGTTCCCGGACCTGCAGCGTATGGAGCGGGCGGTACCCGGCCCACCGTAACCGACGCCAATCTTGTGCTCGGATACATCAATCCTGACTACTTCCTGGGCGGCGAGCGCCAGTTGAATCTGGAACTCGCTGCCAGTGCGATCGAATTAGAAGTCGCCCGTCCGATGGGAATCAAATTGGTGGAGGCAGCGCGCGGCATCATCGAGGTAATCAACGCACAGATGGCCAACGGGGTGAGGCAGGTTTCCGTGGCAAGGGGTTTTGATGCTCGCGATGCAGTGCTGGTCGCAGCCGGCGGCGCCGGGCCGCTTCATGCCTGCGGAATCGCCGAAACCCTGGATCTCGAGCTGATTCTCGTGCCGCGGACGTCTTCCGTGCTTTGTTCCACGGGCATGCTGGCTACCGACCTGCGCCACGATCTTGTCCGCTTTGCATCGTTAAGGCTCGATGAGCCGGAACGGGCTGCAGCCGTGCTGCATCGACTCCGCAATGATCTTCTTGAGCACGGGGATCGAGTGCTCACCGAAGAAAAGGTCCCGGCCGGGCGGCGACGGTTCGAATTCACTTGCGACATGCAGTTTGAAGGTCAGTTCAACGTCCTCCAGACCCGCATCGCGCTTCTGGATTCTGGCCCGATCCTTCCGAAACAGATACAGGCAGTGGCGCGGACGTTCCTCGAACATCACGAACGTGTCTACGGGTACACTCTCCCCGAATCGGTGATCGAGATTCAGTCTATTCGCTTGGCTGCGATCGGCGTCACGGATGCACCTCCGTTCCGCGCGATGGCCCGCGGAACACGTTCGGCCAAAGCCGCCGCCAAGGGCTCCCGGCGAGCGTGGTTCGGAGGAAAGGCTGTCAAGACTCCGGTTTACGAAAGCGTATTGCTTAAAGCCGGCAACGAAATTTCGGGTCTGGCCATCATCGAAGCTCCGACAACTACCATTAAAGTCGATCCGCTTTGGAACCTTCGGGTGGACGACATCGGCAGCTACCTGATGTGGAAGAAAGGGACCGACCTGAAGCGGATCGTCAACCGCCTCTCGGGCCGCAACCCGGTCCGCGAACAGAGGTCTGCATGACCCGTCGCACTCGGCAAACCAAGTCCCGCTCGAAGTCCACCGTCGATCCTATCCTGGTCTCGATCATCCCGAATCGTCTCGACGCGATCGCGGAAGAAATGGCGCAAACGCTGATGATGACGTCGCGCTCGGGAATTTTTGCCGAGGCGCGCGATTTTGTCACCGGCCTGCTGGATGCTGAGGGGCGTCTGATGGCGCAGAGCCGTTATTTTCCGGGCTTTGCCTGCGCCCTGCCCTACATTGTTCCGCCTGTGCTCGCGAAGTACGAGAACGATCTACGCCAAGGCGATGTAGTGATCGTGAATGACCCCTATTCGGGTAATAGCCACCTGCCCGACATGAACGTCCTGAAACCGGTATTCGACTGCGGACGAGTTGTTTTCTGGGCGGTCTGCAAAGGTCACATGGCGGACATCGGAGGCGCGGGTGTCGCAGGATACGATCCGCAGGGCGAAACGGTGTGGGACGACGGCGTGATCGTGCCGCCGACCAAACTGTTTGCGGCCGGCAAACTTCAGGAAGAAGTGCTCGATTTACTTCTCCGCCAGGTCAAGTTGCCTGACGTTGTGCGGGGCGACATCCTCTGCCAGGTGGGAGGAGTCAACATCGGCGCACGCGGCTTGCGCGACCTGATGAACCGTTACAGCTTTGGCTGTGTCAGGCGGCATGTCGAAGCGTCTCTCTCCGCTTCGGAGAAGTCCATGCGGGCGAAGATTCGCACCATCCCCCTCGGCACGTACTCCGGGGAAAAGTCGCTCGACAACGATGTCGCCAGTGACCGTCCGCTCACCGTCCGGGTTGAAGTCACGGTGCTCGACGGCGAAATAAGGTTCGACTTCAGCAAGAGTGACCCGCAGAGCGCCCGCTACATGAACAGCACTGATGCCTTCACCCGTTCTATGGCCATGCTCACGGTCTTTGGAATACTGGAACACAGCCAGAGCAACGACGGATCCCTGCGTTCGTTTTCATTCGTCAATCCGCCCGGCACCTGTGTCAACGCAGAGTTCCCCCATTCGACCGTGCTCGCCACCTGCAGCATGGCCGAGGCGGTGCAGGAAGCCGTGCAGTTGGCCCTGTCCAGTGCCGTTCCTGAGAGGGTCGTGGCTCCCAGCGCGAAGCTGATCTTCCCGATCATCGGTTATATTCACCCGGCCAAGAAGCGCCTTGACGTCAACGTGGACTTCTTTTTCCGCTGTAACCCGTCCGGCGGGACGCTTGGCTACGACGGTTGGGAGCAGGGCGGGCCGGCGCAGGAGATGGGCATGGGACGATGTCCCGATCCTGAGATCCACGAACTCAGCCATCCGGTGCGCATTCAGTGTTTCGAACAGGCCGTCGATTCCGCGGGCGCCGGGCGCTTTCGTGGAGGCAACGGACACCTATATCGGGTGCAACATTTTGCCCCAAGCGTGAATGCGGTGGTCTTTGGTTCGGGCGCCCGTCCCCACGCCGTCCCTTCGGGATTGTTTGCCGGACAAAGCCCGCAACCCAGCCGCCTGACGATCGAGCGCGCCTCGGGCGGCAAGGAAGTGATTGAACTCAACAGCTTCTTCCATGTGGACGCAGACGACGTCATCGAGCTGCACGCGATGGGCGGCCCCGGTTACGGCAACCCACTGGAGCGCGACCCGGAACGCGTTTTCCGAGATGTCGAGGATGGCTACCTGTCTCGCGCCAAAGCGGCGGACGTCTACGGCGTTGCCATTGGCCAGGATGGCCGGGTCGATCAACAAGCGACGGTTGCGCTTAGAAAGAAACTACAGCATCAATAAGAAGGACACGGCAGAACCTATGCGACTCAAAGGCAAAGTGGCCCTCGTCACCGGGGGCACGCGCGGTATTGGAAATGCAACCGTCCACAAACTGGCGGCCGAAGGCGCCGCTGTCGGCTTCACCTATCTTAAGAACTCCGAGCTGGCGGGCGAACTAGAACGATCGATTGCGGCAGGCGGCGGGAAGGTGTTCGGAATGAAAGCGGACATCCGAAGCGCAGCGGACATCCGTGCCTTCGTCGAACGCGCAGCCTCAGAGTTCGGCGGTATCGACATCGTCATCAACAACGCGCACCATGCGTATCAAGCAAAGTTGTTCGAAGAAGCCTCATGGGAGGACTTTCAGCGCGAGTTTGCACAACTCGTTGGTGGCCCCTTCAACCTGATTCAGGCCGCGCTGCCACACCTGAAAAAGCGCGGCGGTGGATCCATCATTAATGTTGGTTCGACGATGGCACGGGCTCCGCGCCTCAAGCATTCGTTCTACGTAGCGGCCAAACGGGCGCTCTCCGGGCTAACCGAAGCTCTCGCGCTGGAACTTGGCCCTTACGGAGTCCGAGTTAACCTCCTGACACCGGGCCCGCTGAATACCGAACACAATGCCAGCCATTCCGCCGAAAAGATGAAAAAGTTCGGTGAGGAGACCCCGCTTCGCGGCCGCATCGGAACTCCAGAGGAAGTGGCGGATGCCCTTGTGCTGCTTACGCTCGACGAAGCCCGGCTCATCACCGGCGCTGATGTTCTCGCATCGGGCGGCTTCTCTATCGCATAACGGACATGAACTGCCTACGTCGGGCGCTGTGAACCGAAAAGATAGAAGTAATTGGTCGGGGCGCGCGGATTTGAACCGCGGACCCCCTGCGCCCAAGGCAGGTGCGCTACCAGGCTGCGCTACGCCCCGACATGATTAACAGGATTGATTCTAAAGCACTTTCCAACTTTATTTCCACTCCATCTCTTTAGTCCCTGCCCTTGACCGTACACAAACCGTGCATTGATACGCTTATTGCTGCATGACCCATGCGCATCCGTTCCCCAGTCGCTGAAGCCATTTCGCTGGCCCGGCGGTTCCAGGGCCGGCACTTCTAAAGCTATGGGCAACGCCTCAGTGGGAAGCTGTCGCTGGCATGCCGGCCCGAAGAAGTGATGTCTTGGCTCCCGTTCTTTGGAAATCGCCAGGAGTATCGGAGCAAAGGCCGAAAATAAACTGCAAGTGCGCGCCTCAATCCCGATCCCGATAAAGAGCCTTCTTGAGGATTTTCCAGGCTTCGAGACGGCTCTTCTGTCGGATAATGACAGTCGGGTTCTGCAGAACCCCAGTCTGTTCGTCCGACCAGAGAAAGCTGTCACGAGGCAATCGAGCATGCGTTCATCTCCGGGCGAAGCAACTACTGAATCCGCCCCTCGGCCAGAACAAGAGGAGCGGTCGCAAGAATATCCCGTGGGTGGCGACTCGTGGTTCAAGGGACGCGGTGCGCTCGTCGTGGCCGTGGTTGCGCTGGCTGCCGGCACGCTTTTGCTGGCGGGTATAAAAAGGAAAAACCGGTCGAATGGGAGTGGTTTGCAATCTTCAAGTCTCCACACCGATACTGGTCGAGCTCTGCGTCTCAAGGGCACAACGGAGGCGGTGCAAACTCGCGCCATCCTCGCTCCTCTGTTGGCAGGCCAGCAAGTCACCACTCTCACGATCACCAAGTTGGCGCGGGGCGGAAGCCGTGCAAAACGCGGAGACCTTCTAGTGGAGTTCGACCGGCAGGCCCAGGTTCGAGATTTCATCGACAAGCAAGCGGAATACAACAAGCTGGTCAACCAGGTACTGGAGGAGCAAGCAAGAGAGAGTGCGGCACGCGCCAAGGATGAAACTGAGATCAGGCAGGCGGAAAACAGTCTGAGCAAAGCTGAGCTCGAAATGCAGAAGGTCGAGATCATCTCGCGCATCGATGCCGAAAAAGCCCAGGAAAATCTTGACGAAGCGACGGCCACTCTGCAACAACTTCGCCAGACCTTCGACCTGAAACGCAAGGCGGCTCAGGCAGCGATTCGCATTCTGGAAATTCAGCGGGATCGTACACGCGAAACCATGCAGCATGCCCACGCGAATTCCGAACTTATGCAGATCCACTCCCCGATTGACGGGATCGTCGTTCTGAACACGATCTGGAAGCAGGGAAAGATGGGCGAGGTTCAGGAAGGGGACCAGGTCCGGCCCGGCGTTACTTTCATGCAGGTGGTCGATCCCTCGAGGATGGAAGTGCGGGTGCCGGTCAATCAGGAGGATTTTCTTAGTTTGCAAGTTGGCCAGAGGGCAACAGTGCACCTCGATGCCTACCCGCAGTTGGTGTTTCCGGCGAAACTGGAAGAGATGGCGCCTATTGGCAGGAACGGTGACTTCTCTTCCAAGCTCCGTACCTTCGCCGTCGTGTTCTCCATTTCGGGCAGTGACGCCAAGCTGATGCCTGACCTTTCCGCCGCGGTTGACGTGGATCTCGCAGTGCAGGGCAACACTGCGGGCGGTTTCCAGTGATCGCCAGGCTGAAGCAGCTATGGATTCGGCGCAAAGTTATGGTGGTGGTCGTCGTTTTATTAGTGGGCAGCGGCGGCGTGCTCGGTGCCGTCCGCTACTCCAATCGGTCGCCCGCGATTCCCACTTTTGACGTGAAGCGTGGCGAGTTCATCGACTCGATTCAGTTCCGGGGAGAAGTAAAGGCGATGAAGTCGGTAACGATTTCCGCTCCAGCCGAGGCGGGCGATCTTCAGATTGTCAAGATCGTCCCCGACGGAACCCAAGTGAAACAGGGCGATGTTGTCGTCGAGTTTGACAAAACAAAAACCGAGCAAGATCTGGCGCAGTTCCGGTCAACTTTGAAATCCGCACAGGCAGAAATCGAGCAGTCCCGGGCCCAGGCGCGTCTGACGGAAGAAGCGGACCTGACCACAGTAATGAAGGCGCGGTTCGACGTCGAAACGGCAAAGTTGGATGCCAGCAAACAGGAGATAGTCTCGCAAATCGAGGGTGCCGAGGCGAAGCTGAAAGTAGCGGACACCGAACAAAAACTTCGCGAAGTGGAAGAGAAGCTGAAGTCCGACCGCGCAGTGAATAAAGCAACGGTCGAGAGCAAGACCAAGGCCAGTGAAAAAGCAGCCTATGACGTGCAGCGTGCGGAACACGCCCTGTCCAAAATGGCGCTGCAGGCGCCGTCGGCTGGAACGATCAGCCTGGTGCCGATGTGGCATCCCGAAGGCATGTCCGCGTTTAAACCTGGAGACCGGGCATGGCCAGGCGCGCCGATCGCGGAGTTGCCCGATGTCTCCTCGCTGCGCGTCTCGGCGCGAGTGGATGAAACCGAACGCGGCCGTCTGGCGTTGAAGGAAACCGCAAATGCGCAACTGGACGCGATCCCCGATCGGCAATTCACTGGTCATATCGAGCAGATCAGCACGATTGCCACCATCGACTTTTCGGCAGGCTGGCCGTTTCCCAGGAATTTCAACCTGGAGATCGCTCTTGATCAGGCGGATGCGCGGCTGAAGCCCGGCATGACTGCCCAGTTGACTGTAGTAGTGGATCGGGTTCCAGATGCCCTCACCATTCCCGTGCAGGCTTCGTTTCAGAAATCGGGGCAGACCGTGGCTTACATATGGGAGGGTTCGAGATTCCAAGAGCATGTGATTGAGATCGGGCGGAGAAACCGCGACCGCATCCTGGTTGCAAAGGGTCTGCGCCCTGGCGACCGCGTGGCGCTGCAAGATCCGTCGGTGAAGGAGTAATCTCGCTCAATGAAACACCGCCGTCTCATCGCTTGGGGAGCGTTCGTGGTAATTCTCGTGGGCTGCGCCATAGTGGCTGCGGCGAGGCGAGCCAAGCTTCCGGCAACTGACGGCGAGATTCCCGTCAGTCAAGTAAAACGTGGAGATCTGGATTTGAAGGTCGTGGCCACTGGCGAACTGCGCGCGAACCACTCGATCACGCTCACTGCGCCTCCAGTCGGCGGTGGCGCCCTGCAAATCACTCGACTCTCTCATACCGGCCTTGCGGTCAAGAAAGGTGACATCGTCATCGAATTCGATCCCAGCGAACAGCGCTACAAGCTGGAGCAGAACCGTTCGGAGTTGCTGCAGGCAGATCAGGAAATCACCAAGGCCAAGGCCGACGCTGCGGTTCTAGCGGCGCAGGACAAGGTAGCGCTGCTTAAAGCGCACTTCGATGTGAGGCGGGCGGCGCTGGATGTCCAGAAAAATGAACTGGTGAGCGCGATCGATGGCAAGAAGAACCAGCTCGCCCTCGAACAGGCGCAGCGCGCCCTGGTAGAGCTCGAACAGGACATCAAGTCGCACACCGCATCCGGCCAAGCCACGATTTACCTCGCCCAGGAGAAACGGAACAAATCCAAGCTGGCGATGGATCAGGCGCAGCAGAACATCGACAAAATGCATGTACCCGCGGCCATGGATGGGCTGGTTTCCATCGAAAAGAACCGTGGGGGAAGCGAATTCTTTTTTGACGGCATGACTCTGCCTGACTACCGCGAAGGGGACCAAGTTCAGCCCGGCAGCGGCATTGCTCAGGTGATCGACTCCGGGGAGATGGAAATCATCTCCAAAATCAACGAACACGACCGCAGTAATATCAAAACAGGACAATCGGCAGAGGTTGAGTTCGACGCATTGCCTGGCCATGTTTTCCGCGGAACCGTCAAGACCGTCGGCGGGATGTCGATGCGGCAATTCTGGGAAGCGGGTCTGGGAGGCAAATTCGACGTCTCGATTCAACTTTCGAACGCCGACGCACGGCTGCGCCCCGGTCTCACTGCTCAAATCGTGATTTTAGGAGAAGAAAAAAAGAACGTGCTTTACGTCCCCCGCCAGGCGCTGTTCCTGAAAGATGGTAAGCGCGTTGTCTACGTGAAGAAGGGCAACGGATTCGAACAGCGCGAGGTCAAGATTCAAAGTGAAGGCGAGAGCCGGACCGCGATCGAAGGACTGAATGCGGGAATTGAAGTCGCTCTGATCGACCCGACCGCGCCGCGAAAAGCAGGCAATTCGGGCGCCTCTTCACCCAGCATGGGCGGAGGGACGCCCTGATGTCCACCGAATCGGCCAGCCTTGGAAGGGTACTCCGCGGCTACGAGCAGTGGCTTCCCGATGTGCGTCTGGGGTTGCAGAACCTTCTTCTCCATCGGCTCCGTTCACTGCTAACGATGTTGGGGATGATTTTCGGCGTGGCCGCGGTAGTTTCCATGCTTTCCATCGGCGCCGGAGCCCGGCAGAAGGTGATGGCGCTGATAGAGCAAATGGGGGTCCGCAACCTTATTGTCGAAGCAAAGGAAACTACCGAGTGGCAAGCTCACCAGAAGATTCGCAAGATCTCCCCCGGGCTTACCTTCCAGGACTACCGGGTGATTCGCGATGACGTGAGTGACATCGTTGTTGCCTCTCCCCGCAAACGAATGACGCCTTCGAAGATCATTCCGAAAGCTCAGGAAGATGTGCCGGTCGTTTACGGAGTCAACCCGAGTTACACAAACATCGCAGGTCTTCATCTGCTGCAAGGCAGGTTCTTTGATCAGGACGACGAGAGCCGGGGTGCGCCGGTCTGCGTGTTGGGAGCCGCCGCCAGGTCGAGTTTGTTTGGAGCCTCCGATCCGATCGACCAGTACATCAAGGTTAACGAACAGTGGTTTCGCGTGATCGGAGTGGCGAGCCCACAGCTCAGCTCGCAGACGGAAGTAGCGGGAGTTCCGATGCAGGATCTCAACAACATCATCTATGTTCCGCTAAATGCGGCGATCCTTCGCCTGGAAGACAGCTATAGCGACGTCCGCGACGAAATTGATGGCATCTATCTCCACTTGCGAGAGAACGCGGACATGCCTGAGGTAGCGCAGGTGGTCAGGGCAATTCTGGATTCGTCCCACCACGCGGCGGGCGATTTTAGCCTGATTGTGCCCGCCGAACTGCTGGCCGAACAAAAGCGTACGGAACGCCTGTTCAATGTCGTCATGGTTGCGATTGCTTCCATCTCTCTGCTCGTGGGCGGCATCGGGATCATGAACATCATGCTGGCCAGCATTCTCGAGCGGACCCGAGAAATCGGTCTGCGTCGCGCAGTGGGCGCGCGACAGTCCGACATCGTTCGCCAGTTTGTGGTTGAGGCCATGATGATTTCGTTTGTGGGCGGGAGCCTCGGCATTGTCTTCGGCTTTGCCATGTCACGCCTGATCGCATGGCTCGCCGGATGGTCGACGATCGTGACAGCGAGTTCCGTTGTGCTGGCGTTTGTAGTTTCCATCAGCGTGGGTCTGGTGTTTGGCATTTATCCGGCCGCCAAGGCCGCTCGTCTGGATCCGGTGGAAGCCATTCGTTACGAGTGAGCGAGTCTGTTGGCATTTCTGGAGGAAAAATGAAACTCCGTCTTGTGCTGTGCCCTATGCTGCTGTGCCTGGCCGGAATCCTGCCCGCACAGACCCTTCACCAACGGGAGACATTCCATGGCCTCACCGACGCCCAAACCGTCTCGGACACGCTGCCCGGCCCGAAATATATGAAGGAGCACGTGGTCGATGGCAAACTGCGCCTGACGCTGCAGGATGCCGTGGTTTTGACGCTGGTCAATAACAGCAATGTCAGAATCCAGAAATTGAACATCGAAACCGCGAAGTACGCTCTGCTGGCCGCGCATTCTCCCTTTGATCCCCTGGTGCAGGGCAGCTTTAACGCGCAGCGAACGATTTCGCAGACCTTTACGCAGCTTTCCGGCGCTCCCACGCTGAGCACCTTGAACCAGTTCACCCAACTCAGCTACGGCCAGACGTTCGAGACCGGAACTAATTTTCAGACTAATTTTAATATTACGAAGCTCTCGACAAACAGCACTGATAATTTCATCAATCCCTCCATCTCTTCGTTCCTGAGCTTCCAGTTCACCCAGCCCCTGTTGCGCAACCGCTGGTTATTCGCAAATCGCGCGCCTCTTGTCATTGCGCGCCGAAATTTGCGGGGGTCCCGCGCAATGTTCGAAGTCCAGGTTAGCAACACCATTCAGCTGGTCGTCACCCAGTATTGGAATGTGGTGCAGGCGCGCGGCAACCTGGAAGTAGCACGAACGTCGCTGGATGCCGCCGACGCCACCTACAAACATGACAAGCGTTCACTGGAACTGGGCGCGCTGCCTCCGCTGGACATTTATCGCTCTGAGTCGCAGGTGGCCGGCCGGCGGGTGCAGGTGATCCAGAGCGAGTACGCGCTGAAGCAAACGGAAGATGCTTTTCGTCAAATTGTGGGCGCCGACCTTGATCCTTATTTCCGGGCACTCGATCTCGATCTAACGGAATCGGCAGAACCCGCAGTAGAGTTACAGGACATCGATGTGGCCATGGCGCTGCAACAGGCACTGGTGAAACGCCAGGAACTTGAAGTAGCACGTCAATCATTGGCCAACGATGATACGAGTGTCCGGCTCGCTCACAATAATCTGTTGCCGGACCTTCGCCTGGGTGGAAACTACTCCGGTAACGGGCTTAATCAAATCGTCGTTCCGCCGGAGTTGATTGCCACCGGAGGATTCGGCGACTCCCTGAACCAGTTGTTCGGCTTTGGATATCCGTCGTACGGATTCTCGCTGACCTTGAACCTCCCCATCAAGAACCGAGGCGCCCAAGCGGCTCTTGGCAATGCCCTGGTCTCGCGTCGCCGTGACCTTTACACGGAAAGACAGATTCGCGAGCAGATCACGTACGACGTGAGTAATGCGGTCCATCAACTCGAGCAGGCGAAAATCAGCATGGTGGCCAGCAAGGAAGCCGTCGATCTGGCACGGAAGAGTATGGCTGCGGAACAACGCAAGTATGAACTGGGACAGGGGCAGATCTTCCTCGTGCTCGAAGCGCAAACCGAGCTAGCGGCGGCGGAGCAGGGTCGTCTGCAAACCGAACTTCGTTATCAACTCGCGGTGGCAGCTCTCAATTACGCCACTGGTAGCTCGTTGGAACCTTATGGTGTGCAAATCGCGGAACTCACCCGCTGATTGTAACTGTGAGACCTCAGGGAAAGTCCGGGTTCACTTGACCTTATGCCGGTGACCTTCGCGACACTCCCAAAAGGTGGACTGCCCCTGCATACGGCACAGGGGCTATAATTTTGTTTCGCAAGTCATGTCCAGTTCACACTACGCGTTGGTGACGTACCTCCGGAATCCGGTTGGCGAGTTTGTGGAACAACTGCGCCGCGAGCTCCACCCCACCACGGCTCACATGGCGGCCCATCTCACGATTCTCCCTCCGCGGGAACTGACGGGAACCGAAGCGGCCGCGCTGGAGTTTCTGGAAGAAGGTTGTAGCCGCGTCATCCCGTTCAGCGTCGATTTGGGAGACGTGGAAACATTCCTGCCAACAACTCCGACAGTGTTCATCGCGGTAAAACAGGCTGCTTCGCGGATGCGGGAGCTGCACGATCAACTCTGTGGCAAGGGGTTGCACTGCAAGGAGAGTTGGCCCTATACCCCGCATCTCACGATTGTGAAAACGGAACAGGATGAGCAGGCGCGCGCCGCGTGGATGATCGCGCGCGAGCGCTGGACGCAGTTTTCAGGTAAGCGCCAGGTTCACGTGGAGGAGTTGATGTTCGTCCGCGAGAATGACGGTTGCTGGCAGGATGTGGCCCCACTGCCGCTCGGACGCGGCCAATTGTCCTCAAAATCGTAGTCTTGGATGTGATCCCCAACCAGACTCCCAAGCCAGTCCGCAACCAACCCTGAAAACCCGTAACCAGCGGCCAGTTTCGCTGTCCGGCGGTACATGTACTTTCCACCCGTTGCCAAGTCCATTGGCCGGATTACCATAGATTCAACGGGCTGCAGACCAAGCGCCGGATCCCAGGCTGCGGGTTTGATCAGAAAGAGCATATGCAAATTGGGGTTTATGGATCCGGCTACCTCGCCACTGTTATCTCCGCCTGTCTCGCCGACTTCGGCACGCCCGTTTGCTGCTGTCATTCCGACGGCACGCGCATCATGGAAGTTGCGAAAGGCAACATTCCTTTTTTCGAAAAGAATCTTCAGGAGGTAATTCGGCGCAACGTGCGTTCGGGACGCCTGGTGTATTCGGCGGAACCAGAAGAATTGGCGCGCAAGGCACAGGTGATTTTTCTCGCCGAAGATTCTCCCCAGGGACTGGAAGAACTCATAGTCCGCCTGGCGGGCGCCGCTGGCCGCTTCCAGGTACTGTCGATCGTTACCCCGGTGCGTGTGGGTTCGACCACGAAAATTGAAAAACTTCTGAAGGAAAAAGGGCTGAAGAGCCTGCTGGTGTGTCAGCCGATGTTCTTCACCAACGGTTGCGCGGTCGAAGACTTCAACTGGCCCGACCGGATCATTCTCGGGACGCCGTCAAGCGAAGCCGTCTCCACACTGAAACAGATTTTTCATCCCCTGGTGATGCGCGGAGTTCCCGTGCTGGTCACGAATTACGAAACGGCGGAGTTGACGCGTGAAGCCACCACTGCATTTGTGGCGACCAAGATTTCGTTTATCAACGAAATTGCCAGCCTCTGCGAACACGTCAACGCCGATGCCGTCAGCTTGTCACTCGCCCTCGGGCTGGACAAGAAAATTGCGCCGCGCTGTCTGCAACCAGGCGCCGGCATGGGTGGAATTTTCGCCGAGTCTGACATGGAGTCGCTGACCGGCCTGGCGCGAGAAAACCGTGTCGATCTGAAAGTGCTGAATGCCGCCCGCGCAGTGAATCTGGATCTGGCGAGCCGGCTCATGCAGAAAGTCGCCGATGCGATCGATACCGTGCAAAACAAAGATGTAGGCATTCTCGGCTTGTCTTTCAAGCCAAACACCAACTCCGTTGCGGGATCGGCTTCCCTCCAACTGGCGCAGAACCTGCTTGCCGGGGGAGCGCGCGTGCGGGCTTATGATCCGGTAGCGATTCCCGATGCGCGCCTGCAACTCAACGGCATGGTGAAGTACTGCGAGTCCGCCTACGGCGTCGCCGAAGGAGTGGATGCTCTGATCATCGCCACCGCCTGGCCTGAGTTCCGGACGCTCGATTTCGCCAAGATCCGCCACCTAGTCAAACAGCCGATCATCATCGACACCAAGAATCTGCTCGACTCGTCGCGCCTGCGCGCCATGGGATTCCAGTACATGGGCGTCGGAAGACCGTAGCCTGCGTGCGGAGGCTCGGAATCCGGGAAACAATGCCTGGCAGTCTGCTTTGATTTTGTGTGGCGCAACGCTTTAGCGCTTTAGTACAGCGCCGCGGCCTCGGGCGACGAGCCGGTGCGTGGCGTTTGCCCATTTGGATGTGCGTTCAGACCAGCCACTCCGTCTGGCACGCTGGAAACACTTGCCTTTGAGGTTACTTAGCCTTTGGCTTCGCTGCTTGTTCGAGTTGCTTCACAGCCGCCATGGTTCGTGCGGTGTAGTCTACACGCTTCTCCGACTTCGGGCGTCGGTGGCGTTTGGTGACAGAATGTTGGTTTGACATTGGCTCCTCCGGTTGCTGCTTGAGTACCTTAAAGGTGTGGCAACGTATTTCAAAGCTTCAGCCAACCCTGTGCAGGGCGACGTCGTCCTCGAATCTCGAGGATTCGAGCAATTCGCTTATTGCCCCGCATAGCGTCATCCACACAAGAGAAGTCTAGTGAGTAGTTTGACCTTTGGTGGAAGCCCGTACGACACCGCCGTTGCTTAATCACCGTCTCATCTCCATTGTAAGCCTAGTTGGTCGTAATCGACATGACGGACAATGACCCCGTAGTTGGTGAAATCCTCCATGCAGTCCGCAGTGAATCCCCTGCCAACGGGCTTGGAGAGAAATGCTGCCACCTCGAATTGAATCTACCCGCCGGACGCCTCGCCCCGTCCAGACGGCCAGGCACGCAAGGCTCTCCAACAGCGAACCCGGACTGAGGTTCTCCCTTGCTGGCACAAGCCGGACTCCCTCCGCAATTGCTATAATCGTTATCTGCGGTGGGAGTAGCTCAATCGGTAGAGCATCGGACTGTGGCTCCGACGGTTGCGGGTTCAATTCCCGTCTCCCACCCCAATTCTTCAGTGGGTTGCAGAGCCTTCCGTGCCGTTCCCGTGCTGTAACGCCCGTTGCACCACTCTTTCATGCGCCTGCCGCAAGTCTGCGGGAACTGTATCCCCGTAGTTTGCTGTGGTGGTGATACTCGAATGCCGCATCATTAGTCTGGGCTCCATTTCCGTGGAGTTGCTCGAATCTAGGTTGAACGAGCGTATCAGGCCGCACTTCATAAAGACGGCACGCGGCATTGGAGGAATGGTTCCAGAGAAGACGTGGGTGGCGCTGATTGACGCAATCAAGAAGGAGCGTCCCCAGTTATCCAACGACATCGACAGGCTGGCTTCTCTTGCCCATTATTCCGCCTTTCGTCTCACTGGGCCGATAGCAGAGATATTTCTCCAAGAAAGAGACGCCCTCGGCCGGGATATAAGTCGCAAAGCAACCATCCATTCAACGGAATCATCGAAGTCACACTCGAAACGCCCCATATCAATGGGCATCACTCAGGAAAATTATGAACAATCCCATGCGTTCCCACGGAAGCCGAGTTGTCCGCGTTGTTTGTTGCACATTGTTTTTCGTTGTCGCAGCCGTGAGTTGCCTGGCTGAAACTGGTGCTGCGACGGCAGGGAAAGCTGCGTCTCTGAAAGTGCCACTTTCCTTTGAACAAAATCAGGGACAGGCAGATCAGGCGATTCGCTTCATGGCGCGCACTGGGCACTATCGTCTCTTCCTGACGAACCATGGAACCGTACTCAAAGTTGCCGGGCAGAAAGGTCTCGACGCAGTCCTGCGCACAACCCTGGTCGGTGCGAACCCGGTTTCGGAGATCGAGGGAATAGACAAGCGGACTTGGACCACAAACTACATCGTCGGATCGCAATCGGATTGGAAAAGTGCCGTTCCAAATTTCGCTAGAGTGAAATATACAGCGGTGTATCCCGGCGTGGACCTGATCTACCACGGAGAACAACAGCAACTGGAATACGATTTTGTGGTCTCGCCACATGCCAATCCATCGAGCATCCGACTGCGCATCGAAGGGGCAAACGAGATTTCTGTTGCCACCGATGGGTCACTAGTCTTGCAGACTGCGGCCGGGGCCGTTAGCTGGAAGAAGCCCGTCGTATTTCAGAAAGCGGGCGGACGACGCAAATTGGTTAGCGCTCGCTATTCGGTAAGCGGAGACGAGATTTCTTTTCGTTTGGGTGCGTATGACCGGAACAAACCCCTGGTGATCGATCCGGCGCTGACGTATGGAACCTACGTGGATGGCACCACCGGCTTTGATCGTTATACATCCCTTCTCGTCGATTCAGCAGGCTACGCGTATGTACTGGGATATACCAGTTCCACTGACTTCCCGACTACACCAGGAGCCTTGCAACGGCAGGGTACCCTTGGTGATGAGGTTTACGTTTCGAAGCTGAGCCAAGACGGTTCTGCGCTCGTCTGGTCCGCCATCATCGGCGGTTCAGGCCCCAATAACAACTCGTTCGGTAATGGATTTGCCCTGGATGCGGTAGGCGATCTCTACATCGTTGGATCCACCGTAGACCTTAGCTATGACCAATACGGCAACCCAACATACTACCCCTCGACTTTCCCAACTACTTCGGGTGCGTACAACACAAATAAAGTTACGAATTGGCGCTACTTTCTCTTGCAGCTGAACAGCTCGGGCAGCGCCCTCATCTATTCAACCTTCCTCAGCGACCAGCCGAATATCGCGAGTTATGCCGTCGCTGTCGATGTCTCCGGGAATGCTTATGTTACCGGCCCATACAGCCAGGCCAATGGCGGCTGGACGAACCCTTTCCCGTGCACTTCGGGCGCGTATCAATGCAATTATGCGGGCAGCAACGACGCTTTTGTAATGAAGTTCAACCCGCAGGCCAGCAAGCTCGACTACGCTACTTTGGTAGGAGGATCTGCTAGCGACGATGCCTCCCAGATTCTGGTGGATTCCGCGGGAGAAGCTACCATTGGCGGATCGACCTACTCAACCAACTACCCCATTACGCCAAACGGCTTGCGCCAGACCGACGAAGGCGGATTCGTTACGACTCTCAATTCTCAGGGAACCGGGCTGGTATTCTCCACGGTTCTAAACCATGTTTCCCAACTCAACCTCAAGCGCGATCTTCCCGGGAACTATTACGTGGGTGGTTCTGCTGGAACGGATCTTCCCGTCACTTCGAATGCCTATCAAAGCTCATTCCCGGCGGTTGGCACCGGTATTCACCTTGGCTTTCTTACCGTCATCGACACGACCGGCAAGCTCTCCTACTCTTCCTATATTGGGGGAAATCCTCCCAGCAACCGGTTCCCGGAAGATACGCAGGTTCAGCTGGTCTCGCCTTCCAGCGTGACGGTTGTCGGCGATCGCTATGCCGATACAGCTTTCCCGATCACGAATCGTGCCTATGAACAGGACACGTGCTCCTTCTTGGCCAAGTTCAATCCGCAAGCTCCTTCCGGCAGCGCCTCACTCGTGTCCTCCGGATGCACTCCCATCAATATGACCGACAATCTGGTTATGGAAGCGTTTCGGGGATATCTCTTCTTCAACGGTGCTTCCATGTTCCTTGATAACCATAACCATCTGTATGGTTTGAGCGCGGCGGGCCAGACTTCGAGCAATGCCTTCCAGAAGAGTCCGCCGGACCCCTATTCGGGGGACGGATCTCACATCTGGGTGGGAAAGTACAACATGACTGCTCCCAATTCAGCTGGAATCAACCTATCTATGCCGTATCAGTCGGGGCCTCCGGTTAATTATCCCGTGGAGTACCGGGCTACGGCGAGGAGCCCGCAATGCGCGAAGGGGATCGCTGCTATGAGGCTCTACCTATCCCCGGGAGTCTGGGCGAATACGACAACTGGAGCTACACTCAACGCCTACATCGCCTTCCCCACCAGTGGAAGCTATAACACCGTAATAGTCGCGTATGACAACTGCGGAAATGCATTTACCCTCAATGTGCCGGAGCTGATCCAAGCCTCGGACGGTTCCATGGGAAGCATAGGAGTTATGTCACCGATTGACAGCACAGTCGTAAGTTCTCCGGTTCATTACGTGGCCAATGCGCAGGCTCCGGCGTGCTCTGCGGGCGTCGCGGCCATGCGGATCTACACCGCGCCCGGAGTTAGCGCCTACACCGTCGATGCTACCAGCCTGAACACTTACGTCAAGCTCGCGCCAGGCTCCTACAACACGGTGATTCAGTCCTGGGATAATTGCGGGCACGTCTACACCGCCCCGGTGAATATCACCGTGCACTGAACACACGATTGCTTATCGAGGTAGTAGCAAATCCTTCGATCTGAGGTGGCGGACAACCGTCGATCAAGTGTCCTGCCATCGTAGAGTCGCGCTCCGCTTCTAGCGCAATTCGCTCGTTCAGCCATATTTTGTACGACGTAAATCCCGCGCACAAGACTGCATAAAGTGCGCGCAATGTGTGAGAAGAAACGTAGAGTGCTAAAACGGCTAGCGGGACGGTTGCTGGGCCGCTAATGCGAGTAAGCCAGTGAGACCACCAGGCGCTAAGCAACTCTTTGAAATGCATGTTGCTGCGATTATAGGGCTTCAAAACATCTGCACTCGCCCACTTCGCTGGCGAGCCCCGCTCAGCCACCCACCCCATTCGCAACCAAACTCGCTAGCGCGCGGGCTCCGGTTCAAGCTCCGTTGTGTGGGGGTGTAGCATTTTCCCCTCAGTGCGTATAACCCCGTCAAACCCGCGAGGGGGATAGCTATAGACGCCGGGAAAATCCAGCCACCTCCGCATTTCACCATTTCACCTAAATCCGCGAGTTCCTTTCACGGCTTGGTCCCGATGACCGTGCGCTTCTGATCGGCGACATTCGTCAGCATCAAGGCGTCGAAGCTGGCCGCCCCTTCGAGCAACTGCAGGAAGCCGGAATGCGCACAGCCAGACTCGATGAGATCGTTCGCCAGCAGGACCCGGCTCTAAAATCTGCCGTCGAACTGCTGGCGACGGGCCAAGTCTCCGCTGCGCTCGACGCACTCCAGCATCAGGGGCGTGTGAAGGAAATTCCCAACGCAGAAGAGCGCGTCCGCGCTATCGCCAAGAGCTACGTCGAATCGCCCGAGAAGACTCTCATCGTCTCCCCTGACAATGCTTCCCGCCGCGAGCTGAACGTCGCTGTTCGCCAGGAGTTGAAAGCCAATGGAAGCCTTGCGCCGGAAGATCATACTTTTCGCGTCTTGGTTCAGCGTCAGGACATGACCGGAGCCGAACGATCATGGGCAAGCCAGTACGAGATCAACGACGTGGTTCGCTACACTCGGGGCAGCAAAACCATCGGAATCGAGGCTGCCGCCTATGCATCGGTCGTCGCGATCAACCCTGCCGCAAACCTTCTCACGGTCGAGAAAGCGAACCACGAACTTGCGACCTACGATCCCCGCCGCCTCACCGGGGTCAGCGTCTACCAAGAGATCGAACGCGAGCTTTCCGTAGGCGACCTGCCCTGATTGCTCCCAACCGTGCGTATAGCGCGTTCCTTTTGTCACCCGCTGCTTCATACATCTGTTGAGATTTTGTGAAATACGGACGCGCAGCGCGCCAGTTGTACAGATCAGAGAAATAGAGCGCTCGTTGTAACACTGTGTCCGCAGTATCGTCCGCCAGGACCGCGGAACTTGATGCTGTCACGAGTATCGCCAGAACCAAAATAGCGCGAAGGACTCGACGCCTTGACGCGCGACCAGGCAAGGTTAGGGAAATTGCTTCGTGTTCCGGCTGTGCGCTCCAAGAATGGACACGGCGCCCGATCCGTCCCACATCCACTTCTAGTCTGATTATTGCTTGCACGAACGCCTCACATTGCCCCGACCATAACAGAATCGCAGCACACTGCCCCTACACGTAGGTTCCTGGTGCAGAGCGGCAACTAGACGTCTTTTATCGAGGTTTGCCCTACACTAACTTAGGAACAGATTGAGGGGGAAAAGCAGCAAAATATTTGCGGACACTGCAAATTTCTTTCCGCCGCTCATCCTTTAGGTCTTCTTTGCTACTTTCTCCTCCTCGGAGGTTCCTACACTAGACGTAGGGCGGTTTCCGATCCCCGCCATTTTGCAAAAAGAGCTCTATGCAGCGCCCGGAAAAGGGAAATCTTTCCGGTTGTGGACCTCGCTTGGCCGGAGCCTCCGCCCGCGATCTGAGAATGGAAACGATCCGAGCAGGGTTTAGCTCGTGGCCGGACATCGTCAGAGACCTTTCTCCTACGAGTTGCTGTCGGCCAGTTAAGGCCAAGCTTGCCGCCGAACGCGACGGGAAGTCAAGCCCACCGCGGACTTTATGGCATACCTAGATAAAAGGACGGTCCAGTTTCACAAACATTTCTTGATGCTTTCTCCCTCCCGGACGTTCCTTAATAGATATAGACCGTTGACTGATCTTTGCCGTTTGGCGAAAGGATTTGGAGCAGTGTTCCCCAACTTTGAAGTGCATCAGTTGCATGCCGTGATCGTCTTGGCCGAGGAACTGAACTTCACGCGGGCCGCGGATAAATTGCACATCAGCCAGCCTGCGCTCAGCAGAAAGATTACGGACCTCGAAGAACAGCATCGATTTCACCTGTTCAGTCGCGATAAGCGACTGGGCTTGGAACTCACGGATGCTGGGCGTATCTTCGTCGAAGAAGCTCGCTTTGCGCTCCTGCATGGGGAGCGGGCTGTCCATCTCGCTCGCGTTGCACACGAGGGGTCCGATAGCGTTTTAACGATTGGGCACTCCCCCTATACCAATCACGACTGGATTTCCGCAATGCTTGCGATCCGGCTTCCTTTGTATCCGAGGCTCCGAATTCAACTAATGACTCAGTTCGCAATGGAGTCGATCCGGAGCGTCCTAGAAGGTGAACTGAACCTCGCACTGGTGATGGCGCCACCGCAGGATGCCCAGATTACGGCTGTGCCATTTGCTCCGGCTCCGCTCTACGCTGCACTTCCAGAGACCCACCCGGCTGCCCACAAAGAACGCCTGGTTCTTCAAGATCTGGCAAAGGACGAGTGGATTCTGTTTGCGAAACGGGTTCATCCATTTGTGCATGAGGCAATCATGGATACCGCACGACGTGAGTCGATTGTCCCCAAGCACGCTCACAATATCATTACGGCACAACAGGCGGTCGACTTGGTATCGGAGCATGTGGGCGTCGCGATCCTTACGAAACCTGCGGCCCGAGACTTTCATGCTGACCGTGTCGTGGTGAAGCCGCTCTCCGATGTGTCATTGCAGTTTGAAACATCGGTGATCATGAGAGCCGGCGATGATTCTCGGATGGTCAACGAATTTGTCCGCTCGTTCCTCCGCAAACACGCTCTCCACCGCCGGCCGCCAACGCAAATGGAATTGCCGCTGTAAGCGCGGGTGCTGCTGCAAGCATGGGCCTGTGAGGCGATGCCTGCAAGAAGGCACCGGCACGCAATGCGGGTGTGACATTGGACGGATGTTGTTTCACGATCTTCAAGAACGGGCAGCCCTGCAGGGCCTTGCCGAACAGGGGGCGAAACCGGGTATTCGCTCCCGGACAAGGCGCTCGCAGAGTTCTGGCTTGACGTCTTAGGATGCTCACGCAGGATTCTTTCGATATGCGCTTGTAATTCAGCTGCCATGTTCTTTTTGGCATCTTCGAAGCTACTGCCACGGACCGTGACCGACGGGTTTTTGCAGAGACCCTTCCAGCCGTCATCCTCCGACCAGAAATCGCAATCAATCGGTATACACGCGGTCACCTGAAGGTTCACCACTTGAGAAGTCATAATCACCCCGCTCGAATCTTGGTTGTCCAAATCGATCATCGCGAGAAAGCACGGTGGCCGGGTTTGGCATATACACCAAGCGCTGGCAGTCTCGGAGAAGTCTCAATCGGATCTCCTGCGTGCTGAAAGTGGAACCTCCGCTGGTGCTTTGAATCTGGGCGCACTATCACGCGATGCGAGCGTTCCGATTTCCGCCCTTTCGGGCTGCCTGACTCTCAAGCAGCACTCTGCGTTTCTCTTTCAACGAGGCCAAGAGCTCGTCCAAAGAATGGGTGAAGGCGGTGATGCCATCGGCAAGCAGTTTTTCTGTGATTGCCCCCAGGTCGACACCCAGCTTGGCCAAGCGAGCCAGCGCCTGTTCGGCGTCTTGCTCTCCAGCTTCGAGTGTTGGCTGCGCCCGGCCGTGATCACGGAATGCATTCAGCGTCGCGGGTGGAATGGTGTTGATGGTGTGTGGTCCGATTAACTCCTCGACGTATAAAACATCCGAGAAAGCTGGGTTCTTGGTCCTAGTGCTTGCCCACAATGGTCGCTGCAGTCGTGCCCCTCGACGCCTGAATTCCTCGAAGGGAGTTCCCAGGAAGACTTCGCGAAAGCGGCGATAGACAACCCTGGCATTCGCAATCGCTATCCTTCCCCGTAGTGATAATGCCTCTGAAGTTCCGATCGCCTCCAGTCTCCCGCCGAACCGTCCCCCCGCACCCTCCGGCAGGCACGTGCGGCGCTGTCAACGATCTCCACACGACCATCCCCAGTTCGCCAGTTGGTCTCCCCTCTCTCGACTCGGTGCCAGACTGCCGTTCAAAACCCGTAGCTCCCCGCGTCCGCCGCAAACGCCTCGGATCGAGATCCCCGCCCACAGGGCAACTATCTGATTTGCGCTGAATTCACGCGCTCCTCAACCCACGGACTTGTGCGGCTAGGACGCCTTTTTAGTGGCTAAAAAGTGCGATCAAAATGACGATTGGTATGGGCACTCCGAGGAGTAGAAGCAGTATCGAACGCATTGTAAGCCTCCTTTGTTTTGAAAACGTTCCAGAACCTCAGTCAAATCGTGAATAACCGCTAACTCATTACGTGATCACGCTGCCTGCCCCCAATGGTCCCAGCATAACTCGCGCAGAACGCACCGCTCAAAAGGGCCACGAACAACCACAATGAGAAATGTGCTAGCGCCTTCCTTGTGACATCGGCAGATCGCTGAGCCTCTTCGAACACATCGGACACCCGTTTCTCGGCATCGGTTTGGTTGAGTCCCGCTCTTGCCGACACCACCTGGGCAAGGTACGTCCTATCTGCGGCGGGGATTGTCCCTTGACTGAGGGCATGAGTAAATGTTCGTGAAACCTCGCCTCGTTCTGCAACGTCATTCCGGTCTGCAACCGAACCATTCGAACGGAGCAAAGTGTCTACAAAGTAGGCGTTGGGATTGAGTGTCGCTTCACCGGACCCGGTCGATGCGGTGGTTTCGGTGGAACTCCGTTGGGCTGCTCCACCTGCAAACGACGAAGCTGCAGATGCTAAGAAGGCTGCGGTAATCACCATTCCCACGGCCCACACCAGGAATCCGTGTGCGGTATCACGAAAGTACACTTCGTCTGTGTGAACGTTGACCCACTTCGTACGTAGCCGGCCCGCCAGATAACCGCCTAAGGCGGAAGCCATGATTTGGGTCAGGATCAGCCACACAATAGCACCCTTGCCGACCGTCGAGGCCGATGCACCCAAGTTTGACCACGGTGACACCGAGGAAAGCCCGAGGCCGGTGCCTAATGCGAGCAGAATCAGCGCTAACGAGGCGGACACGAATGCGCCGCCAATTACCGCTGCCCAAGACACGCCGGACGAATATGCTTCACTCTTGCCGGGAATCTCGGCTAGTGTTGTTTCACGGTCGGTGACCGGGCGCGGAATTGCGGATTGATGCATATATCTTTCCTCCTAAAATACGTCCTAAATACACCCATTCCAGTCAGCCTAAACGTGCGGCAACTCCCACTGAATCTGCATGTATAGCAGAGACGATGAGCCCACCCGGCAGAGAGGATACCTGAACGCGCAAATGCAAAGCTGTTCACTATTGACCACAGTAAGGGATTCGAGTCGTGGAGGATGACAGCGGCAGGTTGTTCACCAAGATTTATGATTAAGCGTTTATTCGTCGACACTTCCCGTATGCGGTCCGCTGGCGAAATCGCGGATCTTGGCGAAGGGATCGACACATCGAGGAAGGCCGCGGGCACTGTTTACACGCGTCGAACCATGAATCCGAGTCGCGAAAAACTATATTTGTGATCTGGGCATTCGTGGGCCACTCATTCGGGTTCCGGGCAGAGGACGGAGCGCGCAGACGCCAGTCGTCGCTCATCAACACTGTTACGCTGGCTTTCGGCGCGGGTAGCAAGCCGATCAAAATCCACGCCGGCCAAACGGGAATCGGACGCCGCAACAGCGTTCAGCGCACGCCAGAGGACCCATTTTCCGTGAATTCCGAGCACCAGAAATTCGAGCGCTTCGAAGGTTCCGAGACTTTCAGGAGAGCTCTGTTTCAGTTTCAGCCGGCTCACTTTCTCCGCCAGGCATGCGCCCCATTCTTTCACTCCGCCGGAAACAGCGCCCCTCCGTTCGATCAGCTTTGCCAGCACATCACAATCCGCCTCGATCTCAACGAGCAACTGCGCAGCAAACTGGCCCAGCGGTTCTTTGGCATGATGATCGCGCATGGCTTTGAGAAGCTCGATCGCATGTGCGGCGCCAGCAAAATGATCCTGCAGATAGGTCGTCAGTGGATCGCTCATTGCGCAGCTCCCGGTCCGAAAAGATCTTAATTTTGTTGGATGCTTAGAAGCTGGCCAGGTAGCCGTCGCCGAAGCTGGTCATCTGATCGATCAGGACCGTGCGGCAGGTGGCAGATGCAATCAGTTAACCGAATCGAGAGCAAATAGACTGCTTGGTCGCTGCATCTTCCATGGCCTATGCGTCCTTGAGGCGGTCATGCCAAGGTCCGAACGGATTTTTCGCGGTTCCATTGCCTGGTCTTCGCCGCAGTGATAAAGGCGTCTGTGTCCTTAGCATCTACGACCCCAGCGTCTTGTCCAACGTTCGCCGTTTTCAAGAGCGCATGGCCGCCTTTGTCGACGGCGATTGCCTTGAGATGTCCAAAAGCATCGCGCACGAAATCGATCGCGGCGCTTTCCATCGACAGTGCCTTTGCGCCCTCGACGGAGAGGATCACCGCGACGGCGTCGAATAGCACAGAAGGCGTGCCCGCCAGTTGTCCATCAGCGGGTAATGTCGAGCCATCGGCAAGCTTCGCGCCGCCTACTTTGGGTGCGACGATTTTAACCGTAGCACCCGCATCAGTCGCGGCTCCCTTAATTTTCTTGATAACAGTACCGTCTGACCCGTCCGCGATCAGGATGGCGATCGCTCGCCCTTTGAGCGTGTCTTTCATCTTGCCGATGATCTGCAAAGCGGGAGAAGGCTTCATCTTCTGGACGGGTGCCGCTGCCCTGGGCGCATTGGGCATTTGGTCGAGTGCGAGACCGGCAGCAACCCGGCGTGCGAGATCCTCGTCGATATGTCGCAGGTGGCCGACCATCGCTTCACGCACATGCTGATGTTCGACTTTCGAAAGCTCAAACACCAATGCGGAGGCGATGTGTGCCTGCTCATAGGAGGTTTGGCTGAGATAGAACTGGCGAGCCTGGCTATAGTGGTCGGCGAAGCTCTCGGCACGAACGCGCCCCTTTTGGCCAGTTTCGGTTATCGCAGCGCTGTGAAAGCCGTTTGCAGGGGTTTCGCGTGGCGAGTTCTTCGACAAGGAGTTGGGCTCATACGCAATACGACCCGTCGGTTGCTCCATCTGCATGTGTCCGTCACGCTGCTGGTTGGAGAATGGACACTTAGGCGCATTGATCGGGATCTGGTGAAAATTGGGCGACCCGAGGCGCAAAAGCTGCGTGTCATGATAGGAGAACAACCGCCCCTGCAACAGCGGATCGTTCGAGAAATCAATGCCTGGCACGACATGAGAAGGACAGTAAGCGACCTGTTCGGTTTCAGCGAAGAAATTGTTCGGCCAGCGATCCAGCACCATGCGACCGATCACTTTCAGAGGCACCAGCTCTTCGGGAATAAGCTTTGTAGCGTCCAGATGATCGAATGGAAATTTCTCCGCTTCCTCCTGGGTGAAAAGCTGAACTGCAAATTCCCACTCGGGAAAGTTTCCCGCCGCGATGGCGTCGAACATATCGCGACGGTGGAAGTCTTGGTCCGCGCCGGAAATTTTGACCGTCTCATCCCAGATGGTGGACTGCAAGCCGAGCTTGGGACGCCAGTGGAATTTGACGAAAGTTGAATCACCGGCATCGTTTATCAGCCGGAAACTATGGATACCAAAGGCTTCGATCATCCGAAGCGAACGCGGTAATGTGCGATCAGACATGATCCACATCACCATATGCATGGATTCAGGTGTGAGCGAAATGAAATCCCAGAAGGTGTCGTGCGCGGTTGCCGATTGCGGGAAGCCACGATCGGGTTCCATCTTTACGGCATGGATGAGGTCGGGAAATTTGATGGCGTCTTGGATGAAGAAAACCGGAATGTCGTTCCCTACCAGATCCCAGTTGCCTTCTTTGGTGTAAAACTTGACAGCAAATCCGCGTACATCACGAGGTGTGTCTACCGAACCCGCGCCGCCGGCAACTGTCGATATCCGAGTGAACACCGGTGTCTTCTCACTGACCTCGGTGAGTATCCTGGCGGTGGTATATTTTTTCAACGAGGCGGTCAGCTCGAAGAATCCATGCACGCCCGTCGCTCGCGCGTGAACGATACGCTCGGGAATACGCTCGTGATCGAAATGCGTAATTTTCTCGCGGAGGATAAAATCCTCGAGAAGTGCAGGACCGCGCGGATTGGCCTTGAGCGAATTCTGATTATCGGAGAGCGCGACACCTTGGTTTGTAGTGAGCGGAGGGTGTGCTCCGCCAGCGATCTGATGCACTTCGCCGCCGGTGGCCACCTGTGATTTTCCGTTGGGAACTGGGCCCTTTGCCTGTTTGCGTTTTCCAGAAGCACTGGCCATCCGCTCTTTACCCATGCCGTTCTCCTCAGTATTTAATGCCAGCTGCGCGCTAGTGTTTCGTGAATTGTCGCGCTGCGTCTCCGTCACAATCGGGTCTGGCTGGAGGAGCAACGAGCTCACTCCTTGCTCCGCCTGGGCTGGCGGCCCTACGAACATGTTAGGCCGCCAGCTTCATCACCGCGATCGGGCGAGTCTCCGAAGCAGAATCCGGTTTACTTACGCGACACGTTTGGACGTCTTCACGCTCGGTTTCGATTCGCCCTGCTCTTTCCGAGGGCTTTCTTCATTGGCTCGTGTATTAATCTTTGCGGCGAGCTCGGTCAACTTTTTCGTCGGTTTGCTTTTCTTCTGCGAGAGTCTCTTCCAGCAAAGAAGCGTGCTTGGTTTCTCCGAGAACCTTGGCAAACTCGGAGGCCGCCCCATACGCTAGCATCTCATAGTGTTCCACTCGTCGGGCCGCGCCAATCCAACCG